>Ga0105352_1000499_pt1 | contig 23179 bp, 18 predicted proteins | sample EN8Hudsemesocosm_FD_83507 | JGI IMG/M metagenome (GOLD analysis project Ga0105352, IMG submission 83507) | Methane-oxidizing microbial communities from mesocosms in the Hudson Canyon - EN8B Hudson Canyon | ecosystem: Environmental > Aquatic > Marine > Cold seeps | place: Hudson Canyon...
ACGGATTAACAGTCCGTTGCTCTACCAACTGAGCTATCGGGGAATGTCACAACGGAGCGCATATTATCTAGTTGAACTTCGGTCGTCAATAGTTGCTTATAAAGAAAGTGAACTATTTTTCTATATTCTAAAAGATACTAGAAAAAATGGTTAAAATTGCATCATAATGATGTTTGTTTAATTATTCTTCTTGGTCTTATTTTAAGTCATTATTTTATTCAGGTGTTTCAGTTATGAGTTATAGCCCATCTTGGTGGCTGAAAAATGGACATTTTCAAAGTATTTACCCTTCGGTGTTTAGGCGTTTGGATGACCGTATTTTTGTCAGGGAACGGATAGAAACGCCCGATAATGACTTTTTAGATTTGGATTGGGTGCGTTCGGGTCATAAACGTTTGGTTGTTTTAACGCATGGTCTGGAGGGGCATAGTCGTCGCCCATATATGCTCGGGATGGCGGCAGCGGCAGCAAATCATAATTGGGACTCGCTTGCGTGGAATTTTCGTTCGTGTAGTGGTGAGCCGAATCGGCATTTATCGTCCTATCATAGTGGTGCAACAAATGATCTGGAGACAGTGATCAATTATGCGAAAACAAAGTCATATGAAGAAATTGCTTTGGTTGGTTTTAGTATTGGCGGGAATAAAACGCTCATACATCTTGGATTGGGGGGGGAGCGTTTATCATCAAAGATATTAGGGGCTGTTGTTTTCTCTGTGCCGTGCGATCTAGCAAGTAGCTCAAGGCTGCTTGCTCAGACCAGAAATGTGATTTATATGAAAAATTTCTTAGGTAGTTTAAAGCAGAAGTTAAGAGATAAAAAACGTTTATACCCTGATGAAATAGATTTAACGCACTTTTCAAAAATTAAAAACTTTTATGACTTTGATAGCCAATATACAGCGCCGATGAATGGGTTTGATAGTGCTGAAGATTATTGGTCGAAAAGTAGTAGCAAGCAGCATATTGAGAATATAAGAGTGCCTACTCTAATGGTAAGTGCTAAAAATGACCCATTTCTAACGCCAGAATGTTTTCCTTATAAGCTGGTTGAGCGTAATTCAAGGGTGATGCTAGAAACACCTGAGTTTGGCGGGCATGTTGGCTTTATGAGTTTTAATAAAAATAAGCGTTATTGGTCTGAGCAGCGTGCTATGGATTACTTGGGTTCGCTTAGTCAGTTATAGATAGGCCTTTGGGGGAGTAAGTTTATTTGAGTGTTTTTAGCTTGCTAATCGTTTTTTAATTATGGTTTAAAGTCGGTATATGCTCGCTTCTGAATAAATATATGCACAAAAGTGAAAAACTGGTTCTTTTGTGGGGAATAAAACGGTAAAATCGCGGACTTTCGGGTGTTAAGTAAAAGAGTATAGATATGAGTGTGTCAGAACGCTGGTTATTACCGGACGGAGTCGACGAGTTATTGCCTCCAGAAGCATGGGCAGTTGAGCAAATGAGGCGGTCTATGCTAGACACTTATGCTCGTCATGGTTATGAACTAGTTTCTCCACCATTGATTGAATACATCGAGTCTCTATTGACCGGTACCGGTAATGATCTTGATTTACAGACGTTTAAAGTAACGGATCAGCTAACTGGTAGAATGATGGGAGTAAGAGCCGACATAACGCCTCAGGTTGCTCGTATTGATACCCATTTACTAAAGAGTAAGGGTATTAGTCGGCTTTGTTATGTTGATACTGTTCTCCATACTCGGCCTGCACATACGCTAACTAATCGTAGTCCTTTACAGATTGGTTGTGAGTTATTTGGTGAAGCAGATTCTAGTGCCGACATAGAAATTATATCTTTAATGTTAAATACCCTTGAATTAGCAGGTGTTAAGCAAATTCACATTGATTTGGCGCATGTTGGTATCTATAGGGGGTTGGTTGAATCGACAGAAATGACGAGTGAGTTAGAGTCACAGTTATTTGATGCGCTAAGCCGTAAATCATTACCTGATCTTGATGCACTTGCTACTGCCGCTGATAGAGTGTCGAGTAAAGAAAATGCTGTTGTTATTCGGCTAATTCGAGATATTGCTAATTTAAGTGGTGGTATTGAAGCTTTGGATCAAATTAGATCAAAGGTTGAAAAACTAGATACATTATTACCTTCTGTTGTGAATGCGATAGATGGGCTTCAAGCAATTACCTTACAAATCCAGAAGCGTTTTTCAAATGTTCAAATTGGTTTCGATTTTTGTGAACTTCGTGGCTATAACTACCATACAGGTATTTTATTTTCAGCTTTTAGCACAAATTACGGACATGCCTTGGCAAAAGGTGGTCGATATAATGACATTGGTAAAGATTTCGGTGAATCACGCCCTGCTACGGGTTTTAGTGCAGACTTAAAGTCGTTGGTAAGATTAGTCGAGAAATCAAAAGTTGATTCATCAGTAAGTGCTTTAGGTATTTTGGCGCCTGCTGGGGATGATGAAACCTTATTAGAGAAAATTGCAGAGTTAAGAAAAACAGAACGCGTAGTGCAGCAGTTAAGTGCCTATGATGTGCATGAAGCTTATAATTGCAAAAAACGTTTAGTACTTGAGAATGATGAGTGGCAATTAAAAGACTTGTAATGCTTGAGTATGAATTGAAAATTATACTAATTTAGTACGTGTACGACGGATATTAGTCCGTCCCTAAAGTTATAATGAGAAGAGATATTATGGGTAAGAATGTTGTCATTTTGGGCACTCAATGGGGTGACGAAGGCAAAGGTAAAATTGTTGATTTATTGACTGAGCAGGTCGCAACAGTTGCACGTTTTCAAGGTGGGCATAATGCAGGTCATACCTTAGTGATTGATGGTGAAAAAACAGTACTACACCTTATTCCATCAGGTATCTTACGAGAGAACGTATCTTGCCTAATTGGTAATGGTGTTGTATTGGCGCCAGATGCTCTATTAAAAGAAATGTCTGAACTTGAAGCGAAAGGTGTTCCGGTTAAAGAACGCTTACAGCTTAGTTTGGCTTGCCCACTGATACTTCCTTATCACGTGGCACTTGATCAAGCGCGTGAAATTGCGAAAGGTGCTGATAAAATCGGTACTACTGGGCGTGGTATTGGGCCTGCGTATGAAGATAAGGTGTCGCGTAGAGGTTTACGTTTAGGTGACTTGGTTGATGCTGAGTCATTTGCGATAAAACTTAAAGAAGTAATGACATATCATAACTTCGTATTGGAACACTTTTATAAAGTTGAGCCTGTCGACTATCAAAAAACTCTGACTGAAACATTGGAAATGGCCAAAGTATTATTACCAATGGCAGTTGATGTAACAGACGTGCTTCATGAATTTCGTAAAAATGGCGAAAATATTTTATTTGAAGGCGCTCAAGGCTCCTTGCTAGATATTGATCACGGTACTTACCCATTTGTAACGTCTTCTAATACGACGGCCGGTGGTACAGCGACTGGAAGTGGTTTTGGGCCGATGTACTTAGATTATGTATTAGGTATTACTAAAGCCTATACAACACGAGTTGGTTCTGGACCTTTTCCAACAGAGCTATTTAATGATGATGGTAAGCACCTTGCTGCTAAAGGGCATGAGTTTGGCGCAACGACAGGCAGGGCTCGTCGTTGTGGTTGGTTTGATGCGGTTGGCTTACGACATGCAATTCAAATTAACAGTGTGTCTGGTATTTGTTTAACTAAGCTTGATGTTTTAGATGGTCTAGAGAGTATTCAGGTTTGTGTTGCTTACAAAACTAAGGCTGGTAAAGAATTATCGCGTCCACCTTTAGATGGTCGTGGTTATGAAGATCTAGAGCCTATTTTTGAAACATTGCCAGGTTGGAGTGAATCAACTTTAGGTGTTCAAAAATTAGAAGAGCTTCCAGAAAATGCACGTAACTATATTAAATATATAGAGCAGTTAATCGAAGCGCCGGTTGATATTATTTCAACGGGTCCGGATCGTAATGAAACAATCGTTTTAAGACATCCTTTCGACTGATACACGCAACAGAGGTGCTTATTAAAGCACCTCTGTTATGACTGCTTTAATAAGAATTTGACCTTAGTCTTTCTAATAGGCTAGAAGTGTTCTAACAATTTCTTCTCATATCTTTTATTGAAGTATAAGATATTCTGCTACAGCATTTACTTATTGAATAGATTAAATCAACTTCTAGCGTGACATTAAATCACTCTTAACCCTATTTAAAGCTGGTTTTCAAGTGCAGGAAGCTCGATGGTAAAAGAGGTGCCTTGTCCAACCTCGCTCTCTATAGAGATGGTGCCCTGATGTTTTTCTACAACAACTTTTACGAAATTGAGGCCAAGGCCCGCTCCTTTTTCGCCACTTATTTCTGAGTTACGTTGGCGGCGGAAGCGATTAAATATATATGGTAGTTCATGTTTCTCTATGCCAAAGCCTTGATCGTTAATTTTAAGCTGTGCATGGCCGTTCGCTAAGTTTGACGTTATGGTTATGGTTGTGTCAGTAGGGCTGTATTTAATAGCGTTAGATAATAAATTTGTTATCATACGCTCCATTAACTCCGCATTTCCTAATAACCATATAGGCTCGGCTTCCTCAAAAATGATATTAATCTGTTTTGAGTGTCCGAAGTGTGATTGAGCATCAATACTATTTTCAATGGTGTTTGTTAAATCGAATTCATAAAATTCTTGTTCGGCGGTTTGTTCAGCGCGTGTTATCTGTAGAAATTGATCTGATAAATTTAAACTGCGTTTAGCATGTCGTTCTATATCACCGATTAAATTGCTGTGCCATTCAATTCTACCTGTCTTTAATCCGTGTAACATGGCTAACTGTGATACTAGAGGTGAGCGTACATCATGCGAAAGAAAGTCAATTAACTGGTTTTTCTCTCGTTGTTGCTGTCTAATTTTTGTAATATCTGAAAGTGTAATCATCAAGCCTGCATCACTATCAATATCAACTAGAAAAGGTACGCAGTGGATAAGTAGGTCTTTATTATTATGTTGAATTTCATCATTGCTTTGTTCACCAGATATTAGGGCTTGACCTATGTGCTCGATAATTGCACCGTGTAGGATAGGGTCAAATAATGAATGTATTGGCTTACCGACTAAATCTTGTTCTTCTTTATTTAACCAGCTCAGTGCTTGGCTATTGCAAAAAACTATAATGCCAACGGGGTTTGTTACAATGACAGCGCCAGGCATTTCTTCAAAGCCTTTAGTGATAAACGCTCGCATGTCCTGCATTGAGTTAATGGCATCTCTAACCTGCGCTATGCGACCTGCAATACGCTCATAGTAACGTCTATTTTTACGGTCTGGTGGTGAGAGTAAATTTAGTTTATTCAAAAATTCAATTACATTTGCTCTGTTGTTATTTGTGCTTTCAGATTTTTCCCAAGAAAGCCCTAGCTTGAAAGTGTCTTTTCCTTGTTTAAGCTTTATCCAGCTGTCATATCCTGAGTGTTGCCATTGACCTAATATTTTAATTTTAGTTTTAGTTAGGTTTTCTTTTTCAAAACTATGTAGCGTTAAATTATTCTTTATGAGTAAGTAATGCTGAGGTTTTAGTAGTGCTGTCAGCGATAGAAAAACTTTTTCAATTGGATGCTGATCTAACTTTCGAACATCGATATTCTGTTGTTTAGTTAATCTGGCTAATTCGTTATTTAAAAAACTATTGAGGTGACGCATTCGTTGCCAGCTCCATAGTGGGTATGCGATTAAAATCCCAATAACGCTATTAATTGGTGGGAACCACGTATGATCATAGGCAATTAATAGATAGCTAAATGCGATAACGAGGCCAACCAGTAATGCTGTCGAAGGCATGACATATGTAGGCTTTAAACGAGGGAAAAGTAAAATAGGAATCATGATAAATGCAAAGGTTAGCAAATAGCCCCAAGTTGAAGATACGGGCTGAATTGTGGTATTTGTCATTAATGCAGAGTATGCGTTTGCGTGTAATTCAACCCCCGACATAGGGTGTGTAGATTTTGATACGGGCGTTGGAATAATATCTCCTAAACCAACAGCACTAGCACCGATTAATACTGTTTTATCTCGAAATACTTCGGCTGGCACTTGGTCCAACATGACATCGAGATAACTATAAGTTGGAAAGGTTCCACCAGGGCCTGCAAAGGGAATTAATCGGTACTGTGTTTTTACAGACATATATGGCGCTGCTTTTAGGCTTTCTACCTCTCTGATATATTTAATCATCGGATTGGTTTCACTTGCCATAGCCATTGAAATACTTGGCCAAAATGCATCTCCAACGCCAGAGTTTAGGTATAGCCCTCGAGCTAAGCCATCTTCATCAATATCGACATGCACATGACCTAAGCTTTGTGCTGACTTTACCAGCTCAGGAATTGGGAGTATTTCAGAAAGAGTATTGCCGTGGCTTAAGGGATTTATGTGCAGGGGTAAAATTACATGGCCGTTATTTTTAATTGCTCGGGCAAAGACGGCATCGTCTTCAGGGTATGCCGCTCCTCTTTCAGAAAAGAGAATGTCGAAAGAGATGAGTGCTGCATTGTATTCAGTAAGTTTGTCGATTAATTGAGCATGAACGCCGCGTCGCCAAGGCCATTGACCTATGCCATTAAGGCTTTTCTCATCAATGGCGATAATAACTGTATTTGGGTCTACCGGTGCAGGGGTGACATTGATGGAAATATCATAGGCTAGTAAATCTAAACGCTTCGCTGCTTGAGCGTATATAAGCAAGCCGCTAATAAATAACAATGCAAGCGTGAGGAGGTATTGCTCGTAAGGGCGTGGGTCATTTAACTTGGATGACATGGTTTAGCGGTTGCTTGTCCTTTATTTATAATTTTTTGAGGCAGCGCAGACAACCTTAAGTGTAAAACTAAAATAGTTTTAGGTAATCTGCTTTAAATGTTAATTTCCAATATACAGTTCTTTGACGGGCCCGTAATTAGACGCGAACCGTTCATCGCTAATTCCTTTTACTCTAGCATAGTAACGTTTTCCAGGGCTAAGTCTTAAATGAGCTTTCGTTTTTTCAATTATTTCTTCTTTTAATATCGTTTGGAAATTACTAGAGTCAGATACTTGTAAAGTATAACCTGTTGCATGAGGAATATTTCCCCAAAATAATCCCACTTGATTTTCAATATAATTAACACTCAAAATTTTAACAGGTTTTAGTAAACCGCGAATAGTTAATTCACGGGTAGTACTAGTGCTTTCTTGGCTGTTATTAGCTAATGCAATGACGCGCCAAAAATAATTCCCCGGCGCTAAGTCTCTACTTAATGATGTTTGCGTAGAGGGGTTGAAATCAAAATTGGTTAAAATTCTTTTAAAATCGGAGTTATCTGATACTTGTAATTTTCCTTGGAGGTTTGAGTCTTTAAACTTCCACGAAAATGTTGGTTTAGTAGTATCAATAATACTTCCATCAAGTGGTGCGAGTTGCTCAGCTAACTCAGAAGGAACATTGACGGATAATGTAGCGTGCTCACTCATACCGCCAAAACCTTTTTCGTTTACTGCACGCATGGCAATTTGATAATCGCCATTTTTGATATTATCAAGCGTGACTTCAGGTGCGTGTGTGTTGACTGTTTGAATTAATTTTCGATCACTGTCAGAAAGTTCGTAATGATAGTTTTGTGAGTTTTCTTTGTCTTTCCATTGTAGTGTGGTGGGAAGGTCTTTAATTACCTTTTTAGCGAACTGCGCTTCGGGTGCAGCAGGTAGGCTGCTTTTTTCAATGGCTGTGCTTCCTTGTTTTATGCGCGCACCTTCGCCTGAATTAACGATAGCGTAGCCGTATTTATGGCTAAAATTTACAGAGCCTTCTGTTACTTCTATTTTAGTTTCTAGTGGTATTGTTTCGAGACGAAATTTTGTCCCTCTAACAGCTGCTACGGCTGACGGTGTTGTGATTTCATAGCTGGAACCTTTAACCAACGGGGTAACTTCTGTCGATAATGAACCTTTTTTTAGTCGAAGTTGAGTGTCGACCATGCCGGTTTTACCGTAGTGCGATAACTTATTAAAAATCAAATTAGAGTCTTTTTCTAGTCGTATAAGTGAATCATCAGCGAGTTTAATTAGAAGTACGCCATTTTTGGTTGCCACTTCGTCACCCACATAAACAGGCATGTTAGCTTTTAAAACCTTAAAATAAGTGTCTTTGGTTCTTTTGATTTGCGCACTACCGGATACAGACAATATCTTTGCTGGTTTTGGTTGTTTTTTTAACCATTGCATTGGGACACGAATAATCGAGCCAGGTTCAAGTGAAGCAATGTTATCAATGCGGTTGTGGCGTACTAAATCTGACCAAGTATGTTGAGTATTGAGTAGTTTCTTGCTGACGTTTTGAAAATTGTCAGAAGGTCTTAAAGTGTAATGCCATTCTTGGTTTTTACTTTCATTTTCTTTGGAAACTGTATTTGTTGAAAAACTGCAAGCGACCAAAATACAGCATAGTAATACAAAATACTTTATATTTGCTGAAACGTATTGGCTCACTTGCATGTACTATCTCCGGACAGGTTTATTTTAACAAAATACTTTATCTGACGTTCATTCGCTAGCGCGCTCTAAGCGGTAGCCATGCTGATAGATTGTTTTTACTCTAAAGCCATTTTCGGGTTTTATATTCAGCTTTCGTCTTAAGCGACTCATGTGGGTATCGACAGTCCTCGTATTTATATTACTTGAAATACCCCAAACTCTTTCAAGTAAAAAATCTCTTGAAAGTAAGCGTCCGATGTTTTGAAACATAAATAAAGCTAAATCAAAATCTTTATCTGTTAATGTTACATCTTCTCCGCTGGATAGAATTGTTCGTTTGTTTACGTTGATAACATATGGACCAACGATCAGCTCCTCTTGTTCTTCAGCGTCGGTGCTTGTTCTTCGGCTAAGCGCATTTAGTCTTGCTTTTAATTCCGCAGGGCGGGCAGGTTTAACCAGGTAGTCGTCAGCGCCCGCATCGAGTGCGGTGACAATATCATTTTCACCGTCTTTTTGTGTTAGAAATAAAACTGGAATTCGCCAGCTTAACCCAGATCTAATTTCTTTTAACACTTCAGTTCCTTCCATATCTGGAAGTTGCCAGTCTAGAATCAGCAAGTCATAACTATTATGTAGCACGGCATAAGCAAATGATTTTCCTGTGTGGAAGTAATCACAACCGTGTCCATCTTCAACTAATAGCGCACTTAAGTTTTCGGCTTGTTCAATCTCGTCTTCAAGTAGTGCTATCTTCATTTATTTCCCCTATCTTTACACTTACGATTTTATTACGTAATTTTGTTTTTGTATTATTTTTCAGTGTAGATGCTTTTTTGAAATTGCCGAATTTTCTTTTTAGATTCAATACTTTCTGTTTATGTCTAGCTGCTGATTAAGTACTATCTTCGCAAAATAATCGATCTAACACTGTGACTCTTTGTTGTTGTTTTGTATTTACATGAATTTCCTCGCTTTATGACAGAAGAAGCAGTAATATTTTTGACAATATTTATAGGGTGAAAAGTATATAATCAAGGAGTTCAGAGTGGAAAGACAAAAAAAAATACAGTCAATGGTGAGCGCTACAATTAATGTGGCATATCTTGATCTTATCAATGAAAGTCATATGCATAGTGTTCCTGAAAATTCTGAAACACACTTTAAACTTACTTTGGTCAGTAGTGATTTTGACAATATGTCTAAAGTAGCACGACACCAAAAAGTCTATGGAGCTGTAAGTGAGTTGATGCAGGAAGGGCTACACGCGTTGGCACTGCATACCTATTCTCCTGATGAGTGGGAGCTATTAAAACAACAGACACCTAAGTCACCTGATTGCATGGGTGGTTCAAAAGGAGCTTAATGTGAGCCAGTTTTTTCAAATCCATCCAGAAAACCCCCAGGCCAGATTGATTCGTCAAGCTGTGGATATCATTGAACAAGGTGGTGTAATTGCTTACCCAACAGACTCTGCTTATGCGTTAGGTTGTCATTTGGATGATAAGCGAGCGGTAGATCGTATCCGTCAAATTCGCAAATTAAGTGATAAGCATAATTTTACGTTAATGTGTCGTGACCTTTCTGACATATCAACATATGCCAAAGTTAATAATGTGCAGTACCGTCAAATTAAAGCCCATACGCCAGGGGCTTATACCTTTATTTTAGATGCAACGACTGAAGTGCCGAGACGATTAATGAACCCTAAGCGTCGTCAGATTGGTATTCGTATTCCGGATAATAAAATTGCATTGGCATTACTAGAGGAGTTAGCACAACCTCTAATGAGTACAACGCTAATTATTCCTGGTGACGATGATCCGATGACTGACCCTTATGATATTCGTTCAACCTTGGAGCATTCTTTAGATCTAGTCATAGATGGTGGTTTTTGTGGTTTTGATGCAACGTCTGTCGTTGACCTCTCAAGCGAACCTCCCGTGGTTATTCGAGAAGGTTGCGGTGATGTTTCTGCTTTTACTTAGCCGGCGCTTAATTAGGCATTTAAAGTGAATTGATAGCTATCGCTGTTAAGGGATGAGCTATCATATTCATTGATAGAGCCTACTGATCCCTTGTAAGTGCTTTGTAAGCTATCTTTAATTTCTGTTGTATTTTTCAAGGTGTCGTAGCGGTGAGCGATATCGTTAAGCTTGTTGTATTCATTATCTTCACTAATCAGAGAATTAAATAAATTATTCCCTACACCGTAAGCGCTCGATAGTTTTACAACGTTATCAACGTAATTAAGCGTAGGTTGTTGTTGGCTCAGGCGGCTAAATGAGTCTTTAAAGGTCTCACTATTGTTTAGGTCTTCGCTGATACGTTCTAGGTCACTTTGAAGCAATGCGCCTTTAATCGATACATTACCAAACATATCTTTCTCAACTTTTAACTGTGTATTTGTACTTAATTTATACTCAGCAAGCTTGTTTTTTAAGGTCTCTTGTACAATCGCATTATCATGTCCTAATTCATTTTTGTAAGTTTCAACTTTCACTTTTTTGATATTAGGGTTGGTTTGTAGCCTAAGAATGGTGACATCATCATCAGAAAGGTGTTTTTTATCTTTTGTGCCGGCAGTTGCCTCAGATCCCGTCTGTGAATTTTGCTGACGAAGGTTTTGAGGTATTTGAAGAGCTTGTTCGGTTGATATATGTGCCATTGTTTTGTCCTCTTTCGTTCCGTGATAGGCAAAGCGTGACCGGTTTTTGACGCTTTTAGATGTGGAATCGATATATTTTAATTAATTGCAATATCAATACCAAAATAGAATATTCTGGAAAAGTCGGAGAGGATTGTTGTTTGAAATAGAATAAGGCGCTGGTGAGAACGCAGGTTCAGCACCAACGAGTAGAGGTCTTTAATTAATGGTCTTGGTGAGAATGCAAACGTTGAAAATAGATAACCAATAAAATAGGCAGAGTAATGACTATGGTTGATAGGTCGTAGCCTGTGGTAGTTCCATTTAATAAACAATGGGTTAGAAACATAAAGAGGTCTAAAGTGACCAATCCAAAAAAAGCTCCTGCTATATATTCATTTTGTGAGATGGGTAACTCAGCTGTCTGCTCACTCATACTGTTCTCCTTTCATATATTATTTTTAGAGTTTGAAAACTTAGGATATTGAATAAACAGTATAGCGATGAAAGATTAAATACTACAAGGGCATTTTGTTAATATGCGCATGCTTGATATTAATTCTAGGTATGTTCTAGCTTTATTAAATATGTTCGATGGTCATAACTTTTTCTTATTTATGGTCAATAGCAAGAACTGGGTCGTATTGGTGAATGGTATTGAATTAAGATGTGTAAATATTATTTATAACATGAAGGTATGTTTGAGTATGTCGGCGATTGAGCAGCATAAACACTATAAAAATATTTCAAAGGCGATTGAGTTTTTAAGCGACAATATGGAGCTTCAACCAAATTTATCCGATGTCGCCAGTTATGTTGGTATTAGTGAGTTTCACCTTCAGCGTTTGTTTTCAAGTTGGGTAGGTATTTCTCCTAAGCAATTTCTAATGTTTCTCACTCAGGACTACGCAAAATCATTATTAAAAAAAACAAGTGTTTTACATGCGGCGTTAGATAGCGGCCTTAGTAGTGCTAGTCGTTTACATGACTTAATGATTCAGTGTGAAGGTGTTACGCCAGGAGAGTTCAAAAAACAAGGTAGTGGATTAGATATTGGTTATGGCATTCATGAAACACCTTTTTCATTTTGTTTAATCGCGACTACGCAGAGAGGTATTTGTAAGCTAGCTTTTTTTGATGACTTGCGTGACTCGGAGCATTACATACAAGAGCTTGAATTTGATTGGCCAGGCGCAAGTATTTACCATGCGCAATCAGAAACGAAGAATTTGATCGAACGAATTTTTCCTCAAAAAGATCATTCAAATTCAGGCTCATCTTTATCGGTTGATGAAAAGTCATTGCATCTCTATCTAAAAGGAACACCTTTTCAATTGAAGGTTTGGCAGGCTTTATTATCAATTCCAGAAGGTGGCTTACGCTCTTATCAACAATTAGCAGACTCTATTGGTGCTAAATCAAGTGTTAGAGCCGTCGCATCTGCAATTGGTAAAAATAATATTGCTTATTTAATCCCTTGTCATCGGGTTATTAAAAGCACTGGAGCATTTAATGAGTATCGGTGGGGGGCTTTGAGAAAAAAAGTCATGATTGGTACAGAGACAGCGTTAGCAATAGGGGATATCGATAGATAACGTTTAGTGATGTTTTGGTAGGGTAAATGAAATGATCGCTGCAACACTGATAAATAAAGATGATGAGATTAGGCAAGCCGTCAAACTATAGTGTTGATATAGAAAGCCTGATAGTAAAGTACCTAGTAATCGGCCTCCCGCATTTGCCATGTAATAAAAACCAACATCAAGCGAAACACCATCTTCTTTTGCGTACGCGATAATTAAATACGAATGTATGGATGAATTGATAGCAAAAAAAGCACCAAAAATAAGTAATGCAATCACTATTATTTCGGAGGTAAGACCTATTGATGACTCATAATATGCGAGAACTGCCATAATGATGATTAAAGGTAGTGCCCATAAAAATGTAGAATAGCCACTAGGAACCTTGTTTGAAATGGTTTGTGTAATCTTTGGTGAAAAGGTTTGTACTAAGCCGTAAATAATTATCCAAACAGCAAGTAATGTACCTACTTCTAAATGATTCCAATCTAAATGTGTTTGTAAATACACAGGTAAGGCGACTACAAACCAGATGTCACGTGCACCAAATAAAAATAAACGCGCAGCAGACAGACGGTTGATTTGCGAACTCTTTGAAAATAACGTTTTAAATTTTGCTTTGAAAGGTCGTGTGCCTAAGTCGTTCTGAAGGAAATACAGGCTGATAATTAGTACGAGGCTAAGCATAGCCGCCATAAAAATTACCGTACCTTGAAAACCAATACCGCCAAGAAGTGCAGCACCTAAAAAGAACCCAATACCTTTTAACGTATTTTTCGAACCGGTAAGTAAGGCTATCCAGTGATAAAGCTTAGGTTGAGCTTCGTTGGGTATAAGTACTTTAATGCTGCTTTTAGCACTCATTTTACTTAAATCTTTTGCAATGCCTGATAAAGCCTGGACTAGCATAACGTAAGCGACGGTGAGTAAAGAGGGCGGTAAAAGTAGCATTAAAAGCGCTACAATTTGTATTAATAAACCTAGCTTTAGTGTTAAATTAAGGCCTTTATGTGCTGCTAACCAGCCTCCAAATAAGTTGGTTATCATGCCAAAAAATTCATATAAAATGAATAAACTAGCTATTTCCAAGGCTCCATAGCCGAGTTGGTGGAAATATAAAACCACCAACATACGTAATGCACCGTCTGTTAAGGTAAATGCCCAGTAGCAGCCGGTTACGGTTAAATATTGAGAGAGCTTTTTATCCATATGTATCTTTTTCAGAAAATCTTTGTAGTTTTAGCTATTGTTTGAGCGCATTACCAACCAAGCAAACGAGTTCCATCATGCGGTTTACATACCCCGTCTCATTGTCATACCAAACAAATACTTTTAATTGAGTCTGATTAATAACCATCGTTGATGGCGCATCAATAATTGCTGAGCGTGTATCGTTAGTGTAATCAACTGAGACTAATGGCTTGTCTTCGTAGCCGAGTATATTGTTTAAGTAAGTTTGAGATGCTGTTTTTAGTGTTTGATTAACTTGCTCTTTAGTGACGGCTTGTTCTAGCTCAAAAACACAATCTGTTAAGGAAGCGTTAGCTAGGGGGACTCTCACAGCCATACCATTTAAGCGTCCTTTTAGTTCCGGGAATATCTCAGCAATAGCTGTAGCAGAGCCTGTAGATGTAGGGATGAGTGATTGTCCACATGCACGTGCCCGTCGTAAGTCACTATGATATTCATCGAGTATACTTTGAGTATTGGTGATAGCGTGAATGGTTGTGATTGTACCGTGTTTAATTCCAAACTCTTTTTGAATTACATCGACAACAGGGGCGATGCAGTTTGTGGTGCAGGATGCTGCAGTAACAATGTTGTGTAGATCTGGCTGGTATAAATGATGATTAACGCCCATAACGACATTTAAAGTCCCGTCCCTTACTGGGGCCGATACAACAACCTTTTTAATGCCTAGTTCTAAATATGCTTGCAGGGTTTTCTTTGATTTAAATTTTCCGGTGCAGTCAATTAGAATGTCAATGTTTAGACTTTTCCAAGGTGTGTCACTAATATTTCGATTTGAAGAAAAACTGATTGTTTTATCGTCAATGATTAGCTCAGAATCTCTTGCTGAAACATCATGCTCCCAAATGCCGTGAATTGAATCGTATTTAAGTAAGTGTGCAGCAGTATCGCTATTGCCAGCGACTTCATTGATATGAACAAATTCAAACCCATTATTAGGTTTGCCTGTAGAAGTTTGATTAAAAGCAGATGTACTCCATGCGGCTCTTAATGCCAGGCGACCCATTCTTCCAAAACCATTAATTGCAACGCGGATTGTCATTATTCACCTTGATAAATTTGTTACTGTGAAGAGGTCTCTACACAACAGTCAGGGGCTTGGTTCAGTATTTCTATATCGTGATTAGCTTCGGAGCAGTTAGCAAGCGTCTGCTTTAAACTGTTAAACAAATGGTGTAAAGGGTGAGTTGGTGTCATTGAGGATAATGCATAATATTGCCAATTTCCTTGGCGACGGCTTGTAACAATAGCGCGTTTTTTTAAATAAGCTAGATGCCTTGAAACTACGCTTTGAGGTAGTGAGAGTGCAGTAATTATGTCGCAGACACAAAGCTCATTTTGCTGGAGAAGTAAGTTCACTATGCGAAGCCGTACTGGCTCAGAAAGGGATTTGTAAAAAAGTGCAATGTCAGTAGCTTTCATAAAAGCAATTGTATTTGCTTAGGCAAATATAGGCAAACACTAAATTATTTTTTGTGGCTTAATCTGCTAATTTTTAAATTTCATATTTCTTTTAAACAAATATTACCTTTGCCCTCCGCTTTAGCTTGGTAGCAGGCTTGATCAGCGGCTTTTAATAAGGCATTAAAACTTTTGAACTTACAGCTATAACCAATGCCGATACTTGCGCCAAGTTTAGTGGTGAGTGCTAATGTTTTTTGAAAGTCTGATATTTTGTCAATAACTTTTTGTGCCACGACTTTTGCTTGATCGACGGTGTCGGATTGAATCAAAATCATGAATTCATCGCCACCAAAACGAGCTGCAGTGTCAGACTGCCTAAGTAATGAACGAATTATCTCACCAATTTTTATAAGTGCTTCATCACCCGCCTGATGACCAAATGTATCGTTTAATGTTTTAAAATTATCTAGGTCGATAAAAATAATTGAAGTTGTTGAGTTGTAAATTGAGTCAACTTTTGACTTGAATACATTTTGAAACTCGTCTCTGTTTAATAAGCCTACAAGGCTGTCATGCGTGGCTCTATAATGTAATGAATAGGTTATTTCAATATTTTCGATCATTGCGTTACGATACTGTATTGCTGCTCTTAGCATGATTAACATGAGAAGGCATAGCATCGCCGCGGTAACTAAATGCGCCTCAGTGCCTTCAAGATAAAGCCGTATTACAAGGGGTGTTATTGCAAGAAATATGAATAAACGGTAGGTTAATAGATCAATAGCGTGCGTACCAACAGCTGCCGCGGCCATGCCTGCAGGGAGCAAAATAACAAGCATTTGGTATAAGTGGTTGTCTGGACTGAAAAAGAAAATGGGAAGCATTCCGTATAAAAGGCCTGACAATGCAGTGAACGAACGACTAAGTAAAAGCCAAGCGTGTGTCGAGGTACGTGAGGAGTCTTTAAAGTAAAGGTTGTGAACCAAATACCTTACAAAATTTAAGACTTCGCCAGCGATAAACCAAGTTAGTATTTTAGTTGACGGGTAAATGTTTAATAAGACTGCGGAAATGATAGCAATATTAATGACACTGCCAGAAATTGCACCATTACCATTATTGTAAAGGATAGAAACAATTCTATCCTCTCTCCACAGTTTACTAGTAGTTGTGCTATTTAACGGGGCCAATTGTTTAATGTCCTCAATTTAAGTAGTGTAGCTTAACAGCATATCTATATTGTTGTTGATTATAAAAGTACACACAGTTTTAATTAATGCGTAAATTTGAGTACTTACTATCGGTTATATTAAAGAAGTATAGGCCCTACATTAATTAGATGTTCAAAGTGTTTGCTTTAAATTGTGAGGTGAAACGCTATACTTTTTATTAATACTTTTAGATGTAATGATGGAAATATGAATGCCAATGAGAAATGATGAGCCTGTAGAGCATGCTGATGATGTGTCATCGTCAGCTGCTGTGCCTATTATTAACAGTGCACAATCTACATCTTTCTTTCAGCGCTTATCCTTTCGGATGGGGGTAGGGGTTTGTCTATTCGTAATTCTAGTTATGGTTGCAAATTATTATGTGACTCAAACCCGTGGTAGAGAGGTTATCGTTGAACAGGCGAATAAACTGAATGTAAAAATAGGCGAAGCAATTGTACTTAAATTAAATGAACGTTTATCAGCAACCGAATCGCTAACCACCTCCATTGCAAACCTTAGTTTACTTTTGCCTAAAGACGAAAGCATATTTCATCGAGTGATCCCTAATTTAATTGATAATGCCGGTATGAAAAACCTTATCGCTGGTGGCGGAATTTGGCCAGAACCTTATACCTTTGATAAGAATATAGAGCGTCAGTCTTTTTTTTGGGGGCGTAATGAGCAAGGTATATTAAAATTTTACGATGAATATAATAGCCCTGATGGTAATGGATATCACCATGAAGAATGGTATGTTCCTGCTAGGTATATGAAAAAAGGGCAGGTCTACTGGTCTAAATCTTACATGGACCCATATTCGAGAGAACCGATGGTAACCTGCATGGTGCCGATGCGGGATGAAAAAGGCTTTCACGGTGTTGCTACCATTGATCTAAAGCTAGCTGGATTATCAGAATTTATGGCCGAACAAGCGAAGCTTATTGGCGGTTACGCTCTAGCGGTTGATCGTAATAATCGTTTATTGTCATTACCTGAAGTAGATGAGAATTATTTTAAGCTTTCGATCGGTGAGGGTGATTTTCCGACGATGTACGACCTGGCAACGCAGAACTCAGGTTTTAAAGAACTGTCTAAAATACTTATTGATATTGATGAGGCGTTACTTAAAAAGGTCAATTTGTCCAAAACAGAAAATTTATTTGAATTAACAAAACGAATTTCTAAAGACTCTTATCAAATTGATGTTGCAGAAGCATCTATGATTGCCGCGATGTTGCTAGGTGAAAGATATTTATTTCAGGAGGAGTATCACTCTTTACTTGATTCAGACCCAATATTAAGAGAACCGGTATCGGTTAGAGTATTTACGATGCTAGATACCAATTGGAAGTTGGTCGTTTCTATGCCATTAAGGTATACGGATGCGGCGGTTTCAGAAATAACTAATAGCATGTTAGAACTATTATTTATATTGCTTGTGTTATCGGCGATATTCTATGGCGTTTTTTTTAAGACTGCTTTTTTATCTCCTGTGAATAGAATGACTTCGCAGATACGTAAGCTTGTGAGTCGAGAAGATTATGTTACTAAGTTAAATATTTATGGGGCTGACGAGCTTTCTCAGTTGGCAAGCTGGTTTAATATACGGACAGCGCAGCTAAGTGATGTATTAGATAAACTGAATGCTAAAAACAATGCGTTAGATGAGGCTCGGTTAGAGTCCGATCAGGCAAATAGAACTAAAAATATATTTTTAGCTTCAATGAGTCATGATATAAGAACGCCCATGAATGCAATTGTAGGGATGTCTGAATTATTGGGGAAAAGTGAATTAGGGCCCGAGCAAAACAATTATGCAAGGGTAATTAATTCATCTGCCCAAGCTTTATTGTTACTGATTAATGACATAATGGACTTCTCTAAGATTGAGGCTAATCAATTAAATCTAGAAAAGATTGCATTTAATCTTCGTGAAATAGTTGATGATTGCGCTGACTTGATTAGTTTCCAGGCGTCAGAAAAAAACTTAGAGTTTATTTATTTTCTATCTCCTGAAATCAACCCTAATCTAATAGGGGACCCAAGTAGGATTCGTCAAATCATTTTGAATTTAGCGGGTAATGCGTTGAAGTTTACGGAATCAGGTCGGGTTGAATTATGGATTGAGACGACGCACCAGACTGATGAAGCTGTAAATTTACATGTTGATATCAGGGATACGGGAATAGGATTGTCTGCGTCAGCTAAAGAGAATCTCTTTATGCCTTTTTTACAAGGGGATGATTCAATTACGCGTAAGTTTGGAGGAACAGGTTTAGGTTTGACCATAAGCAAGCATCTCGCGGGTTTGATGGGAGGAAGTATTCAATATCGAAGTGTTGAAAATATTGGAACAACTTTTACATTTAGTGTGAAGCTTAAAACTCAAGACAAGCTTCAAGAAGCCTGTCTTGAACAAGTAGACAGCCATGAAAAAAACAGGCTTTTTGTTTTGGGTCAAAATCATTTTCAAAATGCTGTTGTTGAGCGATATGCTGAAGCAGTACATTATGAATGCGAGGTATGCAGTACATTACAAGGCTGGTTGAGTGTTCTAGAGAATTGTGAGCCAAATTCAAGTGTGAGTTTGTGCGGCGATCTAGGTTTGTTAGGTGATTTGAAACGGTTAACTGAAATACTCCCGCAGAACCTTAGCCATCATAGAATGATAGTGCTGAAATCACAAAATGACGCCTCTTGGGATGATTTAAAGTTAATGGCCCCCCAGTTAAATATACTACCAGTCACATTACCACTTAAGTTTGATGTATTTAATAAGCAATTTAACCAGAATATATATGATGAACCGATAGCTTCTAGCGAGAGTACATCGTTATCCTCATTCAATTACAAAAATATTTTAGTGGTTGAAGATAATAAAGTTAACCAGCAAGTTATTATGATTATGTTGCGCCATCTTGGTTTAAATGCTGACGTTGTAAATGATGGTATTGAAGCTGTTGAAGCCTTGCAGGCAAAAAACTATGATCTTATTTTGATGGACTGGCAAATGCCTAGAATGGATGGACTGGAGGCAACGCGACGTATTAGGGCGTTAAGCTTTGAGACGAAGCCTATTATTGTCGCGGTAACGGCGAATGCTATGTCTGGTGATATAGATAAGTGCATAGAAGCAGGTATGGATGACTATCTTAGTAAGCCAATTCGGCGTGAAAAGTTAGCATCAACCCTTGAGAAGTGGTTGGTGTAATACTTGTATTGGATTGAGAGGTTTAATTGCTGTATATATAAATGTAGCCTAGATAATTATAATCAAAGTTTTTAACGCCCCCCGTTTTGTTTATTTATTGCTTATATCATAAACTGCGTTTAAGTGCTGTACCTACTCAGTAAAGCACAACCTATGCGGCTATGTTTACGTGTTAGATACTCAAAGTTAGTATACGGAAAAGCCATTCAACTGCTTAGAATAAATAAACAGTAAAATATTAAAGGTAATCATGATTTTTTTAATATCTCCCGCAAAAACATTGGATTTTGAAACATCTAGTCTTACATCAGAATATACAGAGGCTGTATTTTTGGCCGAATCAAAGCAACTAATCAATGTTATGCGTGATTTTGACTGGCAAGGGCTACATAAGCTCATGGGGGTGAGTGAAAAGATCGCAAAGCTAAATGTGGAGCGATTTAAAGATTGGACGCTTCCATTTACAGAGCAAAATTCAAAGCAGGCTGTCTTTGCATTTAAGGGCGATGTTTATACAGGGTTGGCTGTTGAAACAATGACTAAAACTGAGCTTGACTTCATTCAATCACACGTCAGGATATTGTCTGGATTATATGGATTATTAAAGCCGATGGATTTAATGCAGGCATATCGGCTAGAAATGGGTACTAAGCTTAAATCAGATCGCTTTAGTGGCCTTTATGAGTTCTGGGGGAGTAAATTAACTGCTTGTTTAAATGATGAGCTCGTTAAGGGCGATGTGTTGGTTAACCTTGCCTCTAATGAATACTTCAAATCAGTCCAGGCAAAACAAATAAACTCGCAGATTGTGACGCCTGTATTTAAAGACTTTAAGAGGGATAAATACAAAATTATTAGCTTTTATGCAAAGAAAGCACGGGGTTTAATGGTTCGGTATGCAGCAGACCATCAAATTTCAAATGTAGAATCTCTAAAAAACTTTAACTATGCTGGTTATTATTTTAGTGAAGAAGAATCAACTGAATCGAATTGGGTATTTTTACGTGATGCCGTGAAAGCTTAATGCTTTCTTTTATGAAAATAAATGACAAAATTTCTTTTGTTTCTATAGGGCTTAAGCTTAGGCAAGGTCTCCGTTATTCCCGGCTGGGGCTCAATTTATTATCTGGAGGGGCGTTTATAGAGTCATGCTATAGGTTTCCTTCTATATCTAGCATTAAGTCTAAATATCTAAATGATTATAGGGTGTTTTCATTTTGGGTCGATGACTTAAACAGCTCAATGAATGTGAAAGTACGTGTGACCGGAGAACTAATGCCTGAGCAAGGCTTGTTTGTTTCAAATCACATCTCTTGGTTAGATACAATTGTGTTATCGGGTATTAAACCTATCAGTTTTATTGCGCGGCATGATCTAGAGCATTGGCCATTTTTAGGCACGTTTACCTCTCGTATGCAGTCGGTCTTTATCAATCGAGATAATAAATTTCATGCGTATCGCTCTATTCCGGCCATAGAGGAAAAATTAAATGAAGGTCGCTCGGTTCATGTTTTTCCTGAAGGTACAACATCTGTGGGTAAAACAGCGCTGCCTTTCTTTCCTATGTTTTATGAGGCAGCTGTACGAACGGGTAAGCCTGTTCAGCCAGTCGTAATATCTTATACTGACGCTGGAGGGGAGTTGTTGTCTGAGCCAGCATACATTGATGATGATACATTTGGAGATACCTTAGCGCGGATGTTTCTAGTTGATCAAATATATGCACATGTTCATTTTCTTCCTCCAATGGATTCAAGGTTATTAGGAAGAAAGGAAATGAGCGCTCATTCCAGAGAGGCAATTCTACAAAAATTGCATGGTAATTAACGTTTGCTTAAGCGTTTATCAGGTCTTAAATTAATTTGTAACTTAATTGATTTGGATCGCATTAAGACTGCTTTTTGAAGAGCGTATTATAGGTGCTATTAAAGACCTGGTCGTTTTAAATGCAGAAATTTTTATGCTCACTATGTTAATCTTTTGGATAAGGGTGGTAAGGGTAAGTATGACCACCATAAGTATGAAAATTAATATTTTATAGGCATAAAAAAACCTCGCAATAGCGAGGTCTTTTTATGCAGGATATTAATTAAGCTTTAGGGTAATCTCGCTTAGCATGTCCTGTGTAAAGCTGTCTTGGGCGACCGATACGGTAATCATTGCTTACCATTTCGTTCCAGTGAGAGAACCAGCCAATAGTACGTGACATAGCGAATATAACTGTAAACATAGACTCAGGAATACCAATCGCTTTTAGAATAATACCTGAGTAGAAATCTACGTTAGGGTATAATTTTCTTGCTACAAAGTATTCATCTTCTAGTGCTATCTGTTCTAACCTGCGAGCAATCTTCAATAGAGGGTCGTTTTCCATTCCAAGTGCGTTTAGAACTTCTTCACAAGTTTCACGCATAACTTTAGCGCGAGGGTCAAAGTTCTTATAAACACGGTGACCAAAGCCCATTAAGCGGAAAGGATCAGACTTATCTTTTGCTTTAGCAACAAACTCATCAATGCGAGATTCGTCACCAATTTCATTCAGCATTTTTAAGACAGCTTCGTTAGCGCCGCCATGAGCGGGGCCCCAAAGTGCAGCAATACCTGATGCAATGCATGCAAATGGGTTTGCGCCTGTTGAACCAGCTAAGCGAACTGTAGATGTTGAAGCATTCTGCTCATGATCTGCGTGAAGCATGAAGATTCTGTCCATTGCTTTTGCAATAACAGGGTCAATCTTTTCATCTCCAGCCGGGGTGCTGAACATCATGTGTAAGAAGTTTTCAGCATAATCAAGATCATTGCTCGGGTACATGAAAGGCTGGCCAATCGAGTACTTGTAGCACATCGCTGCAATGGTTGGCATTTTAGCGATTAAGCGGAAACCCGCAATTTCACGATGCTTCTCATCAGAGATATCCATTGTGTCATGGTAAAATGCTGATAATGCACCTACAACACCACACATGATTGCCATTGGGTGAGCATCACGTCTAAAGCCTTTGAAAAACTGATTTACTTGATCGTGAACCATTGTGTGGTTGCGTACCGTTGCCCGAAAACTCTCGTCTTCTTCAGGAGTAGGGAGCTCTCCATGCAGTAACAAGTGGCATAGCTCTAAATAATCAGAACCTTCTGCTAGTTGTTCAATAGGGTAACCGCGGTGTAACAATACACCTTTATCGCCATCTATATAGGTGATTTTTGACTCGCAAGCCGCAGTGGATACAAATCCAGGGTCATAGGTAAATACGCCTTCAGATACAAGGCCTCGTACGTCAAGTACATCTGGGCCTACAGAACCAGAATATGTAGGTAAATCGATGGTTTTTCCATCAACCAATAACTGAGCTTTTTTATCAGTCACGGTGGTCTCCTGTAACTTTGAAAGGGATTGGCCAGAG
>Ga0105352_1000506_pt1 | contig 23019 bp, 20 predicted proteins | sample EN8Hudsemesocosm_FD_83507 | JGI IMG/M metagenome (GOLD analysis project Ga0105352, IMG submission 83507) | Methane-oxidizing microbial communities from mesocosms in the Hudson Canyon - EN8B Hudson Canyon | ecosystem: Environmental > Aquatic > Marine > Cold seeps | place: Hudson Canyon...
GAAAAGTCATTTTGTATTTATGCAAACAATTGATAAATATATAAAATAGTTCTAATAAAAATAGATTTTGTAGGTTGGATGAGATTTTTTATTGCGTAGCATTAAAAAACGAAATCCGACATGGGCAGCATTCGTAAATGTCGGATTTCGTTATCTACGCTACGCTAGATAAGCTCATCCAACCTACGCATAATACTTTCACAGTCTCAGAGCGCGGGAACGAGGGCTATCTTTAGATCCGTTGAGAATAAGGAATATTTTTAACAGAAGATTGCTTAGAGGTGCACATTAAATAAAACCCGAAACTTTAAGTTATGCAGCACTGCCAGTCCTTGAAGGACTGGCAGTGCTTCCGGATATTATTGAGTTTTGATTGCTTGCAAGAAAAAACGGATAAAACCATACGCTAAAATAATGACAGTTAGATGACAAACACAAAACAATCTGCTTTTATAAGCAAACATTGCTAGAATTGTCGGTTACCTAACAAATTGAGTCATTATGAATAAGCACACTAAACTGCCCAAAGAAGGCATTGACGGTCTAAAAGAAAATTGGCGCAGTGATTTACAAGCAGGATTTTTTGTCTTTCTCATTGCCTTACCTTTATCTCTAGGTATAGCCATAGGCTCAGGCTTCCCTCCATCAGCCGGTATTATTACTGCTGTTGTTGGCGGCTTATTAGTCTCTCGTATTAATGGCTCATATATAGTGATTAATGGACCAGCAGGCGGTTTGATTGTGGTTATGCACGCGGCTGTAGAATCCCTTAGCGATGGCGACATGATGTCGGGCTACCGCTATACCTTAGCTGCCGTTATGCTGGCGGGCTTATTTCAAATAATTATGGGTCGCTATAAATTAGGTAGCTTAAGTGCCTTTTTTCCTGCACCCGTTATACACGGCATGCTCGCAGCTATGGGTATTAGCATTATAGCTAGGCAGACACACGTTATGTTAGGTGCGTCATTCGAATCAGACAGCCTTTTTTCTTCCTTAGCACAGATCCCTAACAGCCTTATCAATGCAACACCTGAAATTGCAACGATAGGCTTGATCTCTTTTGCAATCTTACTCGTCTGGCCTTTTTTCAAACATAACAAAGTGGGCAAAATCCCTGCCCCTTTAATTGTTCTATTATTAGGTATGGCTTTAGCACAATTTTTTGGTATTCAACATGACCATTATCATTTTGGCCAAGCTGCATTACATGAACATATAATCGCTCCACCGTTTTTAGTCGAGATTCCTTCTGACTTTACTGAATACTTTTACCTGCCCGATTTTTCAAAAGTTATGACTTTTGAATTCTGGGTGGCAACTATCAGTATTTGCTTAGTGGCAAGTCTTGAGAGCTTATTAAGTGCTAGTGCTGCGGAAAAAGTAGACCCTTACAAAAGGCCCACTGATTTAGATCAAGACTTATCAGCCGTTGGTTTAGGTAATGTTATTTCCGGGTTCTTAGGTGGGTTACCGATGATTGCCGAATTCGTACGTAGCTCAGCTAACGTCGAAGGTGGTGCGCAAACAGGTTGGTCTAATTTCTTTCATGGCTTAATATTACTAGTGTTTGTCGTACTATTTCCACATTTCATTCACAATATTCCTCATGCCTCTTTAGCTGCTTTATTAGTTTTTGTTGGCTATCGACGCGCAACACCAAAAATATTTGCCCAGGTTTTAGCAATAGGTAAAGATCAGCTGTTTCTATTTGTCGCCACTATTTTAGCGGTATTGGCGACTAATTTATTAGTAGGTGTATTTTTCGGCGTATTTTTAAAGCTGGCTCTGCATTTATCGCGCGGGTTTTGGCCAAACAATCTATTTAAGATTCACTTTACGATTAAAAAAGAAGGCGACCGTGTGACGGTAAAAATTATCGGTTCAGCCTTATTTTCTAATTTCTTAGCGCTAAAAAGAGCAGTTGATAATATAGAGCCTGGTAAAAAAATCACCTTTGATTTTTCACAAGGCTATTTAATCGATCATTCTATATTAGTTTATATTGATGAATTCAGTGCGCGTTATGCTAACAATGGCGGCTACTGTAAAAAAGTAGGGCATGCTTTAGAAACTTATTCTGATCATAATTTAGCTGCCCGCTTAATGACACTAGACGATAGAAAGTAGTAACGCTGGGAAGCTATCCTAGACGAAACGTTAATCAAATTTGGCATGGATCCAGTTCGCTTTTTATCAATGGCGGACTGAAGTCCGCCCTACCGCGTTTAGCTGCCCTATAGATATTGGGCAGCTGCAAGGGTTCAAGCAGGTACCATCAAGCATAAACTACGCTTTCTTTAGTTTTTCTTAGGCCAAAGCGTTCAATTTTTTTATACAAGGTTGTTCGCGTTATGCCAAGTTTTTTTGAGGCTAAAGAAATATTACCTTCACACTCATTGAGCGCCATTTTAATGCCATGCATTTCCCAATCCGCCAAACTCATCGCGCCTAATTGGTCGATACTTTCCGGTATGAGTTCTGGGGTATCTTCTGCTAGACAGTGAGTTCGCCATTCATCCATAAAATCAACGGGCAAGTCATGCAAGACGATATTATCCTCACCCGCCGTATATAACGTAGCGCGGACGACATTGATAAATTGTCTAATATTTCCAGGCCATGGATGCTGATTAAGTAGTTTTATCACTTCAGGACAAAAATTAACCTCCTCATCACCGATTATATTTTGTATTTCTCGCTGTAAAAGGTGATCAATAATTTGCTTTTTATCGGCTCGATCACGCAGCGGGGGCAAATGTATTTGCGCGCCATTTAAGCGATAATACAAATCCTGACGAAAACGCCCTTCTTTCACCGCTTCAGATAATTGCACATTGGTTGCTGCGACAATTTGCACATCAACACTAACAGGACGAGTGCCACCGACAGGAGTAAATTCGGAAGTTTCTAAAACGCGCAATAATGTAGATTGCAGATCAAAACTCATATCGCCAATTTCATCGAGAAACAAAATACCTTTATCCGCTAAGCTAAATTTTCCCGGTTTACCACCACTTCTTGCGCCCGTAAAACTACCAGTTTCATAGCCGAATAATTCACTTTCAATCAGCTCATGTGGAATAGATGCACAGTTAATCGCAATCAGTGGCGCATCCTTTCTAGGGCCTGCGCTTTTCAACAAGGAAACAAAATGATCCTTGCCAACGCCTGACTCTCCAGTAATGAGAATCGGAATTTTATGCTTTTGTAATTTAACGGCTTTTTTAACATAGCCATTTAATTCTTCTGTCACAGAAGAGGAAAATTCTGTTTCTAGGTTTTTTTTAGCCGGCCGAAAAGGGATTTTCTCTAATACGCGTACTTGTGCTTCAGCATTTTTTGCTAAAGGTAAGTTGGTATTCACTAACACGCCGATTAAGTGCAAAAAGGCGAACAAGGAATTCATCTGCTCTTGGTGATCACTGACTAAACCAATCACGGCGAGTAATTCACCAGCTTCATCTAATAAAGGATAACCGGCTGTTGTATAAGGATGAAGAATACTTAAATAATGCTCCATCCCTTGAAAGGCAATCGGCTTTTTTAAATTAAGTGCCGTACCAATGCCATTATTACCTAGACCTGCTTCATGCCAATTAGTCTGTTTGATTTGGGTTGGTAATTGAAATGCACGCGGAAAATGCTGTTCCCCCGTCACATATAACAAGCTGCCATTGGGCGCAACAACAACCATCATCACGCCAGCTTCTTGGAGAAACACTTCAAAATGATGACTTAATTGCTGGATCTGCCCAGCAATATGCTCCGCTTGTTTAGCTTCAACCTCAGAACTTTTATGACTAAGGTGCTTATCCCAGTTAGTAAAGTTACCCAGCGGCAGATGGTACTCTTCCAAACAACGAAACCAAGCCTCGGACACATCAGTACGCACCCAATCAGCTTGCTCAGGAATAGATCGTGTTTGTACCATCCATTGCCAAGCCTGCACAGGCCGGTACATTTCAACTTCGAAGGATTGACGTAGTAAAAAGGTTTCCTGAACAATTTTTACTTTGTTGGGTATCTTGAGTGCAATTTCCATTTTCTCTCTCGAATAGTCGCATCAACACGATAGTGTCGACACAAAACTTTAAATCTGTGTTTTTATTAATTAAAACAAAAACTTATAAATCATTTCAAGATAACAAAATATAAAAAAAAAGACAATGCGACATAATGTCGCATTGTCCATATTCCATTAAGGAACAAGAGGAAGCCAGTACAATATGACTAACACAAGGGTAAAGCATGGAGCATAAAAATTTAATATCAAAAATCGAGTTATTCTGCGCGTGGGTCCTCGCGAGTTGCTGCCGCCCATTCAGGCGAATAGCCATCCATAATAGACATATCAGGCACATGCATTACAACTACTTGAGTTGTAATCAGTGTACCTACGACACTGACCGCATTACGTAATGCTAAGCGGGTGACTTTAACCGCATCAATCACACCAATATCTAAAAAGTCACCATAACGTTTATCTTGGGTATTAAAAGCAAAGCGTGGATTATTTTCCGTGAGCAAACGCGCAAGCACCTCTTCACTATTAACACCGACATTACTGTTTAGCCTTTGCAACGGACTTTTCAAAGCTAGCTTAACAATAGCAATGCCTTGCTGTTGCTCTGGGTTAGTCGCACTAATTTCATCTAAAGACTGAGTAATATTGAATAAGCCCACACCACCACCAGCTAATACGCCCTCTTCTAAGGCCGCTTTAGCTGACATATAAGCATTTTCAATACGTACCATACGTTCTTTAATTTCTACATCAGTTGTGCCACCAACCTCAAAAACACCCGTTTTACCGGATAAAATAGCCAGACGCTCTTCAAGCTCTTCAAAATCGTGTTTATTACCCGTCGGCGAACCATCACCCGGCTTTTTTTGTTGGATAATTTCTGCTTCATTAGCAAGGTAGTTGATGCGCTCTTTAATTGCCGCTTGATCTCCACGTCCACCAATAATGGTAATATTATCCGCGGTCACAATGACGCGCTTGGCTTGCCCTAACTGCTCTAATTCAACATGTTCAAGTTTAGTAGAAAAATCACCAATAAAAGCTTCACCACCGGTCATAATAGCTAAATCTTTCAGTCTATTTTCTCTTTTATCGCCAAAACCAGGCGGCTTAATCGCAACTACTTTAAAAATACCACGGACTTGATTCAACAATAAACCGGATAAAGCCTTGTCGATAACATCTTCGGCAATAATAACGAGCGAGCGACCTACAGCGTTCACTTCTTCCAAAATAGGCACTAAATCCATTAAGTCGCTTATTTCTTTGTCATAAAGCAAGATATACGGATCCTCTAACACCGCTTCATCGCGATCTTTATCAGTCACAAAATACGGTGACAAATAACCTTGATCATATTGAATACCGTCAACGACTTCGAGTACATCTTCTCGGCCATTACCTAGCTTAAAAGTCAGCGGGCTTTCCGTGCCTAGTTTTTCAAACGCTTCAGCTAGCAATGCACCAACACCGACTTCATCTTTCGTGGCGATAGCAGCAATTTTTTCAATCCAGTCACTGGTCACACCAGTGATTGCATTTTCTTGTAACTTTTTTTCGACTACAGCTAAAGCAATATCCATTCCCTGCTTTAACTGTATCGGATGATAGCCCGCTTCAACAAGCTTCATGCATTCCTTGCTAATCGCCTGTGCTAAAACAATGGCTGTTGTCGTACCGTCACCCACTTGACGTGATACCGCACCGGCAACATCACGCAACATCCGTGCGCCTAAATCTTCCGTGCGATCATGACAGCCGATTGACTTTGCTACGGTAACGCCGTCCCTTGTAAACACAGGCGTAAGACCATCAGCAACGTGCTGAACCATAACTGCGGGGCCGGCACTGCCGTAGGTCACGGCGACCGCGTTAGCAATTTTATTAACCCCTGTCATAAATTTAAATCGGGCTTCAGCGTCATAGATTATCTTTGTTGGCATAGTGATCCTTGTTATGTTTTGTGTGATACAGATTGTTAAGGTAAATAAGGGTTCAATACAGGCTTGTTTGCCCACCCTGCCTTTTTAAATTAAGGAGTATTACTGTCCTTCATTAGCGCTTGACCTGCTTGGGCTCGCGTTTTATGCGCGCGAAGTAAATGAGCCCAAGTTGAGATAATGGTTCTATCCCAATGATCAAAAGTTGTTTTTAGCTCTTCGGCATCCTCATCGCTTAATTCTTGCTGCCAGTACTCTCGTAACTCTTCAATGCGATCCATCCCTATCTTTGACCTGATGTTTTTTTCATCCACTGTTAATTTATGGATCGTCGCATCAAGCTGATCGACCATTTCATAGATAAATTCCAGATCCGCATTCTCCATTTCTGTTTTCCGAGTTAGTAATATTCCATTTATTAATCAAACCCTACTAAGCTGGCAATAACTGACTACCAAGCCAATGCAGGCATTTAAGAAACGCTAGGCAGAAATTTCTCTAGATAAATTTTATCTTTGGAAATACCTACGTCCTCACAAGCAGCATAAGTCGCATCAACCATGCCAGGAGGTCCACATAAATAAAGGTCAGGTTTTGCAGATGCGGCTTGTAAATCCTTTTTCAACACATCAACCACGCTGCCTTTTTCTCCTGCCCAAGAGTCAGTCGCTTTCCAGACACATATCTTGACCGTTAAATTATCCATTTCACTGGCAAGTTTATTCAGCTCTTCGACATAAAAAACTTCTTCTTCATAGGTTGAGCCAAAATAAATAGTGCAAGGTTGTGGCTGGCCCCATTCCTTCATAAATCTAACCATCGATAAAATAGGCGCTAAGCCTGTGCCGCCTGCGACAAAGTAACGTGGTGTAAAGCCATCCGCGACTAAACCAAAGATTCCCGATGGCCCTTTAACATTAATTGTTTGACCTACTTTTGCATCATTCTTTAAGAAATTGGAGAATTTCCCATCATCCAAGACCCGAATTAAGAGCTCCATTTGCCCGTCATTATTCGCAATATTCGCTGGAGAATAAGAACGCGTTGTTTCTGTACCTGGTATTTCTAAATCATAGTACTGACCTGAATCTAGTTTGATTTGTTTTTCACCATCAGAACGACCTAGGAAAAGCTTAGTCACATTACTAGAGACTTGCTCTAACTCGACAATCTCAGCAGGAAACTCTTTACCTTCCTCAGAATAAGAAATACGGTCAAAGGTGTAAGGCACTTCAACAACCATATCTTCTGTTGGATAACAACGGCACAACAGAACCATGTCTTCTTCTTGCTCTTCGGGCGGCAGTGCTTGAGCGCTGACCTTGCCCATTTCAAAATCACCATACGTACAAACTCCTTTGCAGGTTGCACAGCCACCTTCGCGGCACGATGACATTAAAAAAATACTTTGGCGAATTGCTGCACTGATAATATCTTCTTCTGGTGCGCAATCAAAAGAGACCGATTCGCCCTCTTCAGTAATAACTTTTATTTGATGATTTGCCATTAATCATGAACCTCATTGTTCTGCTTATTTTTTGCACTAATATTAAAAAATGCCATGACATGATTAACCGCACGTCTTGATGCTTCTTCTGTCAAAGAGCAGCCTTCCTGAATAAGTTTATCTTCACGAAAAATGGTCCAGCACCACATAAACTCTAAATCTTCGGTGTACGCGGTATAGTTGTTATCATCATATAATTTGGTCAAATCTTCATTATTGCCAAATAATTCACTAACATTTCTTGTCTGTTGTTCGTAAAGTTCCATCATGCTGTTTTGTGTGTTATTAGTGATTAAAAGTGTAAAAGCACTGCCATCCTTAGCGGTACTTTTACTTCCTACCAAACGCTTCACTTCCATGCATTGAAAAAGTAAGACGCCCGGCAAAAACTTACAAAACTATTACTGAATCGTAATAATCTTAACGCCACGCTCTTTGCGTAACTCTTCTAATGGCATTGCGTAATAATCAATATTTCTCAATTCCATTAGTTTTGTACCTAATAAACGATCTGCGTCCATAAACACATTAGTCGGCATAATAGGTGGTTTGTAGTCTGTTCTGAAATTAATATGTAACTTTTCAGCTTCATATTTATCAGAGCAGTCATCCATTCTTGCAACTACAGCATCGGCAATATCCTGAGCCTTCGCACCACCTACACAGTTATTAAAGAACTGCTCATCGTTCAGTTCCGCATGCTTTAGCAAGGCAACTTTTTCTTCGATTTTGCACTCAATCCAACCCCAATCTAACTCTAGATCATAGTTGTCACGTAGAGGCGTGGTATGCTTTTTACGGAAATCCGTTAAAAAAGCAGCGCCATCTTTCAATGTTTTTAATTGACCTATTTTTGCTGTCCACTCATCACGAACAGGGTTGTCATGTACATTGTAATTTGCCATTTTTATCTCCTATGCATCCAAATCTTCAAGTTTACGATCAAGCCCCATTAACTCAGAAGTGATGGTAAAGGTTTCGCCCAGTGTAAAAGCACGTCCGATAGTTGATGAAACATCTACCAAGAAATCATAAACACTGAATTCTTTACCTAAAATTTCAGCGGCTTCTTCACAATCCACTTCAATTTTACCGGTTGCTTTTAACCACCAATAACCAGCACGATCTTCAACCACTAAACTAGGGTTATCATCTTTACGGTCGCCCAGTAGGATTTCATCAACAATAATGTTCATTTCATCCGATTTCTTCAGTACTAAAACCACTTCATTGCTTTCATGTACGACTTGGTTTTCTTCTGCGAAATACTCATCGGCAAAATCTTTGCCTGTTTTCGCCATGATGCCAGCACCATACGAATTTGCATTATTTGACATATTTATTTCCTTATTTTTTAAGACCTGATAAAACAGTTTTGATCATGGCTGCTTTGTCGGCTTTGTAGCCTATTTTGTCCGCATAATCTTCAGTCCAGTCATCAAACACACGGTTTAAAGCTGTTTCAATCGCATCTTTCGTCGTTACATGTTCGATTTCAGGGATTTTCGCAAAAATACCCATAAAATCTTTCAATGCATTAACTGTTCTAGGCAACCACTTATCCGTCCATGCACGCATTAAACGACGATTGTAATCACCAAATTCAGCATCATCACCCAAGCAATGGAAGAACATATCCCCCGTAATACCTTTAGTTTGCGAATGATAAAGTTGCATTTGATTGATAAAGAATGGCGTTAAGTTGTCACCATAGTAAGAAGATAGACGCAAGAAAAATTCACGACGAACAAACTGACCAAATATAGCATCGTGTACTTGATGACCTGCCCATAAAATTTCATTCCAGTCATATGTATCTTGCCAAATATCTTCAACTGTTTCTCTGGCCCCTTTGTAGATTGCACCCTCAGTCCATTCTTTTTTCGGCTGATCAGTTGACTCAGGAAAGTCTGGCACTAACTTAGCTAAGAAAGTTCTTTCTAGCTGAATCATTTGTGCATTATCAACTTTATCTAAGCCGATCATAGCGATACTCATACGTAATGTATCGCCCAAGCAATCACGAGTAGCAGAAGAGTGCGAGTTGAATAATCCATATTCGTTAAAGCAGAACGCACCTAAATAATCATTTAAAACTTCATCACGCCACACAGGATCCATAGTACGAATCTGTCCATCGCTTGAAAATTGCTTTAAAAAACGCTGTGTATAACGCCACTCTTCCGCTTTGTCTTTCACATAAATCGCATGCCAGCGCTTAGCTGGATCACGATGTTTGTGCCAATCCGTGGAATGCATTTCCGTCGTTTCATTACCCCAGGACGGACGACCACCATGAAATTTTTGCGTCCAATCACCCCAATCTAAACCACCTGGAATCCAATCCGGTGTAGGTTGCGTGTAACAACATAAGATTTCATACTCTGATAAGCGACGACCACGCGGCTTAACAAAATAGTTCATTTTACGGTTTGACTCTAAAGGTTGATCAGGCACTGCATCCGCAATCACTTTTTGCATGACTGGATCAGTTAACCCGCGTTGACCTGTTTCTATTTGAATTCCCATTAATGTATCTCCTAATATATGGATTAAAAGTGAAGTGACTTACAGTGCGTCAACAGGATCAGTAAAAACACAGTTCAGTGCTTTAATATCATCCAATGTCCACATTTTGCCGTCTTTATTTGTATGTGGCTGAGCGATCAATGTTTTACCATCGCTACGCACACCGTGTAATTCAGCAATCACTTCTGATAATTCGCGTCCTGCGTATTGTTCAAACATGTTTTGGCACTCATAACGTTCTGGCTCAGATAACCACATGCGCTCGCCCCAGTCATCACTGAAGGTGTTTTTCTTGCCGTTATATTCATGTACACGCAAAGTACTTGCGCCTTTACATAAGTCAGGACAGAAAGGTACTTGTGATACGCGGTCAATATAGATTGGGTGGTTATTCTCAATAAACCACATAATCGGTAAAAATCCGCTGTTTGGATCTTCACAACCACGCGCACGCCACTCTTCATAGATCACACCGTAATGTGCATGCAAGCCAGGATAGTTCTCTTCAAACCATTCCATTTCTTCAGTGGTTGGTAATGTTAAACGGAAGAAACCTGTAGGCCATAATGCGTAAGCAATTAGGAATAAATCATGGTGAGCCCAGTACGCATCTTTTTTCGCATCACGTAAACTTGCTGGAGAATTTACGCCGTATTTACCCAAACGACCAATCCAGATACCGCCCCAGTCTTCGTACACCCAACGGTTCCAAGTTTTAACCCATGGCTCAACTTTAAAGTGCGAACCATATTCAAACGACATACCTAAAACTGGTGTAAAATACTTTTGCTGTGTCCAGAAGGCATTGTTAAGGTCAGTGTTCAGATATTTCGAAGCGGCTTCATCGTTTGCAATCGAGACAACTGTTTGATAACCGTTTGCCATATGGCGCAGCTCATCAGTTTCAATAGATAAAAATACCGTTGGGGTAATTTCATCACCATTCGCTGCTGCCCATTCCGTGACGGCAACAATTAATGGGTTAGTGAAACACGCTTCACCTACCAACTGTAAGTTAATAGAACATTCAACCGCATCACCTGAAATAAAACCATCAGAGAATACCCGCTTCATTCCTTTCCATAGTGGACCGATAGTACGTGTACGACGAGCATCATTATGTCCAGCCGCATCTTGTCCATGTTTAGTGAAATAGTAATTTACATAACCACATTGGTTAGTATGACGAATTTCATCTAACGTTTGCGCTAGGTAGCCGTTCTTTTGCTCAGGCGCAGTCGCCGAATCCCACAACATACCTGTCGCAGCAATCGCATTGTATTCCCCAACTTCTAAGAAGTTAGAGATCACTTTCATCGTTTCGTTCCATTTTGGATGAACTTTGTTACCTGCATCAACACGCGTCAATACATCCTGTAAACTACCAAACTCGCGCTCATCTTTAACAGACTCCATGCGCGCATATTCTTTAGCGATGAGCTTAAATTGCTCTTTAGTATCATTCGCCATTTTGTACTTAGTTGGATACTTAGTACGGTTCTTATCGAAGTCCCAAGTAAAACTTTGTAACCATCTGTGTACTTCCTGAGCATTTACGCTAGTCGGTGCACGATTGACAGCCAAAGCATCTGTTGCAGCTTTTGTTGCAGCACTTATTGCCATGTTTATTTTCCTCGTTTCTTGTTAGTTGTTTAATGAAGCTGTCGTTATCACTATGCCTTTTTGCTTGATAACGTACAGTATTGAAGTGTTTGCTAATCCAAGCTAACGACAGCTTCCACAAGATATAAAGCAGTTAGCGTGCCAATCCCCAAAAACAAATATAATCATCTATTTTTCATGGACTTGTAATTTTTATAGATAATTACCTTAGTTATTTTTAGTGTCTATATAATGGACAGTGACCAGTAAATAAACGTATATTTTTGTGAATTAGTCGACATTTTCATTTATTACGAACACTCACCTAAGTACCGAAACATAATTACAATATGTTTTTGTAGGTTCGAATTTATTCGCACCTTGTGTTCAATAAGCTTTTTCGGTACGAATAAATTCGAACCTACGAACATAGCATTCAGTTTATGCACACTATATAAAGTGGTGGTTTAATTTTACGGGAGTACTTATAACCATTATTCCTGACTGCGACCCAGCCAAGCACGGGCACAAGCTTTACCAGTAATCTATCGTGTATGCATGGATTCCCGATTAAAGATTTCGGGAATGACGGCTATTACAGTGATTATTTATTGGGCTTGGTATAAGTTACTGACTGCACTCATTTAAGTTATTGACAAAATGCAATAAATTACCTATGATTCCAGAACTTTTATATCCAATTTTTAACCTTTAGGAATCATTAAGATGAAAAGAACTTTCCAACCAAGCAAAATAAAACGCGCTCGTGTTCATGGTTTTCGTGCAAGAATGGCAACAGTAGGTGGCCGTAGAGTTATCAATGCACGTAGAGCAAAAGGTCGTCACACACTAGCTCTTTAACCGTTGACTCAGAAAGCATTTAGTTTTCCACCGTCTGTACGGCTACGAGAACCCGCTGAATTTAAACGTGTTTTTGCAAAACCGGAAAGATCAACTGATAACTATTTTACAGTGCTTGCTATTGTTAATAAGCTAGAGCATCCCCGCTTAGGGCTTGCTATCGCAAAAAAACATGTTAGACGCGCTGTAGATAGAAATAAAATCAAACGATCTGCCCGGGAAAGCTTTAGATTACAACAACATCAGATGCCGCATCTTGATCTCGTTATAACCGCACGCAGGAATGCGGCAACAGCAGATTCAAAAACACTACAAGATTCTTTAGCTAAGCATTGGCTCAAGGTAACTAAGCGATGCGAACCCTTCTCATAGCCCTACTGAGATTTTATAATTTTTTTATAAGTCCTCTACTGGGAAATAATTGTCGCTTTCACCCCACTTGTTCGAGCTATGCTATGCAAGCAATTTCAATGCACGGCGCACTCATAGGCTCCTATCTCACAATAAAACGATTACTACGGTGTCACCCTTTTCATGATGGTGATATTGATGATCCTGTACCCAAAAAAGTTGGTAAGTAAAAATGGAGAATATAAGATTTGTACTCATCGTAATTTTATCGATGATTTCATTAATGTTATGGGAAGCATGGCAAGTGGACTATGGCCCAAAGCCTGAAACTACAGCCCAACAAACCGTTATTGATAGTAATGGCAACCTTGATCCGGTCACTGGATCAAATAGCGATGGATCATCTGAGCTACCTTTCCTAGAAAGCGCTGTAAATAGCATTATTACTGTTACTACTGACGTTTATCATCTAGAAATTGATACTAAAGGTGGTACTTTACGTAACCTTGATCTTTTAGATTATCCTTTTGAAAAAGGCGAAGAAGCTCCTGTACGTTTATTTGATGGTAGCTCAGAAAAACTATTTTTAGGTCAAAGCGGCCTTATTAGTAACCCTGAATCTGTAACATTACCAAACCACAACGTACAGTTACACGCTGAGCAATATAGCTACGCACTTAAAGCGGGTGAAAATACGTTAACCGTTCCTTTAACATGGACTGATAACAACGGCTTAAGCTATAGCAAAACCTATACCTTCACACGCGGCAGTTATGAAATCCAATTAGCACAAAAAGTAGACAACCAATCAGCAAAAGATTGGTCTGGTAGACCTTATACGCAATTGCTTCGAGTGCCTTATAGCGATGGCCAAGGCAATACGTTTATTCGTACTTTTGCCGGCGCAGTTGTTTATACAGAAGAAGAAAAATTCCAAAAAGTTGAATTTGAGGACATGGCTGATGTCGACCTTAAAGTTACCTCAACAGGCGGCTGGACAGGTATGATTCAACATTACTTTGCTGCAGCGTGGATTCCACCGGTAGGCAATGAACAACACTTCTTTACTAAAGAATTAAGCAATTCTCGCTACGTGATCGGCTCATACCCAAATCCAACGACAGTCGCGGCAAATAGCAATGCTGTTTTTAACAGTCAGTTGTTTGTTGGGCCTAAAATCCAGCCGATGATGGAAGCTTTGGCGCCTGGCCTAGAATTAACGGTTGATTACAGCTGGTTAACGATTGTTGGTAAACCTATTTACAGCTTATTGAATTTTATTCATGACTTCGTAAAAAATTGGGGCTTCTCAATTATGGGTGTGACCTTCTGTATTAAATTACTATTTTTCCCATTGTCAGCTGCTAGCTACTAATCAATGGCAAAAATGCGTAAATTACAGCCTCGCCTAGCACAGCTAAAAGAAAGCTATGGTGATGATAGACAGAAGTTTAATGAAGAAATGATGAGCTTGTACCGTAAGGAAAAAGTTAATCCTATGGGCGGCTGCTTACCGGTTATCGTACAGATTCCCGTATTCATTTCTCTCTATTGGGTATTGATTGAAACGGTTGAGTTAAGACAAGCGCCGTTCCTATTCTGGGTACAATATTTATCATCCAAAGATCCATACTTTGTCTTACCTGTATTAATGGGTATTAGTATGTTCATACAGCAAAGATTAAACCCAGCACCGGTTGATCCATTGCAGGCAAAAATCATGCGTATGTTTCCGATCGTGTTTACTGTGTTCTTCTTGTTCTTCCCATCAGGTTTAGTTTTATACTGGGTAACAAACAACACGTTATCAATTATCCAACAATGGTATATCACTAGAAAAATTGTTGGCACTGATTAGCGCTAAACTTTAATCTACATCTACACCCTAAGCCGAATCATGCATTAGCTGATTCGGCTTTTTTATTGAGGCCATTATGAATATCACTCAGCAAGATACTATTGCAGCCATCGCTACCCCTCCCGGAAATGGCGGTGTTGGAATTATTAGAATTTCAGGTAATAACGCCCTCCCCATTGCCCAACAGTTAACCAATAAAACGCTTCAAGCGCGCCATGCTCACTATGCTTCATTTTATGAGCCTGATGGCAATATTATTGATTCTGGCTTAGCCTTATTCTTCCCCAATCCCGCATCCTTTACTGGAGAAGATACAGTAGAAATTCAAGGACATGGCGGCTCTGTTATTCTGGATATGCTGCTTAGACGTATTTTGTCTTTAGGCGCACGCATTGCTAATCCTGGTGAGTTTTCAGAACGCGCATTTTTAAATGGCAAGTTGGATTTAGCACAAGCTGAAGCTATTGCCGATTTAATTGCCAGCAGCACAGAACAATCCGCACGTTCCGCACAAAAATCCATGCAAGGCATATTTTCTGAGCAAATTAACTTCTTTGTAGAAGAACTAATTGAACTCCGTATTTATGTTGAAGCTGCAATTGATTTTGTTGATGAAGAAATTGATTTCTTAAGTGATGGAGTAGTCGAAAATCGTATTATTCGCTTATTACAGTCCATTCAAGCAATCTTAGTCACCGCCCAACAAGGCCGCCTCCTGCGTGATGGTATGACCGTGGTGCTAGCTGGCAAGCCTAATGCAGGAAAATCAAGTTTACTCAATGCATTAGCAGGCCATGATGCCGCGATTGTCACCGATATTGCCGGCACAACCCGTGACATACTTAAAGAACGCATACAAATAGACGGCATGCCCCTGCATATTATTGATACCGCCGGCTTACGTGAAAGTGATAATGCCGTTGAAAAAGAAGGCGTACGTCGTGCGCATGCAGAAATATTAAAAGCCGATAAGATTTTATTACTAATTGATGCCAATGACCCCGAACCAGATACACTCTTAAAAACCTTACCCAATAATATCAGCATCACCAAAATCTATAACAAAATTGATTTACTCAAAATCCAGCCAGAAATCATCGAGAACGAAAACGGCACGCAAATTTATCTCTCAGTAAAACAAGACATCGGCATGGACTTGTTAACACAACACTTAAAACAAAGTGTCGGTTTTGATGGTGCAACAGACAATGTATTCATCTCCCGCCGCCGCCATATAGAAGCCTTAACTAAAGGCGAACAATTCGTGCAAAATGCCCTAGAACAATTACAAAACAATCTAGCCGGTGAGTTGGTCGCCGAAGACCTCAGGCAAGCACAAAATCACCTCTCAGAAATTACGGGTGAGTTTACATCTGATGATCTACTTGGGAAAATTTTTAGTTCTTTTTGTATTGGAAAGTAAGCCTTTGTAGTACAAAAGTAGACTAGAGGGAAAACTAATAGCTTTAAAATCCCCTCAGAAGAAACTATATAAACCAACCTAGGCTTGTAGTAACTCAAATGTGAGCCGCCATACTCAATAGCATTAGCAGGTAAGTCAGGCATTAAGATTCGCATAACGGGTCTTATGTTCAATTGGGTTACACAGAATTATTTATAGGCTCCAGATCCACAATTCCTCAGTGGCTTCTTGAGCTGTCAGTTTTCCAAATAGAATATCTAGCATTAAACCAATTCTTGCCTCTGCAACCCCCCACTTATTAGTATTTAGGCTATTTGGCGCTTTAAATATGACTTTACTCACGCTTTTGCCTTTATAAAAAGCCTCAACTTCAGCACTGCTTAAGTATAAAGCTATATCCCATGACCAGTAACCGACATACTCTATAGTTACCTTTTCTGGGTCATATCTTGAGTACTCAGGCTTTACTACATAAGTATATCTATTATCAGCAAGCCATTTTTCTACTGCATATTGAAAGCTATCTCTGGTCTCATGATCATTAATTGACAGTATTTCAGGATCTTGAGCTAAAATGTCGGAAGGAATGCTTGTACCTGAATATCTAGGGCCTGCGCAACCACTAATCAGAATTACAATTCCTAATACAAATATTATTCTACTCATTTCATTTTCTCATGATAAATAATTGGTAAAACCAATACCTTCGCAAACCTCGATTTTAGTCAAAAATGGGAATTTAGATCCATTATAAATCAATTATTTATAGGGCATTAAATTCACAAAAAAGAGTAAATTTCTATTTTGGCGAAGGTATTGAAAACGTAACTGGTTATATTACCCAGGTTCAGTAATTTTATACTCCTATTGAATTTGAAAGAACAGCGTTCAGCTGTCCTACCTTTTAAAACCTGAGATGCTAAAGCTGATGCAATTCCTCGAATTCTGCACATAACTGTTATATTCCCACTCTAGTTTGCCATTGATTTATAATATTCGCGGGAAAAAATAACTACTCAGTTTGTTTTTTTACAAACCAACTGACAATACGGTCATCTTTTGAAACATGTATCCGATAATAGCGGTCATTACGGATATAGACAGAAACAACCCCCGACTCCATAGACTTCTGGCCTGATAATCTATAATTACGTGTTTGACAAGAGATAAATTCAGACCATACCATTCCAACCTCCGGTGTTGCATCCAAACGCAGCCCACATTGACCTTTCAACAAAACAACTCTCTGGAAATTCCTTTTTGATTGGTCTTCATCAATTTTGATAGCCATTTTTTTCCACAGATTAGGGTAGGCAACCTTATACATTAGCGTACGGTACTTTTTTCGCGGAGAAACGGACATAGCACCTTTTATTACCCCTGGAATAATAGTCAGAGCCGCTATCATAGGGCCTGGGTTAGCAGATTTATGGATCAACTCATGGCTACTCTCAGCTTGATATTCACCTAATAACTTTCCCGTACTAGCATCAATGACTTCAATATTGGCATGCGCATCATAGATATATCGAGTTCCTCGCCAATTATGCGCAAAAATGAGTGGGCCAGGCCACCAGGTAAAAAAGTTCTTTGCCCCTTGATGTCGAAATTTCCCTTCCACTTCCCCGCGAATTAATATATCAATATTTTCCTTATCTATATACGAATGAGCAACAGATTTAAAAGCACCCTCATCACGTAATGCTTCTGCTAAACCTTGTTGCCACCTTTCCGCATCCCTATATTCACCATTCGTAACCTGTATTGTTTCAACCCCAGCTATTGTGGTTGTAGGGTGTCCTGTACTACTAATTAAAGCTTCAGGTTTTAGATCAACAATTTTAAAGGTAGTACAACCACTTATAAATAATAAAATAATTGGCCAGCTGAATAATATTTTATGTGGAATATATTTCACGTTTTCCCCCTAATTTTTAAAGAGTGGTGGTGACCAATATTTGCACCTGCCTTATTGATAACTTTCCTCTAATTAATATTTACTGTCACCCCAGTAATACAGTCTCTACTTTCCTGGAGAATAATACTCATCAGCATCAGCATCAAACGAATCTACTTCATTTTTCTGCTCTTTTAAATCTTTTTTCCTTTGTTGATCTGCAGGTGAATAATATTCATTTTTATCTTCATCAAAGGAATCAATTGAATTTTGTGGGGAATAATACCCCTCTTCCTCTATATTATTTTCAAGATAGTTTACAATGTCAGGATCACTCAGCATTTTTAAAGCACACTGAGCAATTGCGTTTTCAATTGCGCTAGATGCAGAATAAAGTACGTAATGGTTTTGCATTATAGAGTACTCTCTAGTCAATCCAGCTCCAGTTCTCACCCGCAGGGATATTGTTTCTTTAAATGTTTCATCCAATTCAGATTTAGCATCATAAACTGATAATTCCAATATCTTGTCAGCGCCACTCTGAACCTTTATATGATTACTTTCTAAAATAATTGTTGCCGCACCAACAGCAGATTCTGTAAATTGATACAAATCTCCATAAACTCTCCATGCCTGAATCCTTCCAATTGTTATTTCACCAGATTTTAGTGCAGAATTTCTAATCATTACAGGTTGCTTGACCTCTAGCTCAGGTAGAGGATATTCTGAAAGGTTAGGCACCTGGGTATTGGTGTTTATACATCCAGACAATATTAAAAAAAAGAACATACATATACTTAACTTCACCATTATTAATGCCTCATAAAAATATTTAGAATCGGAGTAATTAAAAAACAAAAAAAGCCGTACTACCCTTTAATGACTTTAACGAAGTCATATTCGGTAGTCCAGCTTTCCGTTTGTATAGGATCCGCGACTTTCTGTCCCTACCTTGCGATAGGTTTAGCTTTGCGTTGTTACTTTTTAATAACATATACGCCTATTTGTCTAGCATTTCAACTGAGTATTTTTGTCAGGTATTAGGTTCCTTTACTCCTCCTGAGACACTACAAAACAAACTCAGCTGAACTGCCGTTTGCCGTTTTACTTATCACCAACTGTGCATCAATACGCTCTTTTAGCTCATTCACGTGACTGATTACGCCAACTAATCGCCCATCACCACTGAGTGAAGTCAGTATATTAATCGCTTGCTCCTGCGAAGTGCTGTCTAGTGAGCCGAAACCTTCGTCAATAAATAAGGTATCTAACTGCATGCCGCCGACATTATTTGCACGACCTCACTCAAGCCTAAAGCCAAAGCTAGTGAAGCCAAAAATCCTTCACCTCCAGAAAAAGTGTGTACCGAGCGCGTAGTCCCTGTGTAAGTATCACTTAATTCTATATCTAAACCAAAAGCTGACCGCTTATTGCTTTGAGTCATTTTCCTTTTTAACTGGTAGCGTCCATCACTCATAATATCTAAACGATATGAGGCAACTCGTAAAATATCGTCTAATAATCTGCTCAATAAATAACGACTAAAACTGAGTCTGCTGCCTTGACAACCTGAACCATTAGCAATTTGAGAAAGGTGCTTTTTTTGTTCATGATCTTTAATGACTGTTATTAATTTATCTTCTTCCTTGGCAATTTTTTTAATTAAATTATCCAACACTTTAAAGCGCTCTTGCTCTTGCACTTGTGCTGTGAATAATTCATCTTTAAGCTTTTTAGCTTGCTCGTAGTGTGCATTTAAAGTGACTAAATCCGGTTGAATTTTATCTTTTAATTGCGCAGCTAAACCTTCTAGTTGCGCAGTAATCGTTTGCGTTTTCTGTTGATAACTTGCTACTTTCTCAGTTTTATTGATCAGCTCGGATTCGTCTAATTTGGCGGCTTTAAGTTCGGCTAAACCACTAAATGAAGAATTATTGATGGCTGTTTCAATTAGTTGCTGTTGCACATTAAAATCATCAACAGCCTTTTTCTGTTGCGTTTGTGCACTGACCAAACCACCACTGACTATATTGAGCTGCTTTTGTGCGGTTTGGTCTGCATTAGTTAAAGTTTGTAATTGTTGCTCGAACGCTTTAATGACTTGCTCAAGATTTTTTATTTCAGCATTCAAGTTACTTTTATTTTGGTAATGCTCTGGAATAGCGCTAGTATGCGTGTTCATTTGTCCTTCCAGCGTATCCTGCTGTTTTTTATGATCCGCAAGCTCGGGTTGCTTTTTACTTAAACTATCCTCACTCGCGTTGATACTTTGTTTAAGATCAGACAGCATTTTTTGTAAACTTGTTTTTTGCTTAACTTGCTTGTTAATAACTTTATATTGCTCAGTAAGCCCATTAATTTTCTCTTCAGCTGAAACAATGCTGATGTTATTACTGGGGTTCGCTTTTTGCAATTCAGCTAAGACGCTAACAATACCGGCTAAAGTCTGGCTTTGAGTATTTAATGCTTGCTGAGTATCAGCTTGCTTTTGTTGTGCTGCGTTTAATGCTTGTTTTGCCTTGTTTATTTGCTGCTCTGACGGAATATGATCAGGCGCTATTGCCGGTGCAGGATGACTATGACTACCGCAAACTGAACACGCTTGCTCATTTTCAAGTTTACTCGCTAACAATGAGGCTATATCTTGCCAACGCGCTTGCTCTAGTGACTGTAAAGTATTGTCTAGAGTTTGCACTTGCTCGCTATCTTGTACTAGCTGCCCCTGCAAGCCTTGTTCAATTAACTGAGTTTGCTGTAATTCTTGTTGTTTTTGTTCTATCGCTTGCAGTTGTTTTAATTGCTCTCGTGCTTGCTCGCCTTGATGCCGCGTTGTTATTAATACCGCTTCGCAATCGCTCAGGGCATTTAACTTTAATTCAGTATCTTCTAGCTCGGTACGCTGAGCTTTAAACCCTTTTTCTACTAAAATTAAGGCATCATTCGCTGTATTAAATATTAGTTGTGCTTCGTGATAGCGCTGTTTATCGCTGACGAGTGTGATCAAGGATTTATTGATATGAATTAAGTCTAAGCGCTCAGTCATTCTATTTTCATTCGCGGGTTTCTCTAACTGCACTGCATCCAACTCTGACTTTTTTTGGGTCGCTATATCAGTACATTCTTGAAAACCTTGCTCAGCATTCTGTAATTCAGTATTTGCATTCGTTGCAGCTTTTTCTGCAACAATATAAAGTCGAAAATCCGGCCACAACTTTTCTGCTTCGCTATTACGTTTCAATAGCGAAGCAATATCAGCCATCTTGTCTTTTTGCTCGGTCAAAACTTGCTGAGCTGCAATTAAGCTTTGTTGCTGCTGAAACAATTTATCTAAGGCGGTCGCTTGATTAAGATCCGTTTCTGCTAGCTCGCGCTGCACTTCTGCTTCTGTAACCTGCTCAATGGCTTGTGCGCATTGCTGTTCAATAAGCTCTAATTGAGGTTTTAAATGCAAAACATTATCTACATTCTCACTTTTCAGTAGGCCATTAATTTGTGCTTCTAAGTGATCAACTTGCTGCTTACTTTCCGCTGCTAAAGTTTTTAATCGGCTGGCAAATAAAGCAAGAAATTCGGTATCAACTAGGGTTTTTAGTATTTCTTCCCGCTTATCGGAATCTGCACTTAATAATTCTCTAAACTTTCCTTGTGCCAACATCATCACTTGGCGAAACTGTTTTACATCAAACCCCAATAGCGCTTTAATTTCTTTTTTAGTCAGCGTAATACTTTCTGCAATTAAAGTCGCATCTTCAGAAGGCTGATCGACCTCATCCAGTTTATATAAAGCCGAAATTACCGCTTGCTCAGTCTCACCATCGCCACGCTTTTTAGCGACCTGTTGCTTAGGTGAAAAGTAAGCTCGGAATAAGTCACTTTGCATGGCAAAATCTAAACTTATTTCTGTACTAATGCTAGAGAGCGCATGGTGCGAGCGCATTTCTTCTACTTTTCTTTCACCGCCGGAAGTTTCGCCATACAAAGCGCAACAAATAGCATCAAAGATTGTCGTTTTACCAGCGCCTATATCGCCAGTAATTAAAAATAAATTTCGTTCGCCCAGTAATTGAAAGTCGATTATTTCCGTTCCAGCATAAGGCCCAAAAGCTTGCATTTTAAGTTTTAATGGTTTCATGTCTTATTCCTTTAATGACTGCCGCTGGTTATTTGTTCAACGACATCTGCAACTAATTTCTGTTGCTCGTCATTCAACTCTTCAGCACAAATATGCTGGTAAAATTCGGCAAATAATTCGCTTATGTCCTGCTTTTGTAATTCCTGAAAACTTGTTTCTGTTTGCGCTGCATTTTGATTAGTTTTGCTCAGATGTTTAATTTCCAGCGCGTTAGGGTACATTTCTTTTAAACGACGCATGGGCTCATGTAAGCCTTCTTTATCTTCCAATTCGGCGCGAATAAAATCTTCTCGCTGAGTATCTAAATGCGCTTGTTCTAATATCTCTGTCAGCGTGCCCTGCACAGTACGCATATCACGTACAGGGTTTAAAGGAATATGTAGGCTACTCACAAAACCATGATCATCGAGAGTCACTTCCGTTATGCCTTTATTATGTTTCACTTCGCTAAAACTGTATTTAAGCAAGGAGCCAGAGTAGCGCACATGACCATAACCTGCACGTTGCGCCTGGTGTAAATGCCCCATCGCTACATAATCAAATTGGCGGAGTATATTGGCTTCAATATGTGACGTGCCGCCTACCGATAATTGCCGTTCTGAATCACTCACTTCTCCACCAATAACAAATTCATGAATGATTAGCACACTACGTTTACCTTTAGGATGTTGCTCAATAATGCGAGCTACTTGCCGCTGAATAACATCCTGATGCGTCAATATTTCACTATCTTGATATAAAGAGCGTGCGGCAATCGGCGATAAATAAGGCAACGGATAAAAAAACACTTCACCATACTTATCGCTTAAGATAATAGGCTGAATTTCGACACTCGCTTTACCTATAATATGTACCTTAGCTTTCTCTAATAGCTTAGAAGCAAAACTCAAGC
>Ga0105352_1000514_pt1 | contig 22878 bp, 16 predicted proteins | sample EN8Hudsemesocosm_FD_83507 | JGI IMG/M metagenome (GOLD analysis project Ga0105352, IMG submission 83507) | Methane-oxidizing microbial communities from mesocosms in the Hudson Canyon - EN8B Hudson Canyon | ecosystem: Environmental > Aquatic > Marine > Cold seeps | place: Hudson Canyon...
TAAATTCTTGGGGCATTGCTCCGCCATGGAAGAATCGTGCTCCACCCACAAAATGAAAGCGATTACAGCCTTTGGGTAGCCAAAATTCCATACCGCCTTTAGCATCAGCTGTTATCTGTGCTGAACCATGCCAAACTTGTTCTTGATCACCCAATTGCTGGCCTAACAAATAGCGTTTTTTGGCTTTCACAGTACCTGATGGTTTCTCGACTAATAAACTTTTATCAGTAAGCTCTGGCTGTTTTTCTTGAAAAATAAATCCATGGTCAGCAGTAACAAAAACATGGGTACCATTCAGGCTATTAATAATAAACCTGACTAAATCTCCCAGTTCAGCAATCGTTTTTCGTACAGCATCAAAAGTATCTGCTTCAGTTGATGCAGTATCACCTATAGCATCAATGACATTATGGTAAATATAAATAACTTGCGAAGTACGGACAAACTCACGGCCTTCATCTTTTTTCATTTTAATAAAATCATCAGCTTTGATTGCACAGCCTTTAGAACTAGATAGTATGTTGCTACGTTGATCTAAAGAGGCGCAAGGTTGCCCATCAATCGAAATTTCGGATTTTTGATTATATTCAAGTTGCTGATGCGGTAATAATGCAGCCATACCTAAGGCTGTATAAGAGGGTAATACACCTAATAAGCTACCCAAGTTTGCCTGAAATCTAAACTTACCATTCAATTGATTAGTTAATTCATTAGCCACCTCATAACGAAAAGCATCACTAATAATTACATAAACTTTTCGATTCCCAGCCTTATCTAATAAGGGTTTAACGGCTGAACTATAAAAATTCTGTTGATTAATTTCTCCAGAAATTTTCCATTTGTCCAACAAGCCAGAACTTAAATGTGTATCCCAAGCTAAAGAGAGGGGCTGCAAGACCTGTTCATTATAAGTGGCTTCAATTTTCCCCCGTAAATCTTTAAGAATATCCCAACCTTCAGCTCGCGCATGATCGGCATATTCAGAAAACAGCCTGTACTGTTGGTCAAAAAGGTAATGATGCTCACAATAAAGCTTATATTGAAGCTCAGGTGTCTTTTGTTGCCAGTCAATGCACTGATTGAGAACACTAAAAAATTCGATAGCAATAGACAGTGCCTGGTAAACATAATGCAGTGCCAAACGAGGAGTATTATGACTAGACAATAAATGTTTTGCACACCAATAACCATCTAAACGCTTACGAATAATAGTTAATAATGCATCAGGCTGAATGAATGCTGAAGTATCTAAAATATGATCTCGTAATAAACGGCAAAGCTGCTTTTCTACATCCAAAAAGCTCATAACCTCAGCAAGTGATGCTTCATCTAAATTATGTAGATAATCTGTTAGTTTTAATAAATCAGCTACCAGCGATGATAATACGTCATAAGAGCCGTTACGACTTGTGCTATCTCGCCATTGCCCTAGAAACACAGAAATAGATGCGCTATATTTTTCGGGTAGAACGAAGTGCTTGAAAGTCGTTGGTAACTCAGACTGTAAATGATAAGAAAAGTCAGTGACGAACAAACGAATTAATAAATTGCGCAAGCTAGGAGACTCTTCAGAGTATCCAAAATGCTCAGTCACTAAATTCCAAAAACTTTCCTGAAGATTATATTTCTCCAGGTCGTCCCAAACTGGCGGATAAATATCCAAATCAGCTTGTTCAGATAAGGGCTGGAATAATGCTAGCAATACATTATTAAATTCTGGCTGATCAGATTTAACAGTCAAAGCAATCATTTTTTTACTTAATTCTTTCTCGCTATCATCAGGATGAACCCAGTGTTGTAAATTCCTTAAGCGGCTTTTGTTAGCAAAGAATTTTTGATGATGAACAATGTAGTCGTGTAACTGCTGTTGTTTTAACCCTAGCTCATCAAGGATGATAGAGGCTCGATCTGCTTTAAATGTGTAACTATAATAGCGGCAGTCCAAAAACCAGTCTGTCTCAGGTTCGGGTTGTCGAGTAGGAGAATACAATAAAAAACGCTGATCAGGCTGTTTACGCTCTATGCGAATTTTTATACCTAGAGCAGGTTCTTGATCCATTCGGATAAGAACCACATTATCAAGATCAGGAATACTATCAGTAAATTCAGCATCAGGGTCATGCCAGAAAATAAGCCGGTTATTTTCTTCAAAAAATAGCCGAGACAGGGTTTGTTTGATTTGTGGAATGTCCATATAAATCACATAGTCCTTCTGATGTTTTATTAATTAATCAAAAACTAAGGAAGATTTTCGCGGTAAAACGTTAAAATATCGATTTGATCCGCGCTAATCCTATATAAAATTGAATATTTTTGATAAGACAGCCGTCTAATGCCTACACCATATTTTTCCATTGGCGTGCCCGACTCTGGAAACAGCGTTAAAATATCGACTAAATAATTTTCAAGTTTTTCTAAATAAGAAATAACAAATTCTGGTGACTGAGTTTTCTCAAATAGATAATCGGCCAATTCTTCTAGCCGTTGTACAGCTTTTGGAGAAAAAACAACATGATAATCAGGTTTACTCATATTTTTTACGAACGGATTTAAAAGCATCCTTCATAGATATGGTATTGCCTGCATCAATTTGTTTAGTGGCATCTTGAATATCTTTTTTAATGCGACTATCTTGGATAAACCGAGAAAACTCTTGTTCTATTAGCTGCTGGTTATTACCAAAGGATTGGTGAATCAGTGACTCAAGTTGTGGGTCTGTAATTGATATATTAATCATAGGAGCCTCCAGTAATTGATGTTTTGGCTTAGTATCATACGCTATAAAGTAAAGGCTTCATTCAAAGAAATAACGGTAGTGGCATCTAAGTATATTATTAATACTTGCTATAGATTTTATCAGAACTGATCAACTTTCCACTGATCAGTTTTACCTGCCACACCATGAAATTTTGCATAACTAGGGCCTTGCTCTGGTAATTCAGAACAAGCTCCACCAAGAGCAACAGCTAATTGAGGATATTCTTCTTCAAAATATTCATAATTATCAATTACCCAGTCAGGGACTAAAGTAGCCATTTGACGGTTGAATGAATAATCATTAAATTTAACTTGCCCATCACCTAATCCTTGAATCATAGGTAAGGTTGCACCGCCACCGGTTAATACAACCTTGATAGAATGGTGTTGAAAAAAGTCCAGATAACTACTATCAACAGACTGCATGATTTTCTCAAAAGTAGATTCTAATAAAGATTCAAATTTTTTAACCTGCGCTCTATTTAAGAAAGCTTTAAGATCAATGGTACCCTCAGAATCATCAGCCAATGTGTAATGCAAAGTCCCCGATTCAAACAGTGTTTCTTTATAGCCACGAATATAGCGTTGCAGATTACTATTGATTAAATCATAGTGTGAAGACTTATTATCAATATGGCTGTTTTCCAAAATTGCAATTCGTAATGCATTATCAATAGCATCACCAGCTTGGCGTACACCTTTAACGGTATCAGGAATCAAAAAGGCTTTAAATACCTCTTTATCAGCATCCTGATTGACTAAAAACAGAGCGAAATCTGTCGTACCGGCACCTACATCAACAATCATCACTAACTCTCTGGCTGCGCCTTCATCACGTTGAATTCGGCTACTGGCCGCTGCGATAGGCTCTAACACAGAATCACCGATTAAATAATCAGGCAGTTTATCCAATTTTAGTAATTGTTGGTATGCATCGCTAATCTCACTTAACTTAATACCCGCATGCCATTCGCCATGAAAGGTATAGGCAAGAATTTGAGCGCGTGATAATAATAGCTGTAGTTGCTGCTTTACCCAGCGAGAATGATTCTCCTCAAAAACAGGTAAAGCATAACGCCGTTTTACATAGCGAGAAACGTGATGTTGATCTTCCAGTGCAGAGCAAGCCAAATCGGTCAGGTAGGCTAAATAAATAGTAATTAGGCAACCTTTAGTAATTTTTAACTCGGTAGGATTAAATTTATCTTCGACTAATTGATTATCTAAAGAACTATCCGTATTGCCCAAGGTGATTTCTTGTTTTAATGAATCAAAGCGTAAGGTTTCAGCAATATTAGCAATCATGCTTTGTTTGATAGAATCTTGCCCAAAATGAACCGTACCGGAATCAGAAATAAAGATAGAAGAGACAACAGGGTAGGCAATACCATCTTGTTTAGCTTGCTCACCTAGCTTTAATTCCAGAAACTCATCTTCAAATCCTCTGGATGCAGCTGCTTTAGACATAGCCGTACCAAAATCAAGACATAAAGTAATATCAGGATTTTGTGGTTCATTAAAATCTAAAGACCGTGTATTTAAAGTAATCGCTTGATTAGCAGATTCATCATCGGTTTCTTCCGTTGGTATCTTTTCTTCAGATTGGTTTGGAGCTTGTTTAAGAACTTCCACCTCAACTGGTCCAGGAATAATTTCAGGTGTTACTTCTGGGGGAACTGAGGAAGGGGGGACAACATGTTCAACAGAAAGTTCTGTCAATATCGTTTGTAATGCATCCATTTCTAACGCAGAAATTGAACCTTCTAACTTCCAACGTTTAGCATCACCTTCCTGTTCCATTCTACCGATAAGGTTTTCCAGTAGAAATTTTGCATTACCTAAATCCATGTATGACTCCTGTTATAAATTAATACCCTTAATCCAACGCTTCAACCTGAGCTTGAAGCACTGTACTGACATTGTTACGAATAACTCTTTCAACTAGAGGTGTAATGATCTTTACTTTTCTTACACCTAAACTATTGCCATTAATTAACTGATGCTCTAACGGTGAATATTCAACCACATCACCACTATTCCCGCGTGTTTGTAGCCCTCGTTTTGCAGCTAAACTCTTAACATTATTTAATACCGACCGGCCTCTAACAAACAGTGTCTGGGTTTGTGACTCCAATGCAGGGTCAAACATTTCTACTGACGAAGTGAGGTTGTGTTCGGTATTACTGACAATTTGTTCAAAACGTAACGCATCTAATAATAATAGAGCAATAGACTGATCCGCATTTAATAAATTACTCTCATCAGTTTGCTTATTATTGTTTTGCCCCGTATTGGTACCCGCTGACATCAGCCATGTTTTAACCTCAGAAGGGATAGATTCACTACTATTAGCAATTTTTTAAATAATGACTTGGCTTTATCGCGTGATGGATAAGTAAGCTTTAGAACATTCAGTAAATCAGCATCAGTAATGCCTTGTTTAGCCAGAATTAAAACAGCCTCAGAAAGATCAGACTGAATCACAGCAATGTTTTGAGATTTACTTAAAAAAATTAACCAATCAGTTTTACCCAACCAAGATTTTAAATGACTTAATGCTGAATAAGTTAGTGCATCAGTAGCTAAGGAGAAGCGCACTTGGACTAAAGAATGAATAAAAGCGATCACTTCTTCAGCAAAAGAAAACTGGATTTTATTGTCTTTTATTCCTGATGTACCACGGGTAGCGGTAATCAATAACTGTTTAAAAGACTCACCGGATTGTTCATGACTTGTTATATCCGCCGTAGCAATCGCTTGTCTGAGTGTTTTAAATGCCAGGGTATAACGTTTAATAATTTGATCAGCAGATAAATCACTGGATTGAGCTTTAAAGTGCTCAATGCTACAAACACAAAGAGATAAAATATCATTTAAATCATTAGAACGACTGACTAAATCAGTCACTACAGAGCTGCGAGTTTTTTCACCTTTTTCTTCTAAAAACAGTTCTGATGCTAAATAGCCAGAAAGCCAATCTACCGGCTTAATGTACTCAAAAGATTTAGCAACATATAAGCGATCATCTGCTTCATCTAAGATTTGTAAAGAAGGAATAGGCGTTTCAAATACAGGTTGTAAGCGCTCAAAAAAAGGTGCTCTAAGTGCTTTAATAAAGAATGCAATACGGGTTATCGCACCTATAGCTAATAATTTTTGAACAGCATCATTATCTTCAGACGCAATAACAAATATCTCATCAATTTCTTTTTTAAAGCTGTCTTCTTTAACCGCTTGAAAGAGAGATTTATCTGTCATCATCTGGGTGATAACTTCGTTACGTTGTTTCATTGAGTTCATGAGATTAATGACGTAATTTTGATCATGAGTTGATAATATAATTATTTAGCCAGTTATCGGCTTCTTGAATAGCATTGTTAATAGCGGTTTTAAATTCATGATATGTTTTTTCAGATATATTTTCAGCTGAATGAGCAATGGAATTACGGCGCTTACGAAATCTTTCATTTGGATTTAGTACCTTGAAAACATTGGGAGCATCATCTTTACTTAATATATGTTGTAGTAGTGTTTCTGAAGGTATTGTATTTAGCTTTTCTTTCGGAATATCAAATGTTCGCTGTGTAATTGGTTTAGGTTTCTTTTGGTTTTTATTCTGTATATAACCAAGCCATTCTTGTAATTCTTTTTTTAATGCTATCTGCATGCAAATAGGGCCTAATCGTTTAACAAAATCTTCTAGAATTGCCCAATAAGCAATGTAAGCCATTTGGTAATTGTTGTTGTTTTCATAGTCAGTGGCTGAAATAATTTGTTTGTCTCTCAGTTCAATAAACTTAGTATGTATTTGGGGTATTTGAGTTGTAATCATTTATTTTTTACCTGTAACCGCTTTCACTTCAGCCAATAACGGGCCAAACTTGCCATAATTCACTTTTACGCCATCATCTAAATCGAGTTTTATTTTTAGATCAGCATAATGGCGCAGTTGTTCATCGAAGGCTAATAATTCGGTGTGTTGTTTGGATAAAAGATCGCGTTCTTTTTGCGCTTTTTTAGCGGAAGCTGTAGAGCTGGCAGCGGCTATATCGCCTTCCAGTTTATCTATTTGATTATTGATGCGGCTTTGCAGTGGCACCACATATTCCATGCGCATTCGGGATAGCGTGCTTTCGTTGTAGCGGTGTAGGTATACCAAACATTCAAAAGCTTTTTGTTTGCCTGAGCTGAATAGCCAATAGATAGGACGTTTTTTATAGGTTTTTAGGTGGTCTTTAAAAAAACTACTGCTGAAATAACGGCGAATGGTATCAACTGAACTTTCACAGGCTTTAGGTTTTAGATTGTCAGCGATAAAATGCAGGTTTTCGTTTAATGATTCATCAGACCAGGAGACTTTTACAAATTCTACTAGGCGATTAGTGGCATCATCAGGAAACCATTCACGATCTGTGAGCGGAATAATGCCATCGTCATCAGCTATGAAGGGGTTTTCAGAGTATTTATCCTGAGTTTCGGAATCAGAGGAAGGGGCATTGTAGATTTTATCAAAGTCAATGTTTTCGCTATGGGCATAAATAAGCCCAGGTTTATCCAAGCGATAACGTCCCATCATGCAGCCCAGTGCATAGGAAATTAACTCTTTAATAGTGTCTTCACGGAAACGGGTTTCTAGCTCTTCGTCTGATAATTTAGTGCCGTAGCGGTATTTTGGGTTGATGGTTAGAGTAATTTGTTCCAGCAGTACATCAGGAGTGAGTTCGTCTTGTAAGCCGTAAGCATCGATAAACAAGCGATTGTTTTCTTGCTCTAGGCGTTGCATTTCGGTGATGGTTTGTTGGTTGTATTGTTGCCAATTTTGGTAGATTGTTGAAAGATTATTTTCACCACGAAGGACACGAAGATCACGAAGGGTAGAGCTTTTAAAGTTTTCTTCTTCGTGATCTTCGTGTCCTTCGTGGTTAATTAAAGGGTTGTTTTGGAAATCCCATGAGATTTCGTAATTGTTCCAATCGATTTTAGCTAATTCAATTGCTGACTTAACAATATTGACAAGGTTTTTATTTTTAAAAATAACTTTATTTACTGGTATTTTATTGAAATCATCTAGTTGAAAACTTAACGTTGGGTTCAGTAACCCTGTTATTTTCTCAACAAATTTAGAATTCATTAAACCTAAGATATGAATGTGTAATCCATCATCATAAAAAGCTGATGGTGCTTTTGCATCAAATAAATTATTTTTAGAGGCAAGTCGAAAGGATGACTTTGATGATGTAATATCAGACCAAGTAATACCTTCTCTAAAAAAATAATTTCTATTTTCGGTTCTACCTCTAGTTAAATTATTCCCGCTTCCATTCCAGCGCAATACATATTCATTATTTCCATACCATTTGTGATAACTTCCACCTTTGCTATAAGGAATCCATGTTGCAACACTTTTAGCATCTTCGTAGCACCCAAAATCCCATGAAATAGAACTTTTACTTATTTCAAACCAAAGCCTTAAAAAGTAGTTATTATCACCAGTAATAATTCCTTGAAAAGAATGGCTAAAAATTTTCATTTTTTCATGTTCAACAAAGCATTCAACAGTTCGATTACCTGCCCAATATGCAATCGGACTGCCTGATATTTTTTTAAAATCATCTTGTTGTATTGCACTATAAGCTTGCTCTTTATTCAACAAGGTTTGCTGTTTTTGCTCTTCATTACCGCCAATCAAACGAAAAAAAGTCGGTTTATAATCTGAAATGTGATTTTTCGTTAAAATAAACGCGGTGGTTTGTACTACTTCCCCTGATATTTGCCCAAATGCCCGCGCACCTAAATGCGCCATTGTGATAATGGTGTTTTTCTCTAATAGCTTTATTCGTAAGGCTTCATAACTGGATAAAAACATCCAGCTTTGCATATTGACCTGAGCGTTATAACCACTCGGCTGTAGTAAATCAAAAGCCCGCTCCATAAACATGGCAAACAAATCCGACTTACTATCAGGAAATTGTTTTTTAGCAAAGGCTTTTAATTCTGCATTCATGCCTTTGCCACCCATGTAAGGCGGATTCGCAACCACCGCATCATAGCGTTTCTCTAATATCTCTGCTTGTTGAGTAAACGGTAGTAAACGATTTGCTGTTGGTTTTTGAAAAGTATCGCCGTGTTCAGCCAGTTGCTGTAACTGTTCCGCTAATGATTTTAATTGTGCTGCTAGGTTAGCGGGAACTTGGATTAATGAACCTAAGGTTTCCGCTTGTTCAAATAAGGCTAAGGTATTTTTTAAGGTGTGATATTGGCTATCATCAATGACATCGGCAAGATCGGTTTGTGCGTCTTCAAATAAAGAACTGGTGGTACCGAGTTTGCTTTGTTTGTTTAAATCCAGTTGTTGCCAAAGTTTCTCAATGTCAAGGTCTTTAGTGGATTGAATCGCCAATACATTCAACTTTATTTCTCGATCAAAAATATGTCTGTCATCCGCTCTGGCTTTCATCATTAAGGCAAAGGCTGACATTTGTGCAGCGCGTTCATCTATATCTAAGCCGTACAGGTTGTTTTCCAAAATAATTTTAGGAATATCTCGATTACGGTAGCCGCGTTCCAGATAGATCGCAGTTAATAAATCATAAGCTTCGACTAAAATATGCCCAGAACCACAAGCAGGATCAATCAAGGTCAGGTGTTCGGGGTTGAGTTCTTTGGGTATTTGTTGGGCTAGTACGGCTTCTACAGCGGCTTCTTGTTTGGCGGGTTCAATATAATAATCCATATTAGTTTTAAGGCTGGACTCTGGATAGGTCATCATCCATTGTCTGCCTAAACTATTTTGCACCATGTATTTTACAATCCAATTAGGCGTAAACAATTGGGTTGCTGCTGGAATGTCTTCTGATTTAATAACTTTACCAATCACCTGATCTTTTTTTTCTGAAATATAGAATTGGTACAGCCAGCCAATAATTTCAATATTAGCCCAGTCCGCTTCGGGAATCGCTATGACTAATTGACGGATTAATGAATCGGAATGCGGTAGGATATCAGGCAATAACAATTCGGTTTCATCGTCAATTTTCTCAAACAAAAACGGCACTGCCTGATGTAGGGCGTTACATTGGGCGGTGAGTAGTAGACGGTAGAGTTTTTCGTCTTGTGTGCCATCTAATTTAAGCTGAATAACGGTTTCTTTGTCTAAGTCTGCTAAATCAATATGCTGAGCATGTTCTAGTATTTCAGGTTGTTGCTTGTCAGCAGGGTGGCTGAGTACCCGATAACCATGCTCAAGGTAATCGTGCAATTCCATATAACGAATAGCTATAAACCGGTTAAACCAGGTGTAAGCAATTTGTTCGATGGTGTGCTGATAGCCGTGCTGCTCCATGCGTTGTTGTAAACGATTACGCAAGGTTAAGGTTTTGGCTGGAAAGGATTGTCCATGCAATATGGCAATGTCCCCTTGCCGCTCCATAGGATCTACATGCAGCCCGTTTTTATCCTCTGTAATACCCAACTTGGCAGCTCTATCACTAATGGCATTGATAAAGGCTGTACGAGCTTTGGGGGCGTAAGCTTTTAGAGGGGCGGTGTTCATGGTATTTCCTTATGTTTTTGTTTGTATTTTAAACCACGAAGGACACGAAGAGCACGAAGAGCACGAAGGGCAGAGCTTTTATTTTCTTCTTCGTGTCCTTCGTGCTCTTCGTGGTAAATTTTCTACTTATTCATTCGTCGCGTGTTTCTTAGTGAGCTTGTTTTTTATCATAGGTGTATAGCCAGATTATTTAAACCACGAAGGACACGAAGAGCACGAAGGGTAAAGGTTTTCTTTTTTATCATGTGCTGTATCGTCAGCTTTTTAAACCACGAAGGATAAAGCTTTATCTTTCTTTTTCTTTTCTTCATGCTCTTCGTGTCCTTCGTGGTAAATTTTTCTTATCACCACCCGTCGTGAAACTTTATAACACAAACCGTTTAAGACCATCTTTTAGGCGTAGTTCATTGAAGTTAATAAGCAGCCCCGTTTTTACGTTAGCTAATTTCATGTAGGTTAATAATTGCGCTTCATGAATTTTTTGTAATTTACTGATGCTTTTTAATTCAATAATCAAGCTGTTTTCAACGAATAAATCAAGACGATAACCACAGTCAAGCTTAACGTTTTTGTATTTTACAGGTATGGATTTCTGTAACTCAAAAGATAAACCAGCTAAACGTAATTCATGTGCTAGACATTGTTCATAAGTTGATTCCAGTAAACCTGGTCCTAATGTTTTATGCACTTCAATAGCACAACCAATCACTTGTTTAGAATATTTATCAAATTCCATTGCTTAGTATTTTGTTGGTTATAAACCACGAAGGACACGAAGAGCACGAAGGGTGGAGCTTTAAAGCTTTCTTCTTCGTGTCCTTCGTGTCCTTCGTGGTAATGTATCTTTTTTAAATTTATTTAGCTATTCTGCTATCTGTAATTAGTTGAGTCACTGCCTTTAAAACTGCCTCTAGCTTCTTTTAATGAGCGAATAGGGGCGAGTTCAATCACATCACCTTTGGTGATAATGGCGAATTGTTGACCAGCTTTCAGGTTCATCTGCTCGCGGATATCTTTAGGGATAGCTAATTGGAATTTACTAGATAGTTTAGCAGAAGTCATAATTTGCTATTTATCGATCAGTAAAAAGTAAAAATATAGAGGGTGTTGGGAGGTTTGGCAAGTTTTGTTTTTTGATAGTACTAATGATTGTGTTAATGGAAAATAATTATTATCCGTATTTTTTTTACGGCAGACTTAACATTTGGTGGATTAATCGCTAAACTATCATGTTTATAGATCAACAATTATCCTATAAGGCAGAGTTTTCTCATGTTATTAAAATTTGAAGTTAAAAATTTCAAGGGATTTAAAGACTGGTTTTTATTGGATTTTTCTAATACTAGCGAATTTAAATTTAACCCAGAGTGTATTAAAAGCTCTGTCGTCAACAAGGCCATGATTTATGGCGCTAATGGTTCTGGTAAGTCTAATCTAGGGTTTGCTATTTTTGATATTATTTCGCATTTAACCAATAAGGATTACGGCAGAAGTATTGATCAGAACTTTTTAAATGCCAACACTGATAATGATTTAGCAGAATTTAAATTATTTTTTAAATTTGGTAAGGATATCGTTGAATATCAGTATGGAAAACAGAGCAAGACAGCACTTGTTTATGAGTATTTGAAGGTTAATGATGAACTTTTTATCTCGCTGGATAGAAGAAAAAGCAGCAGTGCGGTTGTTAAACTTGAAGGTGCTGAAAGCCTGAATACTGAGATCGGTGACTCGAAAATATCGATTATTAATTATGTAAAAAATAATACGATATTGTCTGATACGCCAGTTAACAGCGCATTTTCTAAATTTATTGATTTTGTGGATGGCATGCTGTTCTTTAGATCATTGAGTGATAATTATTATCTAGGCATTGAGCAAGACCCAAGCAGTATCGCTGAAGATATCATTCAACATGATAATATTTTAGATTTTCAAACTTTCTTAAATGATGCCGGTATTGAGTGCATATTAACGGTGATGGAAAGAAATGGTGAGCCTAGTTTAGCTTTTTCTTTTGATGATAAGCCGGTGTATTTTTTTGATGTGGCATCAACGGGCACTTGCTCGCTGGCCTTGTTTTATTTTTGGTATCAGCGTTTAAAAGAGGATTCAAAAGTATCCATGGTTTTTGTAGATGAATTTGATGCTTTTTATCATCATGATTTGTCAAAGTTAATTGTTTCTCGGCTAAAAGAGATTGATGCTCAGGTGGTATTAACCACGCACAATACGAGTCTTATGACTAATGATCTGCTTAGACCTGATTGCTATTTCTTGATGAATAAGGAAGAAATTAATCCGTTGAGTCAATGTACTGAAAAAGAGTTAAGAAACGCCCATAATCTGGAGAAAATGTATAAGGCGGGAGCTTTTAATGTCTAGCTCTATCCTTTTTATTTTTGAAGGGGAAAAGACTGAGGTGCAAATTTATGAAAGCTTGAAGAGGAGCTTTTCTAAATATGACCAAGCTACTCATATTTATGCAACCTTTAATGCTGATGTGTATGAATTATACCGTCAGCTTAAAGAGGATGAATTTCTGGACTTGATTGAAATTATTAGAGGGAAGACTGATAAAAATAAGGCATTGTTGCAGGGCGTTTACAGAGATGATGTGTCTGAAATATATCTTTTTTTTGATTATGATGGGCATGCAACCAAAGCTTCAAATGAAGATTGTAAAAAGCTGCTTTCCCATTTTAATGAAGAAACAGAAAATGGTAAGTTGTACATTAGTTATCCCATGGTAGAAGCGCTAAAGCATTTAAAGCAGGACGTATGTTTTAAAGAAACGGTTGCAGTTATAGAGGATGGTTCTGGATACAAAAAAAGAGACAGTGAAAATTGTGATAATGAATACCTGCATTTAAATAAACTGACTACTGAAGTCTGGAATAAAATTATTACACTACACAGCTGGAAACTAAATTTTATCGTTAATGGCGAGTATAGCTTTCCTGAGCGGTATATCTCTCAAGAAGAAATATTTGATTCGCAGTTACAAAAATATATCGACCCTAAAGGGGAAGTGGCTGTGCTAAGTGCTTTTCCTGTTGTTATTTTGGATTATTATGGGGTGGAGAAATTTCGTGTTGGGATTAGTGACGTTTAGCTACATGTGTTCATGAAAAACAGTCTTACAACTTATGACCGTTGGGCGATAGCTAATACCGGTGTTTTTCAAAATATTTTTCATGGAATCGAATTTTAGGCGTAGGGTAAATATCAGACTTGTACAGAAAATGGTTAGATTGCGGTTCGCTTCGAGATCACAATCTAACCTTGTTCATTAGGCGCTATAGGGGCAGTATTATTCGGCACCTGAAGAATTTGGGTCATTTAGCTCATCGAACTTGGCTACCATAGTCGGGTTGTGTCGAGTAAGTTTCTTGATCGTTACATCCTGTGCTTTGTTGTTTGCAAGACGAAGGTTTCGATCCGTTCCGAGTAGAGCATCCTTCGTCTTTTGAAGGTGATCGATTGATTTGTCAATCTCATCGATTGCTGTTTGAAATTTCCTAGAGGCAAGATCATAGTTCTTCGCGAAAGCGGTCTTGAATACGTCGAGGTCGTTTTCGAAGCTTGTTATGTCAACGTTCTGTGATTTAACCAGTGCAAGCTCTGTCTTGTATTCAAGTGATTTCATCGATGCATTACGTAGCAGTGTAATAATGGGCAGAAAAAACTGCGGTCGAACGACATACATCTTCGGGTAGCGGTGGAACATATCGACGATCCCTGAATTGTAGAGTTCACTATCGGATTCGAGCAATGATACTAACACTGCGTACTCACAGCCCTTCTCTGTACGATCCTTATCGAGTTCTTTTAGAAAGTCTTCGTTCTTTTTCTTAGTTGCTGTGGTATCGCTTTCGTTCTTCATTTCAAACATGATTGAAACTATCTCAGTATCAGCCTCGTCTGAGTCGCGAAAAATGTAATCACCTTTACTACCTGTGCTTGCGTCATTGTCCTTCTCGAAATAAGCTCTAGGGAACGCTGCCGATCGAAAGCGGTTGAACTCAATTTCGCAGTGCTGTTCGAGAGTTTCGCCAACCATCTTCGTGGATAGTCGGGCTTTCATATCGCGGATGCGCTCAATTTCGTCGTTACGATCCTTTATCTGTGTCTCGTATTTATCTTTGAGTGACGTCTCCGAGAGTTGTTTTTTAAGTTCAGCTTGTTTAAGGTCACTTTTTAGTTTGTCGCGCTCCTTCTCAACTTTACTTACAGCTTCAATGACTGCGAGTTGCTGTGCTGATTTGTTGGCATCGAGACTCGAGTTTAGCTTTTGAATCTCCAAATCCTTCTTTGCGGCGGTCTCAAGTACATCTTTAGATAGTTTTATCGCTGCGAGGTTTGATGCGGCCTGGCTATCTTGCTTAGCCTTATCTAATTCCGTCTTAAGCTTTTGAATCTCTGTATCTTTCGCTGTGGTAGTTTTTTGCATTTCATGGCTGATTTCGCTTTGTGCGAGTTTAACTGCACTTCTTTTTTCTTTTTCAGCCAACTCAAGTCGCTCGTTCAACTGTTGTTCAAATTCGCTGTCATGAACTTGTTTTAATATGTCTGCATACCCAGCATCGTCAATTTTGAATGCTTTGTTACACTGTGGACAGGTAATTTCGTGCATGTTTTATTCTCCTTTTTTACGAAAACTCATAGATGCGTACCGTGCTCTGTTATAAAGCGAACTTTATTATCTAATCTCAATTTTATCGCCGCTATCAATAGCAGATTTTAATTTTATTCTAAGTTCAGTCAGAAAATTATCCATTTGCTCTTCATTTTCCAAGTAGGTTTGGTGAGTGAGTTCGCGTGGTTTTATGATGACAGGTTTTTTATAGATGGGGCTAGGATTGTCTTTTACACCAGGTTCACTTTTTTCCTGTTTAGCCTCCATTGCTTTTGCAATTTTCTCAAAAGCAGTATCTTTTTCATCTCGGATAAATGATTGCAATTCATAGAGGTGAGCAATACTATTATTGTTTGATATTTTTTGTTTGAATTGCTGAAGCGGGAATAGGCATTCATTTTTTAAAGTAGCATGGGCTTGAACGGATTGCAGTTCTTTATTGACTTGTTCAATTTGTTTATCTAATAAAATTTCAGCGCGTTGCCTTTTTTCATCAATCAGTTGTTCATTAATGACAGTGATTTTTTCAATGAGTTGTTCTGCTTGATTAATAATCGGATAAGGCGATTCAGATTTTAATATGTTGTCAATTTGTGACAGTACTCTAACTGCATCAGGATTTTTATCGAGAGAATGCCGGTTTTGATTTGCTGCTTGATAGGCAGTCGTTAGTTTTATCCAAATAGGTTTCTGATTTTGATAAAAATTATGTAGGTCGTGATAGTCATCAGATAAGTCTAGTAAATTATTTTTTAAGGCATTAAATTTTTCTATAAAATCGTAGCTGTCTCTGTTATGCAGTAATTGGTCTAGTAATTTGATGGACTGGTCAATGGTTGTTTTACCAGGGTAGCTTCCCGTATCTGCTAGTGGTTTAAAGGATTTAAGTTGTTCTTGCCATTGCTGTGCTGATTGGTGTAAATAATTGAATAAAGGCTCTTCGCCATCTGGGCCCATGGTGGAAAAAATATCTTTCCCTAGTTTCCTGGCTTTTTGTAAGGTATTGCTATCTAGTGTTTTCTTGCGAATGATTTGAATCTTTGCCCAGCTACTTGGTTTTTTTATATTTTCAAAAATGTGGTCTCGGCTAAGTGGACTGGCATCTAATAATAGGTTTATTTCATTGCTAACAAGTAAGTGCGTGAGTAAAAGCATAGAGTCCAACTCAGGCCAACCATAAGGCCTTTTTTCGTAACGACTAATAATGTCTTTTAGAATAACCTTATGGCTGCTGTGAGTGCTCATTTCAATGTATGAACGTATGTCTTGTAGTGCGTCTGGGTTAGTGTCAGGCAGGTTGTCGAGCACGGTTTGTTGGCTGATATCGTTACTGCGTAGTAAGGTTTGGATTTCTTTTAGGTGATCGCCTTTAAACGGGACTAGGTTACTTAGCTTAGAGAAGCTGTTTTCTACTAGATAGTGCAAGGCTTTATCTAGTCGATTTTTTACAGAGGCTGTTGTTTCCGTTAGTGTTTGTCCGCAGGCATAGCATTCGCCTTGCTGCATGGCAGCTTCTATTAAGGTTGTCAGGCGCTTGTGACGTTGGCGATTTTCATCTGCTCGATCTTGAATAATACGTTTTGTTGTTAGAGGGAGGGTATCGCTATTTTTAAGTCGAATATACTTTGCTGTTTTTAGGTAGGTGCGTAGTTCTTGGCCAAGTAATGCATCATCAGTTAATTTGAAGAGAACTTGACCATGTTCTTGTGTGCTTTGCACAATACAGCGTGAGGCTGTGTAACTTTGGTAATCATCTGCTAACGGGGTAATAATTGATACGGTTAAGTCGTAATCTAATTCATTACCGATTGGGTGTGCGTCACAGAGTCTAGCAAAGTTAAAATCTTTATTATTGATTAGGTAACGAAATTTAGTTTGGCCTTTTAATAGGTCTTCATAAATCAGATCACCCATTTCTTTGGCTTCTTCTGTGCTGCTAATATCAACTGTTTTAATTTCTTTGTTGATGTCTTGTTCTTCGTTAGTCAGAAAGAAGTAGTCTTCTCCATTTCTGCTAATTAATGTTTCTCTCTCAAGCCTGAGTAGGCTATCTTCAATTTGTTGTTTTAATGCCAAGCGGTCTGCATCTATTTGAGTAATACAAAGGGTGGTTAAATTAGGGATATTTCCTTTTATTTCTTCGACATAACGAATGAGAAATAGGATGCGTAATAATTCAATATCAACGGATTCTAGGCTTGGGTTGTTGGCTGCTTGGTTGATAGTGCGTTTTACGCTAGTATCAAGAAATGATTCTATGGAGGGGTAGAATCGGTAGAGTGGAATTAAAATCCCTATCTCTTGTTCTGCTACTTGTAGTGCGGCTGTTTGAAAAGCATCAAGCATGGAGCGTTCGCCACGAGCCAGATGTTTTCCTGTGGCACCTACTTTACGAATTGATTCAAAAACTTTCTGAATTAGTTGAAATTGGTAGGGAGCGAAAGGGTAGTGGTTAATAAAATCTTGTTTATCTTTGTAGGTGTTAAATGTCATTCCTACTTTGTGAAAACTAAGCTGACTTTTAATAATGTCGGCTTTTTCTTTGTAAACAATCTCTAGTTGATTGCTAACGTCATTTGTTTTCTTTAATAATCTGGCTTGAATGACTTCATCGACATTATCACTAGAGAGTGATAACCGTGTCTTAAATCGCCCCTGAATTTTAGAAAAATCATTTGCTTTTGATGCTTTGACTTCACCTAAAACAGCATCAATATCTTCTTGTGATGTCACTACAACCCAGGCTCTGCCATTACATAGTGTGCCTAAGTTTTCGGTAATGGTTTGTAGGCTAAGCATTAGGTGAGTATCTTGACCAATAAATTGGCCAATTTCATCAACTAGGAAAACGATTCGATGTTGGTCACTTTTTCGATCTAAATACTCTTTTACCCATTTACAGAAGTTCTCAACAGTAAGTGGGAATTTTTCCTCTGCATTATCTAGCCATTTCTGAGTGCTTTCTTGGCTTTGTTCTAACACTTCAGAAAGGGCGGCAATTAAATCATCCCCTAAAAAATCGTATGCATCTCTTTGTTCTAACCAAGATTCTCCGTTTATTTTTTGAAATGCAGTATGGAAATCTTCAAGTTTGTTTTTTCCTGTTAGATAGCGTTCCATATTTGCGATATGCGGGTGATCTCCGCTATATCCTTGCATAGTGTTAAATACCTTTAAGAAAACAGTTAAAATTGCATCACGGTTTTTACTGGTATCGGCTTTGCTATCGATATTAAATAAAATTACATCAGAATTAGTTGATACAGCGCGTTTTATATCACCAAATAACATTGGGTCTTTAATTTTATCTTCAAAGAATTCTACGGCTGTTAATGACTCTCCATTATGTGTAGTAATTTGATTTGATAAAAGGTATGAGAGTACTTTTATGAAATGTGATTTACCCGATCCAAAAAATCCTGAAATCCATATTCCGACTTTTCCTGATACATCAACGTGATTGGGGGAGTCTATTGCAGATAAAAATGCGCTAAAAAAATCTCTAAAATGTGTGTCTAATTCTTTGGTGACAACGTATTCATCTAATTCTTGGTAAATTGAATCTTGGTCTAGCTGGTCAGCTTTAACAACACCATTAATATTTCTATTAAGTTTTCTTGCAAATAGGTCTTTAATTTTCATGTTATCCGTTTCCGTTATGGAATTAATTTAAATGCGCGATAGTAGTTGTCGTCTTGTAAGGAGCCAAATAGTTTGAGGGCTTGACCATCGTATGATCCTGGAAAAAAAAGTATTAATGGTGTTTGTCCCATTATTGGGTGTAGGTTGTTTAATAAGCTATGGGTGCGGAGTAAGGGGTAAACACTACCTACACCCGAGACGAATACTAGGTCATTTTTATCAGGTGCAGCAACTTTCTCAAATAATGGGAGTAATTTGCTGGCATGTAAGGGGGCTGCAAGTGCTTTTTGAACAGCCGCATCACCTTTTTGTTGTTGCATTTTCAGAACTTTGTCTAAAAGCTTTCTTTCTTCAAGGTAGTCGAGAATTAAGTCAAATAGGTCGATGTGAGTGACTTTTAAATTAGGTGCTGCTTTTGGTATTTGGGTGAGTAAAAAGTCAATATGCTCTCTTATTTGTAGTTCTTTGTTAGGCTCATAGTCAAAAATATAAAAAGCGATTTCATTACCAAGACCTTTACCTTCAAGAAAGGTGTTCGTCGTAATGGTGGGTAATATCTGATTAAGTCGATCTGTTAATTGCTGGTTCATGAGGAGACCTGTATGCAGCGTAAGACTTTTTCTTCTTGCTCATTATTTAGATAGTTCATAACTTCAGGGGAAATTTGAACCGGCTGCAAATATTTTTTTCTTTTATCTGATAGGTAGCCAACCTCGACAAGAATACCCCAAATAGATGATGCTAAACGTGATTCGGTAGATTCAGCCCATATAGGCATATTTGGATCACGCGAATGGCAGCCGGCGAGGTATTTTTTCCAGTGAGTTTTAGTGAGGGCTTCGCTGTAAGCATTAAATTCTTCTCTTGCAACTAGGTCAAGAAAATCAGCCAGCAAAAGGCTGTGCTTAATTGCTGCTGCAAATACAGCATCTGTAGTGACTTTCTTAGAGGCCTCTTTAACAAGACTCCATAGTTCTGGTTTCATTAACGATAATCTTGCACGAATAAGGTTAGATTGTCTTTGTGCAAACGTAGGGCTTTTATGTTGTAAAACATTATCTATAACAATAGCCTGGTGCCAGCCTTTGGCATCCGTGTTATCTAAAAGTAATCCAGCAATAATACGGCTTTCTGTGATTTTTAATTCACCGCCGCCTATATTTGCTTTGTAAATAGGTTCGTTAGTCATCCGTTACCATTTTTAAAAAAATTGGATTGTATGTAAAGTTAAGTATTGATTGTTATTGAATCCTAGTTCCAAGTCAATTTTGATTAACTGCTTTCAGCTGCTCCCGCTAAAATAATAATATCTATTAAAAAATAAATCCCTAGGTTTTGCATATAATTGATAGTGCTTAGGAGACAGAAAGTTCTGCTGATTAAATAACCTACGAGCCTAATTTTTCTAAAAAACCTGACATTAAACTATTTGGCCGCACTTTCCTTGGCGGTCATTGTTCAAATGAAGAAGAGCAAATTAAAACACTGCTTAACAAGCTATAAAAAGTAAACTGTTTAAGACTTAGATATAAAGTGGTGAAATCCAATATGTAGTTAGTTGGGGGGAGATGAGTATTTTGCTGAGAACGGCCTTTTAGGTCGAGCTTAAACCACGTTTTATAAGCGTGGTAGTTAATTTTGGCAGTAAATTGGGGGTTAATAAAACACGTTATTCTTAACGTAGTTTGCACATTAGACAGAAGGTTAGGTTATGTCTACAATAGCTATAGATTCAACTTAATTGTTAATTATTACTGGCATGCAACTATGCTTATTCATGGAATGCAATGAATAAGCCTCACATTTTAATTGATCGAATACAACCAAGTGAAACAGGTAAATGGAGTAGTGCTTACCCTATTAATTATCAGCACCCTAGCGGTGCAGTGATTTGGGTAAACCTTGAAAGACAGGTACAGGAAAAATTAGCGATTGCGATGCAGTAACGCTCCAAAAATTAAAAGGATAAATAATGACAGACCCAATTTTGTTGGCAAGTGTAATAACAGGCGTAATACTTTTCTTTATTTTGTTATTACAATTTTTTGTTTTGCGAAAAGTAAATGGCTTGGCCAGCTCGGATGCCGAACAAATTAAAACTGAATTAGTTGATCGACTAGATAAAAATGAGGCGGCCTTAAAGGAAGGGTTGAATGAATCGCGTAAAGAATTACGTGAAGTTAGTACTGAAAACCGTAGTGAATTAACTGAACTATTTAAAAGCTTTCAAGACACTCTATTAAAAAGGGTGGGTGAAAATAGCAGTGAACAAAACCGTCAAATGGATGCTTTTAAAACTGCATTAAATGAACTGTCAGTAAAACTGATTAATAACTCCAGTGAGTTTAAAGATAGCGTTAGTGCATCATTCAATAGTTCCAGTGAAGCATTAATTAAAAAACAGGATGAAATTAGAGAAAAGACAGTTGAAAAACTAAATGCGTTTGATGAAAGTATTAAAACTGAGGCCAAGGACAATCGCCAAGAATTAAAAGCCAGTTTAACTTCATTTGAAACAAAGTTTGCTGAAGCAATTAAAGGCTTTAGTGAGCAGTTAAGCAGTCAATTTATAACCTTAAACAAACAGCAGGAAACATTTGGTGAGAAAACAATTACTAAGCTGAATGGTTTTGAAGAGGGAATACAAAAAGATGCAAAGGATAACCGTAAAGAATTAAATGATGGATTAAAATCATTTGAAGCTAAATTTTCTGACGGTATAAAAGACCTTAACGATGAACTAAGAAAAAAGTTTTCTGATTTAAATGAACAACAGCAGGACGCAAATAAACTGGCTAAAACTAGCATTACTGAAATCAAAGATGCGATAGAAAAGCAGTTGAAATCAATTAGAGAAGACAATACCCAGCAACTGACTGAAATGCGTAAAACAGTTGATGAAAAACTGCATGAAACACTGGAAAAAAGGCTAGGTGAATCATTTAAACTGGTGAGTGATCGTTTAGAGCAAGTGCATAAAGGTTTAGGTGAAATGCAAACGCTAGCTGTTGGAGTGGGTGATCTTAAAAAAGTCCTATCCAATGTAAAAACACGCGGCATTTTGGGTGAGTATCAATTAGGAAATATTCTTGAGCAAATTTTGTCGCCAGAGCAATATGGTGTCAATGTTGCAACGAAAAAAGGTAGTCAAGCCAATGTGGAATATGCAGTTAAACTACCTGGGAAATCTGATGAAAAAACCGTGTGGTTGCCAATTGATTCTAAATTTCCATTGGAATCTTATCAATCACTATTAAAGGCGTTGGATGATGGCGATACAGCTAATATTGAAATAGCACAAAAGGCGTTACTCAAAGCCATTGAAAGTTTTGCTAAAGATATTAGCGGTAAATATATTGACCCACCTAATACAACTGACTTTGCCATTATGTTTTTACCCGTGGAAAGTTTGTATGCAGAAGTATTACGCCACCCAGAGGTTTTTGAAAAACTACAAAGGACGTATCGTATAACGATTACTGGCCCAACAACATTATCTGCACTACTGAACAGTTTAAATATGGGATTTAGAACGCTGGCGGTACAAAAACGTAGTAGTGAGGTTTGGAGCGTATTGGCTGAAGTGAAAACTGAATTTGTTAAATATGCTGATCAGCTGGAGAAAGTGAAAAAACATTTAAATACGGCTTCCAGTTCGTTAGATAGTTTACAGACCACCCGAACAAGTGTGATGGAAAGAAAATTGCGAGGGGTGGAAACATTAGAGATTGGTAAACAGGCTGAGCCATTGCCTTTACCTGAAATAGAACCTACAAAATAGGATGTTTATAGAATGAATAAAACTACGTTTGATTTATGGAGCTTGGTTCCTGATTTTTCTTTGATATTGAACGGGGAAATTAGTGGAGGTGGCGGTTTAAGTGCTTTGTTTGTCTTATTTTTAATCATCATAGGTAGTTCGTTCTTTATCTATGCCATTCGTGGCTGGGTTTCTGCAAAAACTAAAATTAGCTTTTACAGAAATTTAGTTTCTAAGGTTGACCAAAAGGAATTAGCAAAGAAACAAAGAGATTTACGTCATGAAGCCTTAGAGAATAAAGCGTATGGTCAATTATGGAGGGAGTTTGATGAATCGCTTGTTAAATCAAGTGATGGGGAGCGATTATTTAATACTTTAGATGCTGCGCATTTCTTTAATGTTTCGACATTAGCAGGGAGTTTAACTCAAAATCGTTTACTGGCAGCAGTACCTGGGTTTTTAACAGCGGTCGGGGTTGTTGGTACCTTTGTCGGTTTACAGCTGGCATTATCTCAATTGCAATTACAA
>Ga0105352_1000533_pt1 | contig 22475 bp, 22 predicted proteins | sample EN8Hudsemesocosm_FD_83507 | JGI IMG/M metagenome (GOLD analysis project Ga0105352, IMG submission 83507) | Methane-oxidizing microbial communities from mesocosms in the Hudson Canyon - EN8B Hudson Canyon | ecosystem: Environmental > Aquatic > Marine > Cold seeps | place: Hudson Canyon...
AACCACTTGATCATCAGCACCACTGGTTTCAATAATCATATTTTTCAAAAAAGCTTTATGAGTGATTTTTCCCGCTATATCACTGTTCACACAGTTAATACCTTGAAACATACCTCGTCCACGCGTACTGAAATTACCTTCCCCATATTGCTCAACAATGGCTTCTAGGCGTTTTGACACATATTCACCTTTACGCTTGATCTCTTTTGAAAAGGTATCATCTGACCAGTATGTGTCGAGTGCCGCTTTTGCCGTTACAAAGGCAAAGCTGTTACCTCTAAAGGTGCCATTATGCTCACCCGGTTTCCATTGATCTATTTCTGGACGAATAAGTACCATGGCAAAAGGTAAACCATAGCAGCCTAATGATTTTGAAAGGGTAACGATATCAGGGTAAAGCCCAGCTTCTTCAAAGCTAAAATAGCTACCCGTGCGACCACAACCCGCTTGAATATCATCGACAATCAATAAAACATCATGCTTTTTACAGGTTGCCTGTAAATCTTTTAACCATTCAAAGCTCGCCGCATTAATACCACCCTCACCTTGAACTGTTTCCACAATAACGGCAGCTGGTAAATCAATACCACTACTGGAGTCAGTCAGCACTTTATCCAAATAAGCAATGGTATCAATATCATCGCCTAAATAGCCATCATAAGGCATACGACTTACACCATTAAGGCTTACACCCGCCGCACCACGGTGATGAGAGTTTCCTGTTGCCGCTAATGCGCCAAGGCTTACACCATGAAACCCATTAGTAAAAGCAATAATATTTTCACGCCCTGTGACATTTCGAGCTAATTTTAATGCCGCTTCCACCGCATTCGTTCCTGTAGGACCTGTAAATTGCAGTACGTAATTTAAGTCACGAGGTTTTAGAATTTTCTCGTTAAAGGCTTCAAGAAAATCCGCTTTAGCTTTAGTATGCAGATCTAAGCCATGAGTAATGCCATCGCTATGAATATACTCAAGTAATTTCTCCTTAAAGATAGGGTTATTATGCCCATAATTCAAGGTGCCAGCCCCCGCAAGAAAATCTAAATATTCAACACCTTCTTCATCGTAAAGAAACTCGCCAACCGCTTTGTTAAAAATACGTGGGAATGATCTTGCATAAGACTGTACTTCAGATTCGATTTCTTCAAATATTTTCATTGTTAATTTCCTTTATTGCGGTAAATGGACCAATTTTCACAAGCATTTCAGTGTCATGGACATCATCAAGGTGTTTAATACGATCAAACATTACTGAACTATGGAGTTCGGCGTTTAGCTTACCGGACAGACCCTTAAATAAAGCCCAAGAAGCTTTATTTGATTCAGTAATCGTTGTTTCCAGGTAGCTAACATTACTACAAAGGGGGCGAGAAAGTATGTGCTGTACCATGCGCGTTGCAAGTCCTTGACCGCGTGCTTGCGAACCGACAGCTACCTGCCAAACAAACAAAGTATTAGGTCGTTCAGGAACAAGATAGGCTGAGATAAACCCAACGACATCATTATCAGAAACAGCAATGACTGAAGTGCTAGAAAAGTGACTGCATTGCAATAAATTGCAATACATGGAATTTGCATCCAAAGGAGGACATTGAGAGATTAATTTAAATGCCTGCGCACCGTCTTCTGGCACAGGATGACGTAGTTCTATAGCTAAACTGTTAATAAAAACACCAAATTTGCATACAGATCTAAATATTTATTTTTATGGAAATTCACCTGAAAACTGAATATTTTCACAAAAATAAACGCTAGATTAGTAAGATTATAATTGTCTTATTAGGATATATTATTTGGGCGGCAAAGTATAGAGCTAGCCTTCTCCAATACGAAATGAGCCTGAGTCTAAACTGACAAAACTAGATAGCCTGCTCATATGACAGATAAAAGCCATCATGAGCCTTAACATATAAAGGGTTACAATCATTTTCCTGATTACTCACAAGTTTCAACTACCTTGAAAAATATTTTTAATATCAAACAGCTTACCATTGTAGCCGTAACTTCTCATTATTCATGAGTAAATACCTATAAAAATATCGTCATTCCCGAATGCTTTTATCGGGAATCCACGTTGAGCATAGATTCCTGCTAACAGCATAGGATGACTAACTGAAAAAACTGCCTGTGCTCTTTAGTAATGAGAAGTTACTTGTAACCCGCATAAAGTTTACGGAATGCAGGGGAATAGCTGCACCAAATTACCCGTATTCCGCCAGCGCCATAACGAGCTACAAGAGATTTTGATTATCGGCTGATAAGTTATACTTAATTAGGTATTTTTATATTGCATTCTCTAAACGTTTAACGTTTCCTGACTGTAGTTTTTCCTGTAAAGCCGAAAAGGCTAAAGGCAAAGAGTCGGCTATCGCAGTACGTCGATTCATAGCAACAAGCACTTTCGCTAAACGTGGAAACCCTTGATCGGATGCAGCTTCTAAATACAGTGGCTGGATATATAACAATGAATGCTCTACCGGAATAATAATCATGCGACCACGGATAACTTTAGAGCCCTGCTGATCCCACAAGGTTAATTTCGCTGAAATGTCTGGATTTTGATTCATTAAAGCACTAATTTGTGCCGGTCCTTCCACTTGTATATCCTGCGGAAATTTATAGAGATAAATATCATCTTGATAGTGTTTATTACAATGCGTCGCTTTTAGGCAACCTGCAATAGCCACAGAAGCTAAATTCTCACGCCCCAAAGGCGATAAGGGGCTAACTAAAATAACTTTTTGTCGCTCATCTTGCTGAGCCTGCGCATCTTCGTCTATATCAATGGTTAAATAATAAGGCTCAACGGGCTTTTCATCCATGCGTGCTAACTCTAAAGCTTCACTTTGCTGATAAAAAATCTCAGGGTCAACTTGATGAAAACGAGCATATAAACGCATTTGCAAAGCAAACCAAGCTTTCGGATAACTAAAATGCTTGATGATTTCCTGCGGTGCATCAGCCAGCTTTTTAAATAAACTAGGGTACAGGCGCTGGTAAGTTTTAATTAACGGGTCTTGATTATCAACCACATAAAAATCGACTGCTCCATTATAGGCATCAACTACGATTTTTACTGAGTTCCGCGCATAGTTAAATGACCGCGCATTCGACTTATCCAAAGTAACCGGCTCAACTAAAGGGTATAAGTCTGAAGTAGTATAAGCATCAACCACCCAATATATTTTATGATTCATTAACACGGGATAGGGCTCACTATCCAGGCTTAAAAAAGGCGCTACAGCTTGAATACGCTTTAGAATATTACGTCTCGCTAAAAGGCGCGTATCATTATTAATGCTCACCGAGAAAAAGATCCGTTCATCTTTGAAATAAGCAGAGGCCACCGCCTTTATAAGTAAGGAGGTTAATGCCAAGCCTCCTGTACCCTGATAATCTGTGCTCATATCCCCTGCACTTTTACCTGAGCCGCTTAAAGACTCAGAATTAGGCACTAGCGCATACGGATAATCTGCCATGCCATAATAAATTTCTGGCTGTTCTAGCTTTAATTTATCAATCGTCACCATTTGGTCAAAGTTACTCAACAACCATCGCATGCCTTGATTAGCTTGCTGATTAGATGGTGCCATAACGAGACCATAACCATGCGTGTAGAATAAATGCTTATTGCGCCAGTTCTGCGCTGCAGGCGCAAGACTTTGATAGTCAAGCTCACGCGCAGCAATATTAACCTGCCGATTTTTACCGTCTAATTGATAACGATCCACAGCCACTTGCTGAAAGCTAAAAAACGGGCGAATACTCTGTAATTGCTCATAAACCGGCAATAAAAAATCATTATCCCAGAGTGGAATATTATCTAATTCACGACTAATTTCCACGCGACTTAAAGGCGATAAGGACGACTCTAATGGGTAATCTATTTCTGTTATATCGGCCAAATTAAAAGCATCTTGAGTCGCTTTAATATGCTGTGCAATATATGTAGACTCTGCATCGACAGGGTTAGATTGCACATAATAATCATGCATTAGATCAGGTATAAGCTCACTCTCTTTTACACCTAAAACCAATAAATAACTAATACCTAAAACGATTGCCGTATATTTCTTATTACCCGTGTACAAACTATAAACCCAAGCAATTACTGTTATCAGAAATAATAGAAAACTAAACCAAATCAGCGGTAGCTGATAATTCATTTCCACAAAGCCTGGGCCATAAAAAACCGGCAAATGACGACTTTCATACAGTAATTCAATGCGCTCTAAAGCGATAGACCATGCTTGAACTAACACTAATAGCGTCATTAAAACCGACAAGTGAACTTTTGCTGCGAAAGGAAAACTGTCCAGTTTATCTGAGTGAGATTTATAAAAGGTATAATATAAACCACTCACCAACGCTAACAGCGAGCTAAAAACGATCAATAACCCATCTTGAATCAATTCATAAACAGGATAGGAAAATAAATAGTAACTAATATTTTTGCCATAAACAGGGTCAATTAATTCAGACTCGGCACCAAAATAATATAATAAGAAACTTTCCCAATGATTAAAAACAGGGATTAGCAACGGAATGGTGATTAATAAGGCTAATAAAAACAAGAGTTTTTTATTACTTTGCAATTGACCGACTAAACCTTTTCTTGCACTCTCAGGAGCTAATGCTAAAGCTCGCGGAATATAAGCCAAATTAAAATATACAACACTGGCAAATACCACGCTTGAACCAACACACACTAAGCCGGCATAGCTCTCACGCAATAAAAAGAATGCGCCTAAATCTAAAGAACTAAACCACCAGAATTTCAATAAAAAATCACTGGCTAGATAAGCGGCAAAACTAAGAAAAAGTAATGCAGTAATAATTTTAAAAAGTAATTTCATGTATTTTTATATCCTATTTCCCTTAGTGCTCCACCCTCTAATTTCAGGTAGGGCGTTACTTCAGCACACCAATAAAAGAATCGCACTTGAAAGCGAGCTAAAACCACGCCCCGTTAGTTTTCAAACAAAACAAAAGCTGCAAACCCCGTCCAGCTGATAAACAATAAAAGCCATGGCAACCAATGTTGACGATAAATAAATCCCCCTTCAACAGGCCCATCATCTGTTTCTGTTTCATTTAGCTGATTTAAACGGCCGGAAACTTTTTTCAGCTTTTTATTCAACTCACGCGATCTTTCTTTTTGTTGTTTTTTATAAAGTTCGATGCCCTTCTGAATGCCCTGAGCAATTAATTTTGTCTGCTCTTTAGTTTGTCCTGGGCGCTGAGTAGCTTTCGCCATTTTCAATGATTCTTCTTGTGTTTCAGGTGAGGTTTGTGTGTTTTTTGAATATCGGCTCATAGTCTTTTCTTGTAGTTCATCTAAGCATAAAATCGTAGGGCGGACTTCAGTCCGCAAGCATTAATTTGGCTAAAATATTAAATAGGGGCATACGATAGATGCGACGCGCTTTAATTATTTCAAAACCACTGTTTGCACTCCTGCATAGTATTTTTAAAGATCCTTGCCCTACCTTAAGTTCGTAGCCTTTAATCTTTGCACTTGCGGACTGAAGTCCGCCCTACTTTGGTCGCATCTAAACACTCTCAGCGGCGGCATCTTCTTCCTTATTATCATCTGTAGGCGCATCAGAATTACCTACCACTACAGGCTTACGCTCAGGAAAAAACATATTGGCAATTAAAACAGGGATCATTAATAAGATCATCACGGCAATCAAAGTAAACGCTGGATGAATAATATCTCTTAACCAATAAGCGGCTAAAGCTCCACAAACCATGCGCATAGGGCCAGGCAAGAGAACGTTTTTTGATTTCGCTTTGCCTTTGGTTTTAGCCTTAGTTTTAGCTTTACTCAAAACACCACCACTGAATTAGATTTAAAATTGACCCATATTTTATCACCTAGATGAATTTTTAATTCATGCAAAGATTGATAAGTAATTAATACCTGAAAAATCACTCCTGTATCGACATTAACTAGAATACTACCGCCCTCTTCTGCAATCATCACAATACGCCCCTGAATACAATTACGCATACTGGAAACTAAAGCATCGACAGATAAAACAATATCTTGTGGATTAATGGAAGCATGATACCCAGAAACGACACCCTCAGGTAAGATAATACGCAGTGCGCCACTTTGAAAAACATGCTCACGCACGGCTCCAGAAAACAAATTAATCAAGGGACTATGCACACGTTTGCCTTGAGCCAATGCTAGCACTTCATCAGCTAATGCAAAACCTTGCAAACGGTCATGTGTGCTAAATACTAAGGTCTTCCCTGTTTCCTGAGTGTAGTTGCGCAAAAATAATTCTAAAGACTGCGCGCTGCTTTGATCTAAATAACTAAAAGGCTCATCCAATAATAAACCTTCAGGCTCTAACACTAATATTCGCGCTAAAGCGGCTTTTTGTAATTCACCACCCGATAAACTCTTCGCTTGCAGCTGTGCACAATACTCTATATCTAATTGCTGCAACACACGTTGTATTTTCTCTACACGCTGTTTTTTACCGTGTATTCTTAAAGCGAGATCGATATTATCAAAGACTGTACCGCGCAACATAAATGGCTTTTGCGCTAAAAAACCAACACGCCGCCTATAGGGTGTTAAATCAAAGGAATTAACTGGCTGCCCCATAAATAATAGCTGGCCGTGCTTGGGGCTTGCCAAAAAAGCACACAAATTCAACAAGGTGCTTTTCCCTGAGCCATTCGCGCCAATTAAAGCAGTTGTTTTACCTTGCTCAATCGTTACTTGATCCAATGATAAAGCGAGCTTATCGGCATAGTAAAACTGTAAATTATTGAATTGGTAAGTCATCAATCAAAATAACAAAATAGATAAATCACGCTCAGGTACAACCACCTGCCACTAATGCAGTCGCGACACTATGATAAATTATTCATTAGCATAGCACTAATCAATGCACTATCAATACCTGCTTGACGTAACATTTAGTCTAAAATAACGCAGCTACTAGAATTGTTATGCTGAAATAGCTATAACTTGAGGTAGTAATTTTAAAAATGCACTTTAAAGCATATTTTTATGCATCGAAAAAACTAGCACAACGCCACTCTTTGACAGAAGTTCAACCCATATTTAATAACTAGAAACCAATTAACATGAAAAAAATACTGAACTTTACTTTACTCTATTTACTCAGCATAAATGCTTACAGCACCGATATTTTACGCATGTCAACCACGACTAGCACCGAAAATTCAGGACTATTAAGGGTGCTCAATCCCTTGTTTGAAAAGGTCTATGATGTGCGTTTAGACATCATTGCTGTTGGCACAGGAAAGGCCCTGCGCTTAGGTGAAAACGGTGATGTTGATGTGGTTTTCGTACATGCGCCTGCTGCGGAACTTAAGTTTGTAAAAAATGGCTACGGCGTTGATAGAAAAGCCGTGATGCATAATGACTTTGTTTTGGTTGGCTCTAAAGCGAACCCTGCACAAATCAACGCTAGCCAGCCCACAACAGAAGCACTTAAACGCATTGCCGAAACGCAATCCGCCTTTATTTCTCGCGGCGATGATTCCGGCACACATAAAAAAGAAAAATTACTCTGGCAACAATCCGGCATTGAACCGAGTGGCTCATGGTATTCCGCAGTAGGCCAAGGCATGGGCGCAGTACTCACCATAGCCAATGAAAAACAAGCCTATACCTTAACGGATCGCGGCACTTATATCGCATTTAAAGATAAAACGGAATTAGTCATACTCAATGAAGGCGATGCGGCTTTTTTTAATCCCTATCACATTATGGCGGTTAACCCGGCCAAACACCCACATGCGCGTTATGACCTAGCTAAAAAGTATATTGAGTTTGTCACCGGCAGCGAAGGCCAAGCATTGATCGGTGCTTATAAAAAGAAAGGCGAGCAATTATTTTATCCTGATGCGCAAAAATAGCAGCGATTAATAATATCAAGTGATTTGCCATAGTCACGCATGGCAAATCCCCCATTAACACACACAAAATAAGATTACAGAGCTTATTTTCAGTACATTTCAAAGGTCAAAACCAAAATAAACAACCATTTTTCATGCCAACTTCAGCGACAAAATGTCGCGCGACAAAATGCCACATTTCCCTTTACAAATCTTACCACTACACTCTTTAAGTAATATCTATCAGCACCGCATAACACTCTACTATTAGTGCCGATAGCCCCTAATATTTACAAATAAGGAGAGTTCATGAGCATCGAAGATTTAGATTACCAAGCAAAAATAATTACCCCAACCAAACAACTTTTTGACCAAATTAGCGAGCAAGCGAATGTGCTACTTGTACAAGCAAAGGAGTCTGCGCTAGAACTTCATGCCAAAGTTTCTGAATCTGGCTTGGAGCTTTATGAGCACCCAGTAGAAACAGCGACTCGCTGGCAAGCTGAAGCCACGGAAAAAAGCAACCAGCTATATGCTACTTTTAATGACAATATACTTCCCGCCGTTAAAGCCGATTATGACCAGCTGATCGTTACGTTTGTTGACTATGGGCTACAATCACGCCAATCATTTCAAGTCTTCCTTGATAACCCAGAACAAATTACAGTAGAAGCGTTTACCGCACTTAACCAGTCGTTAAGTACTTATATCGATAATTCCTTAAATGTATCTGCACTTATTCTTAATGACCTCAGCAGTAAAGCAGATGAAATTATCAGCCTATTAATTGAGCAACCCATGGCAACCATGGAGACTTTTTATTACCAATCTCTGACAAACCTGCTAAATAGCTATTTCGACATCGTATCGTCTGCGCTTGTTTCTCTTTAGCAATTAGCGAAAAACCACCTAGTCAATTTATGCATTCACAATTGACTAGGAGTAACTACAACCGCTGCCAACTAAAACTTCCTTCAATATCAATTGGAAAAACAAGCTGCTCAATAACGAGGGCAGCTTCGTTTTTTATTACAGTTAAGCTACCCCAATTTTTTCTTTTCCTGCTTAAACCTCCGAACCAGCCCATACCTACGATTTACAGCGGGGTGCTTGCCTGCTTATGCTACAATTTCGCTCATGCATATACATTTTGTTATGCATATTTACTATAAACACAAGGTAAAATTCCGAATGGATTTATTGAAAAAAGTAATACTGGCTTTATTTGTTAGCATCTCAATGTTTGCTGTTACTCCAGCTGTCATGGCTGAAGTGCCAGAACCTGCTTCAATGGAAGAAGTTGCAGAATCTATTGAAGAAGCGATCAAATTTTCAGAGCAAACATTAGAAGCATTAAAAGCAAATGAGTCAAAAAGCAGTGTTCTAGCATTATTTAAAGCGACTAAGAAAGAGTCTAAAAAGATTGAAAGTACACCTGTTGAAAGAACACGCTCCAAAGCTAGCCAGAAAATAGCTAAAGCCCGTCTTTTGTTTAAAAAAGGTAATAGCCCAGAAGCAATAGAATTAATGACAGAAGTCGTTGAGCTTTTTAAAGAGGTACAAAAAATACACAACGCGATTTAAAGCTGTATTACTGAAGTAGTCTACTAAGACTTGCTTTATGGCGGGCTCATTGTTACAAACAATTGAGTCCGTTTTATTACCTGACTTTTATGGGTTTACACTTAAGGCGAAACATTTAAGGTAGGGTACACATTGCGTACCTTTCGGTACATACCCTACATAAAGTGTACCAGCTTAAAATACTAGCCATACCATCACGTATCTACCAAGGTAATAACTCACCATTGGTATGCCAGAATGAACCTGTATTATCGAGATTTAATTCGTCCATCCTAGCCAGTAAACCTGCTGCTGATTCATCTGTATCAATCAACCCACTGTGACCCGTCATATCAGTACGTACCCAGCCTGGATGCAAAATACCCACCGCAATGCCTCGCGGCTTTAAGTCAATCGCCAATGATTTTCCCGCTGCATTAACGGCGGCTTTCGACATACGATAACCATAACTACCACCTGAATCATTATCAGCGACTGAGCCCATACGACTGGTAATAATACCGACTTTACTGCTCTCACCTAAATTGCCAAGCAAAGCCTGCGTCGTCAATAATGGGCCAAGGCTATTGACCTCAAACATGCGCTTGCAGCTAGCAATAGCGCGCTCATCAAGCGCATCCATGGCAATGCCATCAGCAATACCCGCGTTATTAATCAACCAATCAATACGACGACCTGATAATTTAGTGGCCAAACTAGCAAGACTTTTCAGATCGCTCACCTCAACATTCTCAATGACTTCTATACCCAAAGAATCTAGTGCAGAAGAACTCTGGCGACAAGTGGCGATAACATCAAAACCACGCTGTTTTAATTGCGTACATAATTCAAGACCAATACCACGATTACTACCTGTTACTAATGCTGTTTTTGACATGTTTTACTCCGTAATTTTTAATATTTTTCTTTAGATGGCAATACAACCAACAATACACCCTACCCTATTAATTATAAATCCATACATCCTTAACCTAATAATAATCATGCCAATCGAAAAATATAGCCAAACAAGTTATACCAATCCCAATAAATAATTACTGTAATGGTCGTCATTCCCGAAGCCTTTAATCGGGAATCCATGCGCACACTATAAATTCCTGCTAAAAGCATGCAGGATGACGGTTTTTCTTGGGTATATGAGTTTAAGTGCAAATATATTGGGATTGGTATTCCACTCCTCCTTGAAAACCATCCCCATACCCCCCAAGTTAGTAGTATCACAATTAAGAGGTAAATCATGAACCCAGAAAAACTAACCAGCAAATTCAAAAGCGCACTTAACGATGCCCAGAGTTTAGCACTAGCAAAAGACCATCAGTTTATCGAAGGTACACATGTTCTTTTAGCTATGCTTGAGCAACAGGGCGGCAGCATTAAGCCTTTATTAACTCAAGCAGGTGCAAATACTCAGCAACTAACAGATGCGCTGAAAAAATCACTTGATACTATGCCTTCGGTTTCCGGTGTCGGTGGTGATGTGCAAATCTCTAATGATTTAGCAAAACTGCTTAACCTGACTGAAAAACTAGCGCAAAAGCGCAATGATAGCTTTGTCTCTAGTGAAATTTTTTTATTGGCCGCAGGTGAAAACAAAGGCCAACTGAGCACGATATTACAACAAGCCGGCGTAAACCAACAAGCGATTGAAAAAGCCATTAATGACGTCCGTGGAGGCGAAAACGTGCACGATGAAAATGCAGAAGATCAACGCCATGCGTTGAAAAAATACACGATTGATCTGACCGAGCGTGCCGAACAAGGCAAACTAGATCCTGTTATTGGCCGTGATGATGAGATTCGTCGCACCATTCAAGTTTTACAACGCCGCACTAAAAACAATCCGGTTTTAATCGGTGAGCCAGGCGTAGGTAAAACCGCGATTGCCGAAGGTTTAGCACAACGTATTATTAATGGCGAAGTGCCTGATGGCATGAAGGGAAAGCGCTTATTAGCACTAGATATGGCTGGCTTAATTGCTGGGGCAAAGTTTCGCGGCGAATTTGAAGAGCGTCTAAAAGCGGTACTCAGTGATTTATCTAAACAAGAAGGTCAAGTCATTCTATTTATTGATGAGCTACATACCATGGTCGGTGCAGGTAACGCGGAAGGCGCGATGGATGCGGGCAATATGCTTAAACCTGCTTTAGCACGAGGCGAGTTGCATTGTGTCGGCGCAACAACACTGGATGAATACCGCCAATATATAGAGAAAGACGCGGCATTAGAGCGTCGCTTTCAAAAAGTATTAGTCGATGAACCTTCAGTTGAAGACACTATTGCGATTTTGCGCGGTTTAAAAGAACGTTATGAAGTGCATCACGGTGTTGATATTACTGACCCAGCAATTATTGCTGCCGCACAATTGTCATATCGCTATATTGCTGACCGTCAATTACCCGATAAAGCGATTGATTTGATTGATGAAGCGGCTAGTCGTATTCGCATGGAGTTAGACTCCAAGCCTGAAGTCATGGACAAACTAGAGCGTCGTTTAATTCAATTAAAAATTGAACGTGAAGCGATGAAAAAAGATTCCGATGAAGCTTCCAAGAAACGCTTAGCTATCTTAGAGGCTCAAATTCAGGAATTAGGCAAAGAGTTTGCCGATTTAGAAGAAATATGGAAAGCAGAAAAAGCAGCGATCCAAGGCTCAGCGAGTATTAAAGAAAAATTAGAACAAGTTCGTGCCGAATTAGAAACTGCGCGACGAAGTAATGACTTAACACTAATGTCTGAGCTGCAATACGGTAAAATCCCTGAACTAGAACGCCAACTTGATTTAGCTTCGCAAGCCGAAATGCAGGAAATGACCTTATTGCGCAACAATGTCACAGAGGAAGAAATCGCTGAAGTTGTGTCTAAATGGACTGGCATTCCGGTTTCTAAAATGCTCGATGGCGAGCGTGACAAGCTGCTAAATATGGAACAAGCACTAGCAAGTCGTGTTATCGGTCAAACCGAAGCGCTTAAAGCTGTCAGTGATGCGGTACGCCGTTCGCGTGCGGGTTTATCAGACCCAAGCCGCCCTAATGGTTCTTTCCTATTCTTAGGCCCTACTGGTGTGGGTAAAACTGAACTCTGTAAAGCCTTAGCGGACTTTTTATTCGATACCGAAGATGCGATGATTCGCATAGATATGTCTGAATTTATGGAAAAACATTCAGTCGCACGCTTAGTCGGCGCACCTCCGGGTTATGTCGGTTATGAAGAAGGCGGTTATTTAACGGAAGCTGTGCGCCGTCGCCCTTACTCCGTTATTTATTGGATGAAGTTGAAAAAGCACACCCCGATGTCTTTAATATTCTCTTACAAGTCCTTGATGATGGTCGTTTGACCGATGGACAAGGGCGTACCGTTGATTTTCGTAATACGGTTATTATTATGACGTCTAACCTAGGCTCTGACCTGATTCAGGAGTTATCGGGAGAAGATAATTATGAAGTCATGAAACAAGCGGTTATGGAGGTCGTTGGCGGACATTTCCGGCCTGAATTTATTAACCGTATTGATGAAGCTGTCGTATTTCATCCTTTGGGACAGGCACATATACGCTCGATAGCAAAAATACAAATCGAACATTTACGCGCTCGTTTACTGGATAGAGATATACAGCTGACTATTACTGATGAGGCCTTAGATAAAATCGGTGAAGCGGGATTTGATCCTGTGTATGGCGCTAGACCACTTAAGCGTGCTATTCAACAAGGATTGGAAAACCCACTAGCTCAAGATATTTTAGCCGGTAAATTTGATGCAGAAGATACCATTAATGTCGATGTGCAAGAGGACTCTCTTAGCTTTAGAAAAAGCTAAGAGCAGAGCATACGGTTCTCGCTTCTGTGGGAGTGGCTTTAGAGGCTGCGCAAGAATTAATTACTTATTTATCAATTGGTTATAAATTTATTTCCTATTGAAAATGCCTATTTTGGTCGTTTTTCTTTAAAAAATGGCAAAAATAGGCAAAATTTAAATTTTAAGTAATTGATTGTAAACTATAAAATACTTGCACAGCCTCTTTAGCCACGATTCGCGACTAAAGTCGCTCCCACAAAACAAAGAATATTATATATTTTGTAAGGCGCGGCTTTAACACCAAAGGCGGACTAAAGTCCGCCCTACCGTTTATATTCTTCATCTATCTTGCTACTAGCTTGAACCTGCTCATGATGCTTCGCCAATAAATAATCGGTAAAAATTCGTAACTGTTGCAACTGGGGGCTGTATGGCAATAATAGACGTGCATGGTACAAGCGCTGATTCGCGGATAACAAATGCTTTTGCGCTAGTAACTCCAATACCTCTAAATAATATTGCTGAATAAGGAAATCACGAAACACCATAGCTACCTGTGTTTTTTTCAGATTCAAAGCAAACACTAATGCCTGAATACTTTGCTCGCCCTCACCTTCTGCCCATTGCTGTATTGCCTTAGTCAAGTACTGTTCCGCAGCTTGTTCCGAGCCAATCACAGCACTCAAATCTGCCCGACAGCGCGGACAAATGACTGCCTCTTTCAATCGTGCATTACAGCAAGGGCAGCGCTCCATCAAGATTCCAAATAATAAATAATATCGGTTAATTGTGCGCTTGGATCATCCAAACCATTAATATCTTGCGCATCAATACAAGTCGTAATAGTTTCAATTAAATCCACCATATCTTCTTTATCTTCATCAGATACTTGCGCAAATAAACCTTCAGCTTTGCTAATTAATTCACGAGCCGCTGCAATTTCGGGTGCATCAGAAACAGCACTCACCTCTAAGGATTCTTCATCAATAATGCGCGGATCCATTTGTCCAAATAAAGAGGTGATTCGTTGTTTAGCGGTATCTAATGACTCCCCCTCAAACTGAGATAAGGCATTTTTAATAGTAATCGATTTCTCTAAGCCGGTTTCTTTCTCTACCGCTGAAACATTTAAAATACCATTCAAATCTAAAGCTAAAGTCAGAGTAATAACATTACCTGCGGCAACATCAAGTAAGCCTTCAACTCTAAACTCGCCTATTTTGACATTATTCAAAGCATCAGGATCTTCACCTTGATAAATACTCAACTCAACCGTATCTTGACCATCATAACTAGTCGCAAACGCTTCAGTTTTGCGATTAGGTAAAACACTATTCTTATGAATAACTGGCACAAACATAAATGGGTAAGGTTGTCCATCTAATGCACCGATAGCACTAGTTCCATAGGTGTACGGCGTAACATCAACCAGCACAGTACCGACTTCTTGGCCACTAATCATAGCGGCCTGTATGGCAGCCCCCATGACAACACATAAATCAGGATCGACTTCGCTATGCGGCTCAAAACCAAATTCATTAAACAAGCGTTCACGAATACAGGGCGTACGTGTCGAGCCGCCCACTAAAATAACTTCATCTATATCCGATGCGGTTAATTTTGCCCCCTTTAAAGCAATATGCGTCGCATCTATCGTCTCATTAATATAATCTTCGATCATTTCCTCATAAGCCATTCTGGATAGCTCAAGAGAAAGATGCACAGCCGCACCTTCATATTCTAATAAATACTCTTCATCAATTTGCGCATAAGGTTGATCAGACAGTAAAAATTTCGCCTCTTCGGCTGCACGCGTAAGTCGCGCCATAGCTTTACTATGACTGCGCACATCAACGCCATTGGTCTCTTGTATATGATCAATCAAATATTCGATAATTTGCTGATCAAAATCATCGCCACCCAGATGATTGTCGCCATGGCTCGAAAGAACCTCAACCACACCATCTTGCATATTAACCACAGAAACATCAAAGGTTCCGCCGCCCAAATCATAAACAAGCACCTGTCTCGCTTCAGCTTGCACAGCACCATAAGCCAATGCCGCGGCCGTCGGCTCATTAATCATACGCACCACTTCTAAGCCAGAAATTTCACCTGCTTCGCGAGTTGCTTGACGTTGTGCATCAGAGAAATAAGCCGGCACGGTAATCACGGCTTTAGTGACCGCTTGACCTAAATATTGTTCAGCAATGACTTTTAGACGGGTAAGAATAATCGCGGAAATCTCTTGCGGCGTATAAGCTTGGTCAGCTAATACTACTTGCGTATCTTGCCCCATTAAGCGCTTAATAGATTTGATGGTTCTTTCTGGATAAACCAAGTATTGATTACGCGCCGTTTCACCGACAATAACCTGGCCCGCATCATCAATACCAACAAAAGAAGCCAACATTTTTTTATCGCCATCTTTAATAACGGTGACTTTACCCTGCTCGATAATCGATACTTCTGAATTAGTCGTCCCTAAATCTATACCAATAATAATTTCACTCATCTGCTTACCCAAGATTAATTTTGTTTACTTTAACTTCTGCTAAACGCAGAACCTGACCTTTAAATAAAAAGCCTTTACGCAATTCTTGCAATACCAAACCATTTTCTTGCGTGACATCCTGCTCAGTTTCCACCGCACTCATAGTCACTGGATAAAGTCGCTTACCAACGCAATCAATTACTCGCACTTGATACTCTGATAATGTTTGCTCAAAACGCCTCAAAGTCATCATTTGCCCTTCTTTAAAGCGCTCAATAAAATGCACATCTTTCGGCCTAGTCTTTTTAAACAGGCGATTGACTGGCTGATAATTTTGTAAAACTTCGACCCCAGTATTCAATCGATCATACATATCAACCATTTGTAATAACATAGTACGCATCAGTTTCTCTTGCTGCTGTTCCAAGCGTTGACCATAGGCAACCAATTCTGCTGCTAAGGTTTTATTATCCTCTTGAACAATAGTGAGCGCTGAACTCAAGGTATCTAAAGTATTTTTAAATTGCCTTGCCTCCGTCTTTACTTCGGTTTTTAGGCCGGTCATTTCACTGAGCAAACTATTTAAGTCCGGTTGCTCCTGAGCTGTCAAAAAGTCAAGATTGTTCTGCTCTAAATACTTCTGAAAATCTTCCAGTAATTCGTTTTTCTGTACTTCTGTGCTCATTATTTTTTAAGGGTAGCAGTGGTATTTAAAAGCGTCGCATCATCTATGCTAACGCTGAGTAGTTGATTAAAACACTCCGCACTAAGATTGATAGACTGCTCAGTCTGTAACATTTGATCAACCAAAACATCGAAATTAGCCTGCGGCAACATGAATAATTCATGACTGACGCGGCTTTTATGATCTTTAATCGCACTATAAGCGCGGTGAATTAACTGAAATTTCTCTTGATCACGATCTGGTGGATTATCTTTTACTTGTCGCAAATAGGCCTGTTTAATTTCAACATCATTGGCTGTTGTTGCAACATCTAAGATTTCATAAGCTGTATTCATAACAGTACCCAAATAAAAAGGAAAAGAGCCAGTATTTTTACCGACACCGTAACATTTAAGTACATCATCAATACTGACATCAATATTAATACCTAATTTGTCGGCCGACTTAACAACCATCAGCGCAGAAAATAACTCAGGGTCTTCCATAATAGCCATCATAATATTTTGGTTATTGCCAACAGATTGCATCAAATCAATAGCTACCCGCTCAACACTAGTCTTTTTAGATAAGGACTCAATGGTTTTGTTCAGTTTAATCAATACTTCATCAGGAATATGACCAAATAACGCCTCCATACGATCAAGCTCTTCCTCCTCTTCATCATCATCCATACCAAACAAGTTATCAAGAAAGCCCATACTACGCTGCGGATGCACTTGATAGTACCGATCTAGCAGTTTTTCCAGCAACATACCCGCCTGAAAATCCTTATTTTGCATCGCTTGCTCATGGTAATGCTGCAAACTCATCACCTCCCTAAACGTACAATCTTCAGGCTGACCATTATTGTCCGAATAAACGCGATAATACATCCAGATAGGTTTTTTCCATTTAGCAAAAGCGAGTTTGGCACAATGGCGTAATAGCTCAAAATGCTCAAGGTTTTCTAATATTTTGCATAAGCTAAGCAAAATAGATTCTGCAAAATCCTGGCTTGTCAGTGATTTTTTCAGTGGCGCTTTAACTTTTTCTAATGCCTTATGTATTTGTTCGTTATTATCAAACTCATTCATAAACTGTTCTAGCAACTGCATAAACTGAGTGAATTCTGACTCCGAAAACAAATGGTCTTTCGCTGGTGGCAAAGCACGTAAAATAGTAGCTACTGGCAAACCAACAGACAAGAGCTCCATACTGGCGTGAAAATGCATATTAACTGGATCTGCATGTAAGCGAGCCAAGGCATCAACGATTAATGGCAGGCCCTGCACTTTATCTTCGCTAGCAAAATAAAGCAGCGCGCGCATAAGTTGCGTTTGCTTAGCATAGGATTTACCAATATTTAACGCTTCCGCTAATACAATTTCCTTTTCTACCAAACGATAAGATCTCTCATGCATCAAACGACGTGCATGCGCTAAATGGCTGGAAAACAAAGTCTGCTTGGCAAAAGTATTTAGTGGGTCGATTTTCAATATTTTCGTCGCATATTGACTGGCTTTTTTATAAGTCTTATTGCGCGTTGCCTCTCGAACCGCCTGCATAAGTACATCAATATCTTGTGGGAATTTTTCCAGCGTTTTAGTCAACCAAAGCTTATAATCCTTAGTCACCCCTACTTGCTGATAATAGCTCAAAATCTGCAGATAAATATCGCGATCCTCAGCATCATATTGCAAACTATCAATCAATAACTCAGTTTGCTCCGCTGGCTCTTCTCGCTTACTGAGATGCCGTAATATCAACGCGATTTTTAAGCCATTTTCCTCAATGCGTTGACCAATTAACTCATTAACACAAAGACGCCAATGATATTCCGCATCGTAAATATTATCCTCCCGCTCAGCCAATAAAGCCTTAATACGATTCTCTTCAAATTCATCAACTGCACCAAAACTCTTTTTAAAATCTTTATGACCTGCTGAGTAACTAGCCAAAACCTGCTGACAATAATCTTTCGCTAGTTCTGTACCGCATAGAGATTGATACTGAATCGCCATATTAAACTTTACCTTATCTGATAAATGCTCATGCTGACGTGTTAAGTGCTCCAGAAACTCAGTCTGACTTTTATTAAAACCTTTAATATTAGAAATAATACTGCGTTGCGCGTGATTAAACTCAACTAGATTTTTCGCCACTTCAGCGCCTTCAAAAGTACTCACTAACAATAACCGAGCAAAGCTAGAATAAGCTGAATTAGCCGAAATCTTAGCTAACAATGCTTGAGTCTGCTCTACTGAGTTTGGCAAAGCTATCAAAGCACTTAGCACAGTCCGTAAATCTCTAAAAGCAGAGCGATACGGTAATTGCTTTAAGTTCTCGTCTAATTTTTCCTGATTATTATCTTGATAAGCCTGCAATGCCGTTTTCACTAGCTGCAAGTGTGTAATAAAAGCAGAGTCTTGCGGTAAGTCTAACGCGAATTCAGGATATTCAGTAAGTGCTAACAAACCCAATACAGCCGCTAATGCGGGATACTCTTTATCTAGTTGCAGCGCTGATAATTGCTGAATATTTTCCTGAATGCCAGCCTTATTTTTACTCAAAATCAGCCAAATAATATATTGATCATACGCATCATAAGGCGCTTGTGTATGTTGGCGGTGATTCTCCCACAATACAACAGCTTCTTTAATCATGCCTTTCGCAGCCAAAGCTGATGCACGCCGCACATAACAATAAGCTAGTTTCTTATGCCATACACCACTATCAGAAGCTTTCAATAATTTTTTATAAAGCCCAATCGCCTCTTTATATTTACCAGCACTTAACTGCGTCTGAGCTTGCTGCTCAAGACTGCCTAGGTCGACTGGAACAGCGGTATGTTTCTTTTTCATAAGCTTGTTACGAGAATTAAAAATGGAATATTAGGAATTATAATCTATTCGAAGGAGGAAGATATAGCGAGAACCTGAACTTTGATGCTTGTAGCTTTTGCAAGTGGGCTGTATGGACAGAGGTTTTTATTGGAGTTTAGCTTAGCGTAGATTGGATTAGACTTTGTATTCCAAGGCATTAAAAAACGTAATCCGATAAAGTGTAGTTCTTATGTCAGACTACTTTATTTGCGTTTCGTTAGCTAATTACACTTAAAATACAAACAACTCCTGGAGAGAATCACATAGTTTAACTTGTGTTTTATCATCAAGAACACCTAACTTCTTTACTAAGCGTTCCTTATCAACTGCTCTCATTTAATCTAAAAGTATTAAGCCTTTTTTTCCTGTAAATTCACACTCAACTCGACAAGGGTACTTAAACCCTTTAGTTGTCATTAGCGCAACAATAACCGTAGATAAGGCTGACATCTCATTCGGAGAAATAACAACACAAGGTCTTGTTTTATTAATTTCTCTTCCTTTTGTCGGATTTAGACTTACAAGCCATATTTCAAAGCGCTGAATGCTTAAAATCACCACTCTAGCTCATCACTATCGACCAATTCAGAATCAAGCCATTCACTATCAAGCACCTCTTTCCCATGAACAACCAATACTTTGTTAATTGACTCTGCCCATCCCTTTCTAGGCTCATTAATAGGAGCAATAAAAAGCCCTCCATTAACAACTTCAAATTTAAGCTCTTTTCCTTCAAGGTGGGCTTGCTCGATAAGCGGCTTAGGAATTCTAACCCCTTGTGAGTTACCAATTCTAACTAGATGAGCCATAGAAATACCTTGTTACAATAAAAAGACAACTGTAATGTAATTACTTTGAGGTTACAAAAGTTCATTCCAAACATCAAAGTCATTAATCTCCATTGATATTCAAATTCTCCTTATACTTTATGGATTTCCTATCACCACCCTTTGATTTTGGGCAGAGTTGTCGTTCCGTTAATTTTTCTATCTGTTCTCTGAATTTATCATTGCCAAGCACCCATGCCTTATTGGTCGCATCTCGAATGTCACCAAGCTCTTTTTCACTGACACAATACTTAAATAACGCTCGATAATTATTACACCGCTCCTCATGATCCTTTCCGAGTGCTAGGTAGACATTATGAGCCACCAGAAGCTTATCGTCGTTACCCAATGCATTTGCATGATAGCTTGACCAAGGATAATCTTCTGGTTGATTTACCATTCCCACTCGAACTGGGTTTAATTCAATATACCGACTACAGACCAACAGATATTGCTTACTATCCAACAGCGTTGCTTTATACCGTCCCTCCCATAACGTACCTGTACGGCGATATTGATGGTTGAAATATTGAACATAATAACGCCCCAGTGATTGCATTACTTTGCTGATGCTATTTTCTGCATGCGGCGTGATTAACAAGTGAATATGGTTTGTTATCAACACATAGGCATGTAAATCACATTGATATTTTTGACAGGCGTCTTTCAGGATGCTCAGGTAATATTGATAATCTTCATCTGCAACAAACACAACTTCTCGATTATTGCCCCGCTGAATCACATGCTGAGGCTGACCGGGTATGACAAAACGAGGAAGACGAGCCATAATTTAAGACCTAATTTTTAATAATTTAGTGAACTATAGCATATCAATCGAGTCTGACCCCTTTGATTTCACGACAGGCTCCCTGTCAACTCGGTTATGTTTTAATGTTGAATTGCTTCAATAATAGCTGTTGGATTGTGCTTTACAACCTGTAATAACACTCTAGCCGTCCCTCTAGGTGAGCGCAAACCTTGTTCCCAATTTCTTAATGTACCAACTGAAATACCAAATGTAGCACAAAACTTTTGTTGGCTCATTCCAGTTGTTTCTCGAATAGCTTTTACATTAAGGTCTTCAGCTGTATGCTCAATAACTTTCGATTCCTTACCTTTAGCATGATTAATTGCTTCGGAAAGTCCTGCTGATATTTCACTGAATGCTGTACTCATTGTCTATGCCTCCAATATGCGACTAATTCTTTAACTGCTTTGGATAAAATATATTTTTCTTCGGTGCTGATGTTTATCTTCTCATTTTTTGAAAAAACAGCTAACAGATAAAGCGGCATACTTTCATTATGAAAATAATAAATAACTCTAAAACCTCCACTTTTTCCTTTATTACCTTTTGCCCACCTTAATTTTCTAATTCCGCCAGTTCCTTGAATTACATCACCTGCACTTGGATGTTCAGATAGATATGAAATTAAACTCCCTTTGTCTTCTACTGGAAGTAATTTAGACGCTTTCTTTAAAAAAGACTCAGTTTCAGCAATAGTAATCATTTGACAATACTATACGCTATTGGTGTACTTAACAAGGGGTTTGCAATTAAATTATTCTAAAACATAAGTGGGCGGCTGGTTTCCAGTCACCACGGTGTTATCAGTGGCTCTGGAGCTTCGCGGAAGAGCCTCTGATAACGCCTGCTTCAGCTGACGTAAAAAGGGGCGGTTTTTTTGCTTTAGCAAAAAAAAGACGCTTTTTACGGTCAGCTGCAAGCATTTGTTAGATGCTTATGCTATATTTCAATACGCATTAACTATACGCATAATATTCGAGGTTGTCGACATGCATCATATTTATAACCATAGCGCCCCTAAAAAACCAACAAACCTTAGTGTCAACAGTGACTTGCTCACAAAAGCTAGAGTTTTAAAAATTAACTTATCCGCCACCTTAGAGTCTGCCCTTGAAGTTCAAGTGCGTCTCTCAGCACGTAAAGAATGGCTAAAAGAAAATAAAAAAGCAATAATTTCCCTAAATGAGCTTGTTGAAAATAATGGACTGTTTTCTGATTCATATAGGGAATTATGATGCCACAATTTACTCTTTACAAAAATGAAAATAAAAACTCAAAAAAAGCCTACCCATATTTTATTGATGTTCAAAGCGATCTTTTGGATGACTTGAATTCCAGGCTGGTAATTCCTCTATCCGAACAAGAAACATTGAGCAACTTGAATGCAAAAAAACTATGCCCTACTATCGAAATTGATAAAGGTATATTTGTGTTACTTACACATCAAATGACTTCAGTACCCTGCTCTACTTTGAAAAATAAGGTGACCTCCCTCGAGCATTATAGATATGAAATTTTAGGTGCTATAGAC
>Ga0105352_1000537_pt1 | contig 22397 bp, 19 predicted proteins | sample EN8Hudsemesocosm_FD_83507 | JGI IMG/M metagenome (GOLD analysis project Ga0105352, IMG submission 83507) | Methane-oxidizing microbial communities from mesocosms in the Hudson Canyon - EN8B Hudson Canyon | ecosystem: Environmental > Aquatic > Marine > Cold seeps | place: Hudson Canyon...
GGTTTCCGGCATCCAATATTGCATCCAAAAACTGTTTAATATTTCGTTGTTCCAGATACTGATTAATAACTACCATATCAGTACCTAGTTCAGCGGCAACCTGAGTATTTTTAGGGAGGTCGGTTGATAGGCGACGAGACAGGTTCTGTACGCTCTGAATAATGGCGCCCAATGGGTTGTTAATCTCGTGTGCCATACCTGCGGCAAGTCCACCTACGGTCATCATTTTTTCGGTTTGTACCATGGCATCTTCCAGGCGTAGACGATGGGTAATGTCGTCCATACGAATTACGGCACCTGTATGAGCTGTGCTGCTTAATGGATAAATTACGATATCAAAGAATCGTGGTTCATTTTGAAAAAACTGTTCGACCTTTTCAATTTTTTGGATTTTCTTTTCCACTAGCGAGCGAGAAATGATACTGCTGTATTCCCCGAGAGCAGGAAAAGCTTCCACTAAACGGCAATTTAAAGCATCCTCTACGGGGGTGCCAGAGAGTTGGCTGGCTTCCTTATTCCATTGGGTGACGAAGAAGTGTCCGTCTACAGCGATCAATGCTGATGGCATGGAATCAATAATGTTGTTCAGATAGTTTTGGAAGTCCGTTAACTTAGTTTCAATCTTTGTTCTAACCTGGACCTCAAGTTCCAGCCGTGTATTTGCCTTACGTGTTTCCTCAGCCAGTGTTTGTGCTCTTTGACTGGCTTTATCAGATTTGTCTCTAGCGGTTTTAAGGAGTTGGTCTCGTTCTTCAACACGGCTTAACATACGGTTAAAGGCCGTCACTAAACTACCAACCTCATCATCATAAAATTTATTGGCACGTACAGAGTAGTCTTCGATATCCGCAACTGTCTGAGCTAGCGATGTGAGCTTAATAATGGGCTTGGTAATAAGTCGTTGAGTAATCGTGATGACAGCTCGAGTGAGTAATGATGATATTAATATAACCAGTATGGTGGCAGCGAACGTACCTACAATAAACTGTATTGGTACTTCACTGTCGTATCGAATCAATAACCAACCTATCTCTTGGTTATCAGTCTTTAGTGGTTGTAGTAAGCAAGACGTATTGCAAACGAGGGTTTTCTGATTCTCAGCTAATAATTCGGGGAAGTTATAATTAGCTTCAGGTGCCAAAGCATGGGCTAAAAGATTACCCTCCTGACTATAGATGGCTGCGGCAAAGGCTTCGGTACCGTCAACGAGTACCTGTAGTTGTCTACTGGCGAACGCCGTATCATCAACGAGCTTTCGATTTTGTTCTTGCTCCGTTAAAAGTTGAGCAATGGTTTTAATATGGTTTGGTGCAATCTGCTCTTTTGAAATAGCATAGACAGTAACAACAAATGCAATATTGGTAATAACAATAATGCCAAAGATGAGGATGATGACCATCATCATCAGCTTTTTACTGATGGGGAGTTCGGAGAAAAATTGGCGTATCGCAGGTATCATCCGCTGTCTACCGCATTACCATTGAAGTCAGCCCACCATGGTAAAGAAAGCATAAAAGTAAATAAATGTGTCAGTGATAAAGCATCGCTATCTGGCATTGGGCGGTTAGATCTATGAAGCGTTAATTTATCTGTGGCTCTAACTCTATGAGCTTTGCTTTTATCGTTTCCAGATAGTTTAGTTGATGGTTGGATAATTCGTTAATAGCGTGGTTAAGAAGATAGGTGTCGGCGTTTATCTTTGACGCAATTTCAGCTATGTCGCCCGTACTAAACTCCATAGCCAGCCAACCAACTATAGAGCGCGCTTCACTGGCGCTACGATGGCGTTTTAAACCTTTGAACTCATCCATAGATAACCGGTATTCGGTGCAAACATAATCGATGATTTTTTTTAATTGAGGGGTATTTATATTGCTGGTTTTAAGGGTTGGCTTGGTGGATATCACGTGAGCCAATTCGGTATTTTGTTGAATATTCTTTGGAAATTCTAATTCTTTAACCGGATGTTCCATAAATTTGAGGTAACGGCGCACCCATGAAACACGGTGTCGAGCAATAGCGCTTAGTCCAGGTTCTGTATCTACCCAAGGCCATTCACTGCTAGTTAGGTATGCTTTGTGGCTGCTCCATGGATAGATCTCGGGTGTTGCAACTAGGTTTTCTTTGACTGGCTGCCAGTGAATATAGTTAATACAATCAGCTAACAGCTTGGCGTCAGGCAATAAATGTATTGCGGGTGAGGTAAAGAGTCGCCCACGTTTATGATGTGCTAAATTGTACCAGTCATTATAAATACCTGTGATCGAGACAATAAATTCATCTAATGATGTTGCAGGTTTGGTAACAATCAAATGGATGTCGTTTCTGAGTAAACAAAAGCCCAAAATCTCTATCTTGTGAGTTTCGACGTGTTCCCATAGTGCTTTACACACTTGGTAAAAGGCCAGTCGTGAGTCGATCAGCGTTTTTTCAGCAGCGCTTTGCAGGTGGATATAATGGTAATCTTTGGCGGCGGGTAATTGACTCATTTTTTGTCAGCCCATCAAAGTATTTCGATGCTAGGTTTTGCTTATGGTTTAAACACTAGTTGAAGCTTGTCGTGACGCCAAGGTAAATGGGAAATCTTGAACTTAGCAAGCGCCAAAACTCACGGTCATTTATAGTCTGGCCAGTGAGTGATAGCGATCACTCCGGTTTGATGCGCATAATCCTGCTTTTCGTAAGCTGTTTCCAGTAATTGTTCTGCGCTAGGTATTTCGGCAGTATTATCTGCTGCGCTGATACAAAGACCCGCATCCACTGAAACAAAGCCCTTATAAGTCTTGAATGCCTTGAGGTTAATGCCTTCAAATATGCGTCGGAATGACATTGCAGTACAGTGCTCCAACGTGGCTTGGTAAGTAATCAACCCAAAGGCATCCTCGTTCAAACGTACCAGAGTGTCTAATGGTCGGATCATCTGGCGTAAGCGTCGACCGATGCCGACACGTAACTGGTCACAAACCTCATCATTAAATTCAGCCTTGACGGTTTCTAGATTGGCGATGCCTATGACGAGCAAACAGACTGCACCACCTCTAGATTCTACTTGCGCTAGGGTGTCAGTCAGTATGCCCATACCAAATTTTAGGTTGCCGAGGCCAGTAAGGGGATCAATAAGATTTTGGTCTTTTAGTTCGTTATTGGTACTGATCAGTAATCCGTTTTCTTCTAGCAGACGATTCTGCATGCAGGTGATACGACTGGCTGCATAAATGCGTGGCAGCAATTGCTCATTCATAACGGACTTATTGATAAAATCGTCTACGCCACGATCAAAGGCTTCAGATAGTGCACCTACGCCTTCTTTTGCCGTAAGTAAAATGACATAGGTGTAGTGATTGGAAGCCTCATCGATTTGACGTACCTTAGCGGTTAATTCTAGGCCGTCCATTTCTGTCATCAGCCAATCTGCAAGCAGTATGCTGCAATGGCGTTCTTCCAGCATGCGTAGACCTTCAGCTGCAGAGCTGGCAAATCTAACATCGGTGTACTCTGCGTTCTTCAGGGTACGACCTATGACGGCACTGCTAAATTTGGTGTCATCAACAACTAATATAGGTAAGCTCTTGTTTGGCATAGATTTAAAGCGACAGAATTGAATATTAAGGTAGATTTTTTTGCCATTAAGCCATAAATTTCAAAGCACCGCTATCGTAAACTTTTAAATTTTATTCAATATGAAATTTAATGTGCGGTAGTTAGAATATTCTACAATTATTCCCATTATAGATAGGTTAGGAGAGATAAATGCCATCCTTTGATGCTGTATCCGAGCTGGACATGCATGAAGTCACCAATGCCGTAGATCAGGGCAACAGAGAAATTGGTAATCGTTATGATTTTCGTGGGATTGATGCGAGCTTTAAGACGGATAAAACCGCGATCACTATGACTGCTCAGGTTGATTTTCAGTTGGAGCAGTTGTTGGATATTTTGAAGACCTGCTTGGTGAAACGCGGTATCGATATACAGTGTATGGAAGTGGGGGATGCAGGTATGTCTGGCAAAGGCGTACAGCAAGCAGTGACCCTACGCCAAGGTATCGATAAAGAAATGGCTAAGAAAATGGTCAAGATCGTTAAAGAAAGTAAGATTAAGGTGCAGGCCGCCATACAGGGTGAAAAGGTACGTATTACTGGTAAGAAACGTGATGACCTGCAGCAAGCAATGGCCTTATTCCGAGAGGCTGAGCTGGATATGCCGCTTCAGTTTGATAATTTTAGAGACTGATATCTTGGCGGGGGCAGTTGTGCTGCCTCCTAGTTAAGAGGTGGCTTTATTGTTGTGGTTCTCAAAATGCTTGCCAGCAACAATAATTAACAGCAAAACCGGTATACCCATTATTGCCGTTGACATAAAGAAATTAGAATAGCCAATATCACTCGCTATTGATCCAGAATACCCCCCAAACACCTTGGGTATAAGGGTCATTAAGGAGCTGAAAATAGCATATTGCATGGCTGTAAATGAGATGTTGGTGAGGCTTGAGAGAAAAGCGATAAAAGCAGCGGTTGCTATCCCCGCTGAAAGATTGTCCGCCGCAATAACTATATAGAGCATTACGATATCATGCCCGTTACTGGCAAGTAACATAAAGAGTAGGTTGGTTAAGGCTGAGAGCAAGGCCCCTAAAAATAGTATTCGCATAACGCCATAACGCATGGACATTATCCCACCGATCACACTACCCGCAATAGTCATAGCTATCCCGAAGGTTTTTACTGCGGTTGCAATTTCTGGTTTGGTAAAGCCCATATCTTGATAAAAGACGTTTGCGATTACACCTAGCACAATGTCTGATATACGATATAAGCCAATTAATGCTAAAAGCATCCACGCTAAAGTTATACCGTAACGTTGAAAAAAGTCCTTAATAGGATTGATGTAGGTTTCATCTAACATTGTTCTATTCGCAATTTTTGTACGGACTAGAGTTAAAGCCGTAATCCAAGAAGCAAACAGGGCGATTAGTAAGCGGGTGCTCTCTACAATAAATCCGGCTAAATGCTTGTTAGAAAGCAACTCGGTGAGTGAATTTTTTACTGTTGTTGAAATGTCTGCGCTGAAGTAATAGATAGTAATGAAACTTGCTACAGATAAAACGAATAGTAGTAGAAATCTTAGGTAATCTTCAGCTGTGCGTACAGAACCGTTATGTCTTTGGGTAGTAGGTTCAGAAATTATGAGGGTTGTTGCTACGCCAATAGACATTAGTCCTGCCATTAGGAAGTAAGTCCATTGCCAGGCTTGGTAGAGATAATTACCCTTTGAGGATCCAAGGTAGGTGGCCAGTAATAGTACTCCAGCTGTGGCTATCCACATCCCTATGCGGTAACCCATTGTATAGGCAGAAGACATCATAGCTTGCAAATCGCTTTCTGCAGACTCAATACGATAGGCATCGATAACGATATCTTGCGTGGCTGAAGAAAAACCTAAAAATACAGCGGCGATAGCCATAATAGTAAGATTGCCGGATTGTTCGGCTGGATTGGTAAGTGCCATCCATAATATGGCAGAAATGACTGCTAATTGGGCAAGCAGTAGCCAACTCCTACGTTGCCCTAGTTTATTTTTAAGCCACGGTAGAGGCAGCTTGTCGATGATTGGTGCCCACACAAATTTAAATGAGTAGCCTAGCGCTGCCCAGCTAAAGTAGGTGATTACATCTCTAGAAACCCCTGCTTCGCCTAACCATAAACTCAAAGAAGAGAAAATTAACATATAAGGGAGCCCTGCAGAAAAACCTAGAAACAGCATGGTAATTACACGGGGGTGGATGAAAGATAAAAAGGTTTCACGCCAACTATGATGTGGATTCTTATTTGTAATGCTAGTGATACTCATGCGTTTGTTATTTTAGTATTGATATGCTGAGAAGGGTGAAGGCAGTGTAAGCTATCTAGGTGCATTCGACTATTCTTTAGGCATTTGGAAAATCGTAGTAGTCCTCTGGGTTCCATCTATATTTGGATAAACTGACTTTCCCATTCATAAAGTAAATACCTTCTCGCTCTAGCCTTTCTTTCTGTGTTTGATACTGAATACTGTCTTGGTCAAAGGCAATCTTGCCTTGAGCATTTACCACCCTATGCCAGGGTACTTTCGTGTCTTTGGGTAGCCCCTTTAGGCTCCTCCCTACGTGACGAGAAAAGCTTGGAAAGCCTGCCAGTTTAGCAATTTGGCCATAGCTGGCGACTTGACCTTTAGGGATTTGCATAATGGTGGCTAAAAAGATGGCCTGATATTCGGATTGTTTCATTGTGCTAGCACTTCATGGCGCTTTTGATGAATAGTGTGGGTTTGGGGAAGGAGCATAATTTATAGCAGCCCTTTAATTTACGTCGTGTACTGTGGAATAATACGCGCCGTTTTTCTACCTCTGTTCAAGAAATATTCGGCTAAAGGTATTTGCTTTATGAAATCTGTTTATTGGGTGTTGGTGGTGTTTCTAATTGGGCTTTCAACGGCTCATGCTGAAACTCTTCAGCCGACGAAGATTGTGCTGATTAATGGTGACCATTTAAGTGGCTCATTAGAGTTTGTGCAGTCCGGTAAACTAGTAATAAAGACGACTTATGCCGGTACCCTCCATATAGATATTAAGCATGTACAACGACTGGATAATGACAAAGCTGTTCATATTAAAAATAAGAATGGTGTTATTTATACTGGTAATATTTCTTTTGAGAATGAAGAGTATACCTTGGTTGATGAACAAGGACAGAGGGTCAGTCTAGCGCGTGAAAACGTTAAAGAAATTAGCCGAAAACAGTTTGTATTGGATGACGAGTTGCTGGTCTCTGGAAATGTGTCCGCTGGTGCGGAAATCAACGGCGGCAATACTGATACCGAGGAATATAACTTTAAGGCAGAGGTGAAACTGCGTTATCTTGATACTCGCCATACATTCAAGGGTAAGGGTAGTCATCAAGAGGACAATAATGTCACTACTGAAAGTGAGTATTCCTTAAGCTATAAATATGACCGGTTTATTACTGACAAGTGGTTTTGGAATACGGGTGTGACCTATGAGTTTGATCGCTTTCAAGATCTAAGAAAGCAAACCACCGTTGGTACCGGCCTTGGGTATCAATTTTGGGATACTCCCTTTGGTGCATTCTCTATTGAGAATGGCTTAAGTGTGGTGGTTAATGATTATAACGAGCAAAGCAATGATAGAGAGTTAGCTCACCGTTGGACCTTGAACATTAATCGCTACTTCTTCAGCAAGCAGTTAGAGTTATTCCACGTACATAATATATTGAATTTATTTGAAAGTGATATGTATCAAGTGGATTCTGAAACAGGTTTGCGTTTCAAAATATTTGATGGTGTGACGGCGAGTGCTAGGCTTGATTGGGATTATGATTCCAGTCCCGCTGATGATGATTATTCTGTAGATCGGAAGTATGTGTTGGGTCTAGGTTATCAGTGGTAATTCAGTGTCTAATTGTATTTGTTATCCGAAACCGCGAACAATGATAGTTAAGAGCAGTGATAGTTAGGGGTAGTTGTATCGGTTAGGCCAAACAAAAAAAGGAGCGGTGGATGTACCGCTCCTTTTTATCGTTAATCGCTAAGCAATTTTACAAGCGTAAACCACCATCCATTTCGATGATTCGGCCTGTGTAATAATCGTTTTCTATAATGTATCGTACGGAGTGCGCAATTTCTTCCGGTTTACCCATACGTTTTAGTGGAATGCCTGCGGTCATTTTTGCAAGTGCTTCCGGTTTCATGCTAGTTGTCATTTCGGTTTCAATGAAACCTGGAGCAATAGCCGCCGCGCGAATTCCGTGGCGAGCTAATTCTTTCGCCCAGGTTACGGTCATTGCTGCTACTCCAGCTTTAGCGGCTGAGTAATTAGATTGTCCCATATTCCCAGCACGTGAAATGCTAGAAATATTTATGATTACACCTTGGCGTTTATTTTCGATCATTTTTACAGAGGCTTCTCGTGAACATAGGAAAACGCCTGTGAGGTTTACATCGATAACGGCTTGCCATTGTGCGAGGGACATTTTGGTGATTTCACCGTCTTTGGCTTTCACCATCAAACCATCACGTAGAATGCCAGCATTGTTTACTAGCGCATCCACGGAGCCGAAGTCAGAAACGACCTGGTTGAAAAGAGCTTCAACATCATCTTCTTTTGCAACGTTGGCTATATAAGCTTTGGCTTCGCCGCCAGCTTCCTCGCATAAGGCGACAGCCTCATCTAAGATTGACTGGTTGAGGTCTACTAGGGCGAGTTTGGCTCCGTGCTTGGCAAGGTCGACGGCCATGGCTCGACCTAAGCCTTGTCCACCACCCGTAATAACAACTACTTTATCTTTAATTTCCATCGAAGAAATCCTCACATGTCTCTTGGTATGTAATTCGTTGATTTTGCCGCCTAGTTATTAGTATTTTTCGGTTCCATGGCAGTACTGAATTGGTTGAGGCCGGCATTATCCCTGTTCTTTCTGTATGAACCAAGTACAAAGGTGTTATTGCCCTCGTTGGTCAAAAATGCATTTGAATGGCAGCGCGGGGTGATCGATTGGGATGACCTTGAAAAAACACATCTGAATCTCCATGTACTGGGTTTAGAGAGCCAACATTTAGCTGGTTCTGACCACAAGCCAACCTGATCCAATAGAGGGGTATACCTTGCTTCGAGCTCTATTTCTTTTATTTATCCTGGTGCCCATCGTTGAAATGATGGTGTTGATTAAAGTGGGCGAACAAATTGGCGCCTTGAATACTGTTGGGTTGGTGGTGTTAACTGCATTTATTGGGGTTGCCATGTTGCGTCAACAAGGACTAGCCACCTTGTTAAGAGCAAATCAACGTATGAGCGAAGGAGCGCTTCCGGCAGAAGAGTTGCTGGAAGGAATTTTGTTAGCTGTAGGCGGTGCTCTGTTATTAACGCCAGGGTTTGTGACAGATGCCTTCGGTTTTTGCTGCTTGTTGCCATTTACGCGTAAGATGTTTGTAAAAAAAGCACTGTCCCAGGCTTTCGTGATGAATCGGTTCGGAGGCAGTCCGTTCCATGCTGGCGCTGGTGATGCAGGACCTTTTTCGTCAAGGCATCATTCTGCCAGCGGCCATACCATTGAGGGCGAGTTTCGCAATGATGACTGACTATCACTACTTTTTTTAAGAAAAGACTTAAAAAATTGCATCTAGCTGTTGAAATCAAAAACACCTATCCCCATTAAAGGGGCACCTGATCGTTAAATTCCCCAAGTTTTGCATTGTTGGTTGACTGGGGGGTGGTCGGTACTATGATTAGCGCTCTTAAAAGTAGAGTGCTAAAGCTGATTGCCGGTTGAGCATTCAGAATATGAACGTTATAGCTCGGGCAATAGCCTGTATTTGAGTGACTGGGAGAAAAAATCCATGAATATCCGTCCTTTACATGATCGTGTAGTGGTTCGCCGTAAGGAAGAAGAAACAACGACTGCTTCAGGCATCGTATTGCCAGGTAGTGCAACTGAAAAGCCACAGCAGGGTGAAGTTATTGCTGCTGGCAATGGCCGTATTCTTGATAACGGTGAAGTGCGCGCTCTTGATGTGAAAGTGGGTGACACCATAGTGTTTGGCCAGTATGCAGGCAACACTGTGAAGATTGATGATGAAGAACTATTGATCATGAATGAAACTGACATTTTGGGTGTTGTTGAAGGCTAATTGCAGCTTTTTAACAGGACTCGTTTGAGATATTAATTGTTTGATTTTTAAGGGAATCGACCATGACTGCTAAAGACGTATTATTTGGTGATAGCGCCCGTCAGAAGATGTTGGCTGGTGTTAACATCTTGGCTGATGCTGTAAAAACTACTTTGGGCCCTAAAGGCCGTAACGTTGTATTGGACAAGTCTTTCGGTGCACCAACCGTAACTAAAGACGGTGTTTCAGTAGCGAAAGAAATCGAGCTTAAAGATAAGTTCGAAAACATGGGCGCACAGATGGTTAAGGAAGTTTCTTCTAAAACCTCTGATGTTGCTGGCGACGGAACTACCACTGCTACCGTACTGGCACAAGCCATTGTCAATGAAGGCTTGAAAGCGGTTGCAGCGGGTATGAACCCAATGGACCTTAAGCGTGGCATCGACAAAGGTGTTATCGCTGTGGTTGCGCAAATCAAAGCTTTGGCTGAACCTTGTACTGACGACAAAGCCATTTCTCAGGTTGGTACTATTTCTGCCAACAGTGATGAAAATATCGGTGGCATCATTGCTAAAGCAATGGGCAAAGTGGGTAAAGAAGGTGTAATCACTGTTGAAGAAGGCACTGGTCTAGACAACGAGCTAGACATCGTAGAAGGCATGCAGTTTGATCGCGGTTACCTATCGCCTTACTTTATCAACAACCAAGAAAACATGTCAGCCGAATTGGAAAGCCCGCTAATTCTTTTGGTGGACAAAAAGATCTCTAACATCCGTGATCTCCTTCCTATCCTGGAAGGCGTTGCTAAAGCATCTCGCCCTCTATTGATCATTGCTGAAGACGTTGAAGGCGAAGCCTTGGCAACTTTGGTTGTGAACAATATGCGCGGTATTGTTAAAGTATCTGCTGTTAAAGCACCTGGTTTCGGTGATCGTCGTAAGGCTATGTTGCAAGACTTGGCAATCCTAACTGGCGGTACTGTGATTTCTGAAGAAGTTGGTTTGAGCTTGGAAGGCGCAACTATCGAAGATCTAGGTTCTGCTAAACGCATCAGCATTACTAAAGAAAACTCTACCGTTGTCGATGGCGCAGGTAATGCGAAAGACATTGAAGCCCGTGTTGAGCAAATCCGTGCTGAGATCGAGCAGTCTTCTTCTGATTACGACAAAGAGAAGCTACAAGAACGTGTTGCGAAACTCGCTGGCGGTGTTGCGGTAATTAAAGTTGGCGCGGCTACTGAAGTAGAAATGAAAGAGAAAAAAGCCCGTGTTGAAGATGCTTTGCATGCGACTCGCGCCGCAGTAGAAGAAGGTGTGGTACCAGGCGGTGGCGTTGTTCTTGTTCGCGTATTGAGCGCACTAGAAGGACTAGAGCTTATTAACCACGACCAGGAAGTGGGTGTAAATATTCTTGCTCGTGCGTTGGAAGCGCCTATTCGTCAAATCGTAACCAATGCGGGTGATGAAGCTTCTGTTGTTGTAGACAAGGTTAAGCAAGGTGAAGGCAACTACGGCTTCAATGCGGCTAGCAGTGAATACGGCGACATGATCGAGATGGGTATTCTTGATCCGGCGAAAGTAACCCGGACTGCACTGCAGGCTGCTGGTTCTATAGCTGGTCTAATGATCACCACGGAAGCTATGGTAACTGACGTAGCTGAAGAAGGTGGTGCTCCTGCTATGCCTGATATGGGCGGCATGGGTGGTATGGGTGGTATGGGCGGCATGATGTAAGCTGGTTCTATCCCTTGATCGATTACGATCAAAAGATAAAAAAAGGCCCCGCATAGCGGGGCTTTTTTTATGGCCGGGGGTAAGTCGGCCAGGCTGGAGAACTTGGTAAAACGTTAATCATCATCTTTTGTCACTGATCAGCTACTGGCTCACATTGAGTTGAATGCATATTGTTAAAATAGATGCAGACATCTAGTGTGGCTTTTGTATTTCAGTTTTTGATTAGCGTCTATTGTTAGGTGTCTATCTATACGACTGAGGTCCAGATTATACGAGTTTATGACTTGTTGCAAATAGTAATTGTTTGCATTTGTGAGCAAGGTTCTTCATATTTTGTGTTGGAGGTGTTTCAGATGGAATTAGGTTCAATCTTATTCTGGGGTGTTGTTGCTGTTGTGATTGTTTATTCAATCATGATTCACAACGGCTTGGTGCAGCTTAAACACAGTGTGAGCAAGGCGTGGTCCAATATTGATGTACTTCTAAAGCAGCGTCATGATGAGCTGCCAAAATTGGTGGAAACTTGTAAGCAGTATATGTCCTATGAGCAAGATACCCTGACTAAGATAATGGAGGCGCGAAGTTCAGTGGCTTTGGCGCAACAATCGAAAAATATGGGGGCTTTGGGGCAGGCGGAAACCCAGTTACGTCAGGGCTTGGGGCAGCTGTTTGCGTTGGCGGAAAATTACCCTGAACTAAAGGCCAACGACTCATTTCAGCATTTACAATCAAGAATTAGTGGAATGGAAAATGCGATTGCTGACCGACGAGAATTGTATAACGAATCGGTCAATCTAAATAATGTTCGCATTGAACAGTTTCCTGATGTGCTGATCGCTCGCTTTTTCAAATTTGTTGCCGCTGAGTTGTTACAGTTCTCTGATGCTGAGAAGACCGATGTGGATTTGAAATCCTTATTTAATAGTTAGACTTGATAACTAAGTTCAACAACTAGGCTCAATAGCTAAGTTCAATAGTTAATACTAACTTCGCATTTTGGCTTGAGGCATCGATAAATGTCAGATCTTTTTTGCGCTGAATGTGTGCGCAGCTCTTCTATGGGTGATTTTTGGTTTCCCATATTATTTTTACTGGGTGCTGCTGTAGCAGGTTTTTACTTTGCGTTTAAATATTTGCGTCAAGCACGCTTTATTGAAGATACCCCGACCTCAAAAATTCGTTCAGCGGCACAAGGGTTTGTAGAGTTGATAGGTATGGGCAAAGAGCATACTAATTTATTGTCTTCACCGCTCACTGCAGCATCGTGTATTTGGTATCGTTTCAAAATAGAAGAGTATCGACGTTCTGGAAAAAATAGTAGTTGGCACACCATAGAGTCAGAAACCAGTGATGCTCTTTTTGAGCTGCATGATGGCAGCGGTGTCTGCGTGGTGGCACCGAAGGGTGCTGATGTACATACCCATCGTAAAAAAACATGGCGAGGTAGCATGCGTCACCCTATAAAAATGGTCAGTACAGGTATTCTTGGAAGCTTGTTAGGAGGCCGTTTTCGTTATACCGAAGAACGTATTCATGAAAATGATCCTGTTTATGCGTTGGGCTTTTTTGAGAGTTTAGGTGGGGGCCGTACTGGTTTTGATATGAAAGAAGCGGTGCGACAAGTCGTTAATGAATGGAAGGCAGATTATCAGAGTTTGTTAGTTAAATTTGATGTTAATGGTGACGGTGAAATTGATTTGCAGGAGTGGCAGCAGGTGCGTGCCGCTGCGAAGCTTGATGCAGAAAAACTGAAGCAAGAGCATCAGGATGCACCAACAATAAACATGCTAGCCAAGCCGCCGGGGCATTATCCGTTTTTATTGGGAACTAAAAGCCAGGAAGAGTTAGCGAAAAGATATCGTTGGTATTCCTTTGGTTGTGTGGCTGTTTTCTTGGCCGCAGGAACGGTTAGTGTATGGTTGATAGGTGCGCGTTTTTCCTAAGCGAATAATGCGACCATAAAAAATGCCCTAGCGATTTGAATCTCTAGGGCGTTTTTCGTTTAGGCCAGTCTAAGTAGAGAATTCCGTCTTAAGCAGTAAATCTACTGGTTAAATTGTTAAGATCGCGGGACAAGTTAGATAATGTTGCAGCAGTTGATGTGGTTGATTTAGCACTTTTCGCGGTGTCGTCTGCTATATGTGTAATTTCTTCGACATTACGACCTATCTCTTCTGCAACACTGGTTTGTTCTTCGGCGGCGGTGGCAATCTGCGTGTTCATGTCGCGTATATCGCTTACAGCTTGTGTAATGACTTGCAGAGACTCGCCAGCCGCTTGCACTTGCTCTACGCTGCGCTGAGTATGACTGCGACCTTCCTCCATTACAGATACTGCGTTACGAGCACCATTTTGTACATTTTCAATAATATTTTGAATTTCGGCAGTAGATTCCTGGGTGCGTTGTGCGAGTGTTCTTACTTCATCCGCTACAACTGCAAAGCCGCGGCCTTGTTCTCCTGCCCGCGCAGCTTCAATAGCTGCATTGAGTGCTAATAAGTTGGTTTGTTCGGCGATACCCTTAATAACATCAAGCACAGTACCGACGTTGGTGGTATCCATTTCAAGTTTCGCGATAACTTGAGAGGCATTTTCTACCTCTGATGCAAGTTGGGTAATGGTACTGATGGTTTCCCCCATCACTTGAGAGGCTTCAGTTGAAGAGTTGTCTGCAGCTTGCGCAGCATCGGCGGCGCCGGCAGCATGTTGTGCTACTTCTTGAACCGTGGATGTCATTTCATTAATTGCAGTGGCTACTTGGTCTGTACGTGAGTGTTGGTTGGCGGTGCCGGATTCTATCATTTCAGCGGCCGTGTTCAGTTCTTCTGAGGCTGTACCAAGATCACGTGTGCTGCCTTGCAGGTGTGGTATTAAGTCTGAAATATAATTATTGAGTTCTTTTGCCGCTTGAGCCAAAGAACCCAACTCATCTTGGCGATCAATAACTATCTCTTGGTTGAGTACACCTTGGCTTAGTTTGCTTATCTTATCAGTAATGTACTGAGTTGGTTTAGTAACACCGTTAATAATGATTAATGCACAAACAAATGCCATTGCTGCGCCAACAGCAAGAAGTATAAGTAAGCTTGTTATAGCTGTTGCATTTGCCCCCGCCGTAATTTCTTCAGCGTTGTTATGAGCCTTTTCGTGTAACTGTTCAGCCAAGTTGGCTAGTAATTTCGATGGCTCTCGATCAATACCTTTAACAGCTTTGTCTCCAATATTTGGGTCAAAATTGCTGCTTTCAAAGCGTTTTTTCCCCCGACGGTATTTTTCTCCCATGGTCTTATGCGCTGCTATAAAAGACTCTGCTGATGCTATCTGATCTTTGTCCGTTAGGTTATCTTGGAGCTTTTTAGTGAGTTCTTGAACTTTCTGCTCCTGGCTAATAAATTTGCCCCAGTATTTTTGGAAACTACTGTTATCACTGCCGCGAATAAGTACGTTTTTCCATTCTTGAACTTGGGTCTTAAAGGCAAGGTTCGCTTCGCTTGCTGCACTGGCATTTTCCATATCCCCTTCAAGTAGTAGTTCAAACTCATGAATGTTGTCTCTTAGCATGGATTGGCTAAAAATTGCCGCTAGAATGGTAAGTGCTAGTCCACCAAAAATTACAGAAAGTAGTTTGTTACGCAAACTGGAGTTGAACCAATCCATTAGAAGAGACCTCGTAAATAAGAACATAAGCACTATCTACATTTGAAAATGTGATAGAGGCAAAACTGCGTTTTGAGTATAGACCATATATTCATAAACAGCCGATATACCAAGAATTATCGAGAAAAGGTAGATATAAGAAGATGAACTAAGAAAAGGGCTTTTGTTGCTCTAGAATTAGTTTAAGAAGGGAGATATTTGCATCTGGCTCAAGACACAGGACTCCGAATAGATGAGGCCTGGTGTGGCCATCACGTGGGGTAAATGCCGCTTGGTAATGTGAGGTGCGTGGATGAAAAATATTGCGGTTATTGGGTCTGGTAAGATTGGTTATGCCATTGCGCGGTTTCTTGCTGACACAGACGACTATAGAGTAACTGTTGCAGATAATAGTGCAGCATCATTGGCTCGCTATGATGCTGAGCAACATATTGCTACCCAGATCTTGGATGTGACTAAGTCGGAACAATGCCAGGGGTTTATTTCTGGCAAGGATGCTGTGATATCAGCTTGTTCGTTTGATTTGAATAGAATTATTGCCGAGAGTGCTTTAGCTACCGGGGTTAGTTATTTTGATTTAACGGAGGACGTGAAAACGACCCGTTATATATTTGGTCTTTCAAAAAAATGTCAGGTTAACCAGGTATTTGTTCCTCAGTGTGGCTTAGCGCCTGGTTTTATTTCTATTTTAACGCATGCCCTGTGTGAAAAATTCGAAGCTCTGGATACGGTAAAAATGCGGGTTGGTGCTTTACCCATGTATCCCTCCAATATGATGATGTACAACTTAACTTGGTCTACTGATGGCTTAATTAATGAGTACTGTAATCCTTGTGATGCGATAGTTGATGGGAATTTACTCAAGGTGCTACCACTGGAAGGTTTGGAAACCTTTTCCCTGGATGGTAAAGATTATGAAGCGTTTAATACTTCCGGCGGATTGGGCACTTTGTGTGAGACCTTTCAAGGAAAGGTAAATAACCTAAATTACAAAACGGTTCGCTATAAAGGTCATCAGTATTTAATGCGGTTTTTAGTCAATGAGTTAGAGCTGAAAAATAGGCGAGTTATTCTTAAAGATGTTCTTGAAACGAGTGTTCCAATAACACGGCAGGATGTTGTTCTTGTTTTTAGTGCGGTGAGCGGCACACGCAAAGGGCGACATGAGCAGATGTCTGATGCGAGAAAGATATATCACCAAGATGTGCTTGGTGAGCATTGGAGCTCTATTCAGTTAACTACCGCATCCGCTATATGTGCTGTGGTTGATTTGTTTTTTGAAGGAAAGCTTCCAAACAAGGGTTTTGTCAAGCAAGAGCAGGTTTCATTAGTACAGTTTTTAGAAAATAGGTTTGGTCATTATTTCGAAAGCAAACTATAACGACGGATGTATGTTGTAGTTAATTGTACACAAACCATTCATTTTGGAGCGTGTAATGGATACGTTAAAACCTACAGGGCAACAAAAGACTGATCTCCTAAAAGGAAATGTATATCAAGATAACGGAGAGTACCATGCTATGGTTTGTGGTGATGTTGGTTATTCGTCGGCTAGTCATTTCTTCAGTTCCTCACCCATAGATGGGTACCAATACGCGACGGTTGGTATCGCATCAAAACAGCAAATAAATCAATCCGTTCAAGTTGCAGAAGAGGCATTTAAAGTATGGCGCTTGGTTCCTGCCCCCCGGCGGGGTGAGCTAGTTCGTCAAATTGGTGAAGAGGTCAGGGCTAATAAAAAAATGTTGGCCCAACTTATCACGCTGGAAGCTGGAAAAATTATTCAGGAAGCTGAAGGAGAGGTGCAAGAATGGATTGATATGTGTGATTTTGCGGTGGGTGTTTCGCGGCAACTCTATGGATTGACTATTGCCAGTGAACGACCAAGTCATCGCATGATGGAGCAATGGCATCCGTTAGGTGTAGTTGGGGTGATTACGGCTTTTAATTTCCCTATGGCAGTTTGGGCCTGGAATGCCATGCTAGCGCTGGTTTGTGGTGACGCAGTTGTGTGGAAGCCTTCCGAGAAAACGCCTCTGTGCGCCTATGCATGTCACGAAATGTTTTTGCGTGCTGCGCAAAAAATGGATGATGTGCCTTTAAATTTGTGTGCTGTGGTTCAAGGCGATGCAAGTGTTGGCAGCGCAATATGTGATAGCTCTCTTGTGAAGTTAGTTTCGGCAACAGGTTCTGTTGCGATGGGACGAAAAGTGGCTCAAACCGTATCGAAACGGCTTGGAAAGTATTTGCTGGAGCTGGGCGGTAATAACGCCATGATAGTCACCGCTAAAGCCGATCTGGATCTTGCTGTACGTGCTATTGTTTTTGCGGCTGTGGGTACCTGTGGACAGCGCTGCACGAGCTTAAGGCGGCTCATTATACATGAGTCTATTTTTGATGAATTGATGGCTCGATTAGTAAAAGTTTACCCTACCTTGCCTATAGGTGATCCGCGCAAGGAAGGAACTTTAATAGGCCCCCTTATCGATGAAGCGGCATTTCAATCAATGCAGTTAGCTATCCAACGTGTGACAGAAGAGAAGGGAAAAGTTTTATATGGCGGTGAGCGGGTGGACGGTGGATTGGGTGAGTTAGCGCAAGGTTTTTATGTTCGACCTGCGTTGTCAATAGTGGATAGTAAGTCTTCGCTGTTGGTGGAGGAAACCTTTGCTCCTGTTTTATTTTGCTTAACTTATTCTGTGTTAGAGGAGGCGATCGAGTTGCATAATGCTGTTCCTCAAGGTTTATCATCAGCCATATTCACACAAAATGTTATGGAAGCGGAGTCTTTTGTTTCGACGAAAGGCTCTGACTGCGGCATAGCTAATGTCAATATAGGCACCTCTGGTGCTGAAATTGGTGGTGCGTTCGGCGGTGAAAAAGATACTGGCGGTGGACGTGAGTCAGGTTCTGATGCGTGGAAGAATTATATGCGGCGTGCCACTAATACAATCAACTACGGGTATGGTTTGCCGTTCGCGCAAGGTGTAAGTTTTTATTGGGATTAGTATAAAAAATTCGGTTTTATATTTAATGAAATATTTATGTGCTAATGGTCGTGCTGTGTTGAACTAGAGATAAAAATTGTGCAGCAGTGATAGGTTTTGAATAGTAGTAGCCTTGGGCTTTAGCGCAATGGTTTTCAATTAAATATTTTTCCTGCTGGATGGTTTCAACACCTTCAGCGATAACATCCATGTCTAAGTTGCGGCCTAGTTGGATGATGGATTTTACAATGGCGGTGTTGTATTTATCTTCCAAGACATCGCGAATAAATTCACGATCAATTTTTATTTTATCCAGAGGTAATCGTTTTAGGTAGCTGAGTGAAGAGTATCCGGTACCAAAATCGTCGAGTGCCAATTTCACACCGGTTTTTTTAATCGAATTTAAACGGCTGATGGCAGTAGAAATACTATCCATGACCGCGGTTTCTGTGATTTCGAGCTCTAGGCTATGTGGTGGGATGCCTGTTTCATCAATAACCTGCTGTATCGCAGAATCAATCGAATCCAATCGTAGTTGCTTGGTCGATAGATTGACTGCAATAGTGAGATCTTTAAATCCTTTCGAATGCCAATCCTTGAGTTGATGGCAGGCGGTTTCTAAAACCCATTGTCCAATATCGATAATTACAGGGTTGTTTTCAGCCAATGGAATAAACTGATCTGGCGGAATTAATCCCTTTACCGGATGTTGCCATCGGATTAGAGCTTCTGCGCCTTCAATGCGTTTTGTTTGTAATGATATTTGGGGTTGGTATACAAGAAAGAATTCATTGTTGGAAATGGCATTGGATAGGTCTTTTTCGATTTGTTTTCGTTCCCGTATGGCGCTATCCACACTGGCCACATAAAACTGAAATCGGTTTCGGTTTTGGGTTTTGGCCAGGGTCATTGTGTGTTCAGCTTTTTGTAACAGTTTTTCCGCATCAAGTGCGTCATCGGGAAACAGAGAAATACCCACCGTTGCACTAACTTTGATGTGTTTGTCAGCGATGATAAATGGTTGGTCTAGATCATCCAGTATGCTCTGTGCAAGCTTTGCAGCTTCATAAGGGTGTGAGATTTCTTCCTGAACCAGTGCGAAAAGATCACCACCCAAGCGTGCTATGGCCCGTATGGATTCGCGGTTGTGCCGTAGACGATCTGCTAACGTTACTAGTAAATGATCACCTGTTTTATAGGTGAACTGCTCGTTAATACCTTTGAAGTCATCGATACCGCACACAAGAATTGCGATGAGTTTTTTTTCCTTGTGGGTATCTTGAATCATTCGTTGTAATTGTTTTTGCAGCATTAAGCGATTAGGCAAGCCCGTAAGGTAGTCATATTGGGCAAGTCGTAGTACGTGAGCTTCTGCTTTTCGTCGTTTGCTATGATTGCGCTCAATAGAGCCAAGTAGTTCATTGGCTGTTTTAACCCACACTCCAATTTCATCCTGATCATGACCGGGAACTGTTGGTATTTTTTGTTCAGTGGGTTGGTCCGGGTTTATCTGAATTAGTGAATTTATCAGGATAGATAGTGGGCGAGTTAAAAAGAAGTAATAGACTAAATACAAGACTATCGCCAGGGTCATGGCTCTGAGTATGCCAGAGAGAAATACCACAATGGAGCGCCGTAGGAATCGGCTACCCTCACTAAAAGTATCGACGGTAATAACGATATCGCCATAATATTCATTAAAAGGTTCGCCTCCGAATAAGCCGACTTTAAAGGTCTGTTGAGGGCTAAATATCCAGTCGGTTAGCCATCGGTGCTGGCTAATTGAGAGTGGACGTTGATTTTCCGCCAGCATAGGTTCTTTGGGGTGGCCAATTCCTGCAAAGCGGATGGAAGAGTCTCCAAAAAGACCATTTACTACTTGTTCCGCCATTTCTTCATCCAGGCTATAGACAGCTTGTGTGGCTGGATCTCTAACCATGTTGAGGATTTCTTCAGCGTTATGTTTGATACCTTCGCGTGAGGCATAAGCATCCAGTACTATCTGGATAAAGCTTACAAATACCCCGACGCTGAATGCGGTCAGGAGAACATACCTTAGCAGTTTTACGGAAATACTCTTGCGATGGTCAAAATTCATTGCAAATAGCGTTAGCCTGAAAAATCAGCTTCTTGTGTTTATATAAAGTCACGATGTTATACCTAAAAGCTTAATCTAAAGGTGTCAATCTGCCAGTGCTATGTGGTGTTTAATTGTAAATGAGCTTTTGTCCCTTGTGCCTGTGGAAGGTTGAATTATTATGAATACTAGGATGCGAGATGAAACTGATTAAGGTGGGTTGTGGAGACATTTCTTTTGGTGATTAGACTGTTGGGTAGGGGAGTGCTGAGTTTTAGTTTTTTTTGGCTGACCGCTTGTTCATCAGGGGTAGTTGTTGTGTCTGATGTTGCGACTGATTTAAGAGAGGTCTTAATAGAAGAGCAAGGTGGCTATATATCCTTTGTGGGCACGATTGTTTATTTGGATCATTTCGGAGGAGTCTATGGTATTCGTGTGGGAGAGAAGTTTTATGACCCGATGCAACTCCCTTCGGTTTATCGTCAGCAGGGAATGAGAGTTAAAGTAAAAGCGAGACTGCGGGATAGATCGTCAGAACGACACTGGGGGCAAATGGTTCATATTGTTTCTATCGAAGATTTGGCCAGAGATAAGAATGCAGTAGAAGAGGAAGGGTAATTTTGAAGAGGGGTAAGAGCCACCGGGATTAATCTTATTACTGATCTCAGTAATAAGGAGCTGATGGCTCCTTATTACTTGGTATTCACCAACAATGATTGCTAATTACTTAGCAAAGTTTTCGTTGGCGAACTCCCAGTTTACTAGATTCCAGAAGCCAGCTAGGTAATTAGGGCGCACATTACGGTAGTCGATATAGTAAGCGTGCTCCCATAGATCCACTGTAATTAGCGGTGTTACACCACTTTCAGTGATAGGCGTACCAGCATTGCTTGTGTTAACGATTTCTAATGAACCATCAGCATTTTTTACTAACCAGGTCCAGCTAGAGCCGAAGTTGTTAACGGCTTTGTCGTTCAATTGAGCTTTAAAATCATCGAAAGATCCAAAGGCGCTGTTGATGGCTTCAGCAATTGCCCCTGTTGGTTCGCCACCACCATTTGGGCTCAGGCTATTCCAGTAGAAAGTATGGTTCCATATCTGAGCTGCATTATTGAAAACTGGGCCAGAAGAAGATTTGATGATCTCTTCTAGGCTTTTACCTTCAAATTCGGAACCAGGTACCAAGCCATTCAACTTATCCACATAAGTTTTGTGGTGTTTGCCATAGTGGAATTCGAGGGTTTCAGCTGAAATATGTGGTTCAAGTGCGTCTTGTGAATATGGTAAGGCAGGTAATTCAAATGCCATGAGTTGTTCTCCTTTCGTTTAAAGCATATTAGAGGCGTTACCACACCTCTTAAATTGATTCGATAAGCTATGTGCCGTTATTTTTGGCGAGGACATTATGGTAGTTTAAGCTACGAGTCGCAATGAATGATCTGCAATAGCTCAATGGTCAATTAGGATGCAGATCTAAATTTGATTACACTAGGAATCAACGCCATATGAAGGAGATAAGGTTAAATAATGACAAATCAAGATAAGCCGCTGGAAGACATTCCTAGTTTCAAGTTGGATTCGGACGAAATTGACCGAAGATCCAAAGGTGTAGGTTCTTCTATGGCTAGAGGAAAGAAACCTTCACGAGCGAAGAAAGGGAGAGCTGGTATTGTTTGGTTTGCCATGGTGGTCATTATCATGGGAGGCGCAGGAGGAGGTTACCACCTGTTTACACAGAATCAGCAGTTACAGGAAGCATTGGTGAGTGCTACGGGGCGAGTACATAATTTAGAGCAACGATTGTCAGTCACGGATGAAGGCATTTCTCAATCTGATGTGGCGCGCAAGGTGAAGCTCAAAGAGTTGGGAGCTGAGGTGCGAAAATTATGGGATGTGTCTAATAAACGCAATAAAGCTTGGATACAGGAGAATCAATCCAGTCTATCTTCTATGAAGAGTGGCGTTGCAAGCCTTAAAAAGGGTGTCGCTACACAGAAAAAATCTATTGCGAGTTTAAAAACACAATTAAAACAAAAAGATGTGTTAGGCAGAACTGTCGCTGAAGCTGGTCGAAGGTTAACGGCTTTAGAGTTAGCTGTGGAATCACAGGATTATGCCGATAATAGTGCAGTCGATAGGGTTAATTCTCAAGTAATGGCTTTGCAATCGTCGCAAGATATATTGAAGTCTTCTTTGCAGCAACGGCTTCAAGAAGTGGAGCAGGCAATTGACGCATTTGATAGCCAGCGATTACAAATTAATCGTTCATTGCAGGAATTGAAA
>Ga0105352_1000538_pt1 | contig 22370 bp, 24 predicted proteins | sample EN8Hudsemesocosm_FD_83507 | JGI IMG/M metagenome (GOLD analysis project Ga0105352, IMG submission 83507) | Methane-oxidizing microbial communities from mesocosms in the Hudson Canyon - EN8B Hudson Canyon | ecosystem: Environmental > Aquatic > Marine > Cold seeps | place: Hudson Canyon...
ATTACACTTACCACTTATCGCAATGGGAGCGTGATAACACCTTAGATTGCTAAAGAGTGGTCGATAAAACGTATTTGGTATGCTGGATTTTGAAACGTACAAATTAGAAAATGTGACATTGCTTTCGGGCGAAATACTTCTCGATGCGCATTTAGCTTTCAAAACTTATGGAAAACTAAACAGCAACAAAGATAACGCTGTGATTTTGCCAACTTTTTATACCGGTTCTCATCAAAGGAATGAAGGATTTTTTGGCGAAGGAAGGGCGATCGACCCAAACAAGCATTTTGTTATATCAGTAAATTTATTTGGCAATGGCTTGTCGTCTTCGCCGAGCAATACTCCGGCACCGCAAGATGGTTCTCGCTTTCCTAAAATAAGTCTTTGGGACAATGTCGCTTGTCAGTATCGATTATTAACCGAACATCTAGAGGTTGAGAGTATAGCGCTTGTTACTGGGTGGTCTATGGCTGGATGCCAAGCCTATCAGTGGGCGGCGCAATACCCAGATTTTGTCAATGCCATTTTGCCATTTTGTGCATCTGCAAAAACCTCGATCCATAACTATGTGTTTTTAGAGGGTGTGAAAGCCGCACTGTGCGCAGACTCACACTGGAATAATGGTAACTACCAAACACAACCGATTGTTGGCCTTAAAGCTTTTGCAAGAGTATATGCGGGCTGGGCGTTTTCGCAAACATTTTATCGAGACGAGTTGTTTAAAGAGATCGGTTATGAGTCAGCTGAAGCATTACTTCTTGATTGGGAGAAAGACCATGCTGATAACTGGGACGCCAACAATTTGTTGGCAAAGTTAGACACTTGGCAAGCAGGCGACATAAGTGTTGGGCCACTGTATAGCGGTGATTATCATCAAGCGCTCGGATCCATTAAAGCAAAGACAATTATCATGCCTTGCACTCAGGATTTGTACTTTCCGCCGGCAGACAATCAAATTGAAGCTGAACTCATACCGAATGCGGAGCTTAGGGCTTATGACTCGCCTTGGGGGCATTGTGCCGCCAATCCGGGGAACGATTTTGGCTTTACAGGGGCACTTGAGCAATCTATTAGGGACTTGCTTGTTTAAGATTATTGCACACCTTGAGAAGGAGTAGAATTAATAATCCGCCTTTGTTGTCTTGTAACTAATTATGCTGAAAAGTCTTGAAACAAAAATTTCACCACCCATGCTGGCAGCACTTTTTGTTTTTTGTATGTGGGTCGCCGACCAATATTTCCCCGGATCTGTCCTTGATGAAACAGTACGAATATCAGTGGCAACAGGTCTCGCTTTGTTCGGAGTGCTTTCTGCAGTAATGGGTGTTGTGTCTTTTGCTAAGGTCAAAACAACGATGAACCCTCTTCAGCCTGAGAAGGCTGGCACCCTGGTGGTAACAGGAATTTATCAATATACTCGTAACCCAATGTATTTAGGGTTGCTGTGCGTACTGTTAGCTTGGGGTGTGTTTTTGGCTAACGGCCTCTCCCTAGCATTGGCCATATTGTTTGTGCCCGTGATGAATTTTTTGCAAATTCTTCCTGAAGAAAGAGCATTGGAGCTTAACTTTAGAGAGCACTACACTACCTACAAAGCAAAAGTTCGTCGGTGGTTTTAGTTCCAATTATTTTGAACAAATGACAATGATAAAATCATTGTTGAAAATATGAATGTTCCTGGATGTTCTACAAGAGTGTGTAGCACTGCGGTTGTAAAGGCGGCGTTGTTGGTCACCTTGTCAAGTGCCCATTATGACGTTATTCAAAAGGAGGGGTTGTCATTAATCCAGTTATATTTGCCTCAGGATTTATTCCCATAGGGTGCTTGACGAATGAAGACTGTGCAGCTCGATCTTGAGGCCAAGGGAATTATAAAAAGAGAGATAACCAAGCCATTAACATGGCATAAGATTCAATTTGGAGAATCCATGGCAGAGATTAGTTGGCAAGATTTTGAAAAAGTAGATATAAGGGTTGGTACAGTTGTCACCGCCCAAAATTTTCCCGAAGCAAGAAACCCAGCCTATATTTTAACTGTTGATTTTGGTGATGAAATTGGCTTGAGAAAATCCAGTGCACAAATAACAGACTTGTATTCAAGACAGGAGCTTGAAGGCAAGCAAGTTCTTGGAGTTGTGAATTTCCCGCCGAAGCAGGTGGGTCCTATTATGAGTGAGTGCTTAGTTCTGGGCTTCTATAGAGAGGACAATTCTGTTGTTTTGGCGATGCCGGATTTGGATATTAAGAATGGCGCAAGACTCCTTTAAGTTTAGTTTTTTGCCCAATGTCACATAACAAACAATATCAAGAAAACCTCCATTTATTTGAACAAGCGCACCCCAAATTTGAATCGTTTGTTGTGGAATATTGCCAAGGCGGCAGGGCACTGGATTTGGGCTGTGGACAAGGTGGGGACGCTAATATGTAGGACCCAACACGGGTTTAGTGTTGCAGCATTGGACAATTCAAGCGCTGGAATTGAGCAGCTTCAAAAAGAATCCTAAGGGCTCAAACTATTGATTAAAGCTATTGTTGCTGACTTATTTTCTTTTAAGGCAGAAGAGAAATATGATGCAATTGTCCTGGACTCAATTCTTAATTTCACGGCTGATAGTTATTCTACTGACTGCGCTTTCTTGGATAAAATTTAACTAAGTCTTGCTCTAGGTGGTCATCTTTTTATATTTATTCACGCTGAAAAGAAAAAGACAGGTAGCTTGAAAACTTGGAAAAAGACACTAAATAATGGTGTTCAATGTATTAATGAATAGATAATTGACTATATCTATCAAGGACGACTAAATGACTTTAGTTCGGCTTTGCAATATTTGATGAAAATCTATCCGCATTGTCATTAGACTGTTGTCTGTAATTATTTAAAAAAACATCTCTAATTTAAGGGCGAAACAGCAGTTAATCATATGAAAACAATTATCTCTATCGACAATCTATGCAAAACCTATGACACAGGTTTTGAAGCCTTAAAGAATATTTTTCTCGATATCAAGGAGGGTGAAATTCTCGCCCTTCTGGGGCCAAACGGTGCTGGCAAGACAACACTTATTTCTGCGATTTGCGGCATTGTTTCTCCGAGTGCTGGCACTGTCACTGTCGCTGGTAAAGATATTATTAATGACTTTCGTCAAACTAGAGAAATTATTGGATTAGTGCCGCAAGAGCTAACGATTGGTGCATTCGAGACAGTTTGGAGTACTGTTAATTTCAGTCGTGGCTTATTTGGCTGCAAGAAAAACGAGGCATACCTCGAGCAACTGTTGAAAGATTTGTCTCTTTTTGATAAGAAGAATGATGAATTAAGGGCGCTTTCTGGAGGCATGAAGCGCCGAGTATTGATTGCCAAAGCGTTATCACATGAGCCAAAAATATTATTTTTAGATGAGCCAACAGCTGGCGTTGATGTGGAGCTAAGAAAAGATATGTGGGCGATTGTTCGCAAGCTCAGGGCTTCAGGTGTGACCATTATCCTTACAACGCACTATATTGAAGAAGCTGAAGAAATTGCCGATAGAGTAGGTATTATTAATAGTGGCGAGTTGCTTTTGGTGGAAACAAAAGACCATTTAATGGCTAGCCTTGGCAAAAAACAATTGATTTTAGAGCTGAATGAAGCTATCGAGACAATTCCCGAATCATTGACCCAGTTTAACCTAGAGCTTTCACCAAAAGGAAGCTCAGTGATATATACGTATGATACGACGGAGGAGGGGGCCAACATTGCCGACGTTATTCATTCCATTAGTGAGGCCGGGTTAGTCTTTAGCGATTTAAAAATTTCGCAAAGTTCACTCGAGGATATTTTTGTTGATTTGGTGAAGGAGGTGGCATGAATTTCCGTGCAATCAAAGTGATTTATATCAACGAGATGACTCGTTTTTGGCAAACTTTGTTTCAAAGTATTGCCTCACCAGTTATTTCTACAGCGCTGTACTTTATTGTTTTCGGTGCAGCAATAGGCGCAAGTATTGACAACATTGAAGGCGTCTCTTACGGGCTCTTTATTGTGCCTGGATTAACTATGCTTTCCATTTTGACGCAGAGCATCTCTAATGCTTCATTTGGGATATTCTTTCCAAAATTTACGGGCACAATTTACGAGATTCTCTCGGCGCCACTTTCATTCTTCGAAGTACTAATCGGCTATGTTGGCGCAGCAGCAAGCAAGTCACTCATTCTAGCGACTGTAATCTTGATTACCGCCAGCTTTTTTGTTGAGCTGCAAATCGATCATCCTATATGGATGCTGTCTTTCCTAGTACTTACTTGCATCACTTTTAGTTTGTTTGGCTTTATTATTGGCCTGTGGGCTGGTAATTTTGAAAAACTGCAAGTGGTTCCACTGTTGATTATTACACCGTTGGTTTTCTTGGGGGGTAGTTTTTACTCCATCAGTATGCTTCCAGAATTTTGGCAAAAAGTGACTTTATTCAACCCGGTACTGTATTTAGTGAGTGGGTTTCGTTGGAGCTTTTTTGAAGTAAGTGATGTTAGTATCGGAACTAGTTTGACAATGATTCTGATATTTTTAGGTGCTTGTATGGCGATTGTTGCCTGGATGTTTAAGACAGGCTATCGACTTAAGCAGTAGAGCCAATTTATCTCTTGGCAGCCATGTTAAGCCCCATTGCAATAAAGGTTTTTTGGGTGTCCTGATGAGTTACGATTCGACTTAAAACTTAATGGTTACTAGTTGAATTTAACATCGTTATTATTGTTATTTTATATTGGGCGTTAAAATCATTTACAATCTGAGTTTTTCAACTTGATTAGTGATGAGGAAACAAACAAAAAACCAACCAATTGCATTCCCGAAAACCTTGCCAGAAGGTTATCAATACTTGGATGATGAACCGACCTATAATTCAGATAAGCATTTGGCTTTAGAGTGTCCGAAAGAATCACTCTCTTTACGAGATTTGGGTTACAGTGATGCTGAAATTGAACAGTGCCCTACAGATTACGGCATTTCTGGAGTTGCGCGACTACTTTCAGACGAGGGTGTGGCGGCATTAATGAATGTTGTGCAACAGTTAAGGCAATACACAGTGACGGGTGGAGAGAGAATTCAATACATACTACGTGGGGGTGTGTATCGATCTCGTTTTTTGCGAGACTTATGTTTATGCCCAAAAGTGTCAAAATTTCTTTCAGAAATCTACGGTATTGCTGTTGCGCCACATAGTATTCCATTGCATTTGGGCCACTGTAATTATGCGCCCGATGATCTCCATCGAGCGGTAGATAAATGGCACAGTGATACGCTGGGATTGGATTATGTGTTGATGGTTTCAGATCCAAGAGAGCAAGTGGGCGGTGAATTTCAATATTTTTTGGGAACAAAAGCCGAAGTAGCAGAAATTACCCGTAACGGTCAACCGATGCCTGAACATCGAATTGTGAGCCCTAACTTCCCGGGTCCTGGTTATATGGTGGTTATGCAAGGCGGCATGATTGTCCATCGTGGGGCGAAATTAAAGGCGGTTTATGACCGTATAACAATGGTAAATGGTTACGTACCACTTGATACTACATCACCCGACTTCTCTCGTTTTTCTGATATTAAAGCTGTTGACCCTCACGATGTTTTGCTCCCTGAATGGGCGCGCCATAAGGCCTGGTTGGCTCGAGGTCGACTTGACCGTTTGATTGATGAACTGCCGTTTACCAAGGATAAAAATTATATTATTGGCGAACTCAAAAGCGCTATCAAAGAGGTTGAGGTCGCCATTAAAGATCTTGCTGATGAGTCGCCAGGTTTTTTAACCAATTATGGTGATTTATAATTAATTATGCAATCTTAAGCGTTGACTGTTGAGGAGTATTTGACAAAAGTTCCGCGTGAGAGGCGAGCTGGTTTTATTGTGCTCAGAAAGACAATTATAGGCAATATCCCTAAGAGCTTGGAGGGGTAGCGAGTTGGGATGATTGACTACGTAGTGCCACATAGTCTTTTTTCGGCGGGTTGTCACTGTAATCCAAAGCTACCCCTGCCTTTTATTAATTTGGCCCCACAAAAACATTTTGTTGGTTTTTATCACATGGGCATATACGCCATGCCAGAGTTGCTTGACTGGTTTGTGGTAGAGTGCCTAAAACACTCAAGGAGAAAACTTGATATGAGTAAATCTTGCACTCGCTTTAAAGACTTTGATAGCCTGTCTCTCGAGCTTATTGCGCAATTGATTAGCAAAATAACGACCGAAGATTGGACCACTTGTTATTAGTTAAATATTAGACGGTAGTTGTTCATTTTAAGGTCCATACAAAACCTATAATAGGGGCCATGCTACAATCGTTACATTTCTAGAGCTATGTGGATTCGCAAGCGCATAGATATCTCTTGGTCGGATTTATTTTTTGGTATGTGGCAATGCATTGCTTCGCCAAATCCTGACAACACCATAGAGGCAATCAATGTGCAGTGGGGAGGTCGGTCGACATTTAGTTGTCTTTCAGTCAGAACGGGTTTTGATTTATTGCTAAAAACCTTGAACTATGAAAAAGGGCGAGAGGTGCTTATCTCGGCTCTCACCATTCCGGATATGGTTGAAATCATAGAAGAGCATGGTCTGGTCGCCGTACCCGTTGAGATAAATGAGTGTACAGCACTACCAAGTGCAGAATCTGTTGAGGCGCTAATTACCAATAATACTTGTGCAGTAATTGTAACGCACTTATTTGGCGCGCATAGTTCGATTGATGATATTGCTAGGGTGGTTAATAATCAAAATCTTTTGCTGATTGAAGACTTTGCTCAAGCTTATGGTGCAGATAGTTGCAAGGCCAATGAGTTGAGTGATGTATCGATGTTTAGCTATGGTACTATTAAAACAGCCACTGCACTCGGTGGGGCAATTCTACAGATTCAAGATGAGATGTTAAGGGAATTGATGATTAAGGCCTATGGGTCATATCCTATTCAGAGCACATCGAGTTATTTTAAAAAAATCATTAAATACAGTTCTTTGAAAACACTCACTTTGAGTTTCTCATTTGGTGTGCTTGTTAAATATTGCAAGTTGCTTCATATTGATTACGATGAACTACTATATAAATGGTCCAAAGGCTTTACTGGCGATGGATTTTTTGAAAATATTAGAAAAAGACCCTGCACGCCTTTATTGGTCATGATGAAAAGACGCTTTGAGGATAATCGATCACAGCGTTATCAAGCACAAATTGAGCGCGGAAAAATGCTTTATAACTTCGCCAGTAAATACTATGCCTGCCCGGGTAATGGCGCCTCAAGCAATATTTATTGGGTATTTCCTATCATTGCCAATACAGAACACGAGGTTGAGGGATTAATTGCGTTGCTTAGGAAAAGTGGATTTGATGCCACTAATCGTCAAAGCTTAATAGCTATAGATAATTTGGGTCAAAAAAGTGCGTATACTGCATCCCAGGCAACTCAAATAATCAAGAAAATAGTTTATCTTCCTTGCTATGCCGATATGCCGATGAGAGAAATAAAGCGACTAGGGCTATTATTAGAGAAGGTGAATAACTAATGACTTTTAATATTGAGTTTTTATTGATTGCATCTCTCAGTTATCTTCTGGGGTCTATACCATTTTCGCTGTTTTTCGGAAAATTGTGGGGAGTGGATATTCGCACCCAAGGTAGTGGCAATGTGGGTGCGGTTAATACCATTAGGTTGGCTGGAAAAATTCCGGGCGCTCTGGCGTTATTTTTTGATGTTGGTAAGGGCGCTATCGCTATCATCCTTGCTAAGTATTGGCTTAATCTGGCAGACAACTTTATGATTGTTATTGGCGTGTGCTCGGTCATTGGTCATGCTTATCCAATTTACTTAAAATTTAAAGGTGGAAAGTGTGTTGCTACAAGTGCTGGAGTCATGTTGGTTTTGTCACCACTTGCATTAGGTGTGTCTCTGTTGGTGTACGGAATTGCTCTTTATTGCTCAAATAAGACGCCGTTTATCGCCTCGACTGCTGGCACTATTGTTTTTCCTGTTTTTACTGTCTGGACATATTATTTTCAGCCGCAGTTATACTCGCCGTTGCTCGAATTAAATTACAACTATTTTTTAACAGCGACTATTTTCCTATTTGTTCTAATTCTTTATAAGCACACGCCAAATTACAAGCAATGGTTAAAAAAAAGAAGGGCTTGATTAGTGTTAAGCAACTATTTATTTATCCGGTTAAATCTCTTTCGGGTATTTCACTTCAGAGGGCTCAAATTTGTCTGAATGGCTTTAAGCATGATAGAGAGTGGATGATTACCGACAGTGATTATCAATTTGTTACTCAGCGTCAAATTGAATCTATGGCAACAATTAGAGTGGAGATTGATTCTGCTAAGCTCACTCTACATTACTTAGATTCAAAGCCTTTGGTTATTTCGTTGGATTTTTCTCGAAAAAAATTGGTGAAAGCAACAGTTTGGCAAGATCGCTGTGAGGCGTATGATGAGGGAGAAGAGGCATCTATTTGGCTTACTCGTCATTTGGGTAAATATAAAGGGTCAACCTTAAGGTTAGTTAGATTTTCTCCAAATGAGAGGCGAGCAGTTCCAGATGAATATTTGAATTCTGAGAAAGCCCAAAGTGCTTTTTCTGATCAGTTTCCGTATTTAATCACCTCAAGTGTAAGTCTTGATTATCTGAATACGAGCCTTGCATTAAATGGCGCATCAGTAGTGACGATGGATCGCTTTCGAGCAAATGTTGTTGTTGATAGGCTTGAGCAGATAGAAAAAAAGACCTTGTATTATCTTAAAGAAATGGGTGGTCGTTATCGGTTTGCCATGAGAAAGCCCTGCACTCGCTGTAAAATTACAACGATTCAGCAAGATACTGGCGTTGTAGACAACCCCAAAGAGCCGCTTGCAACATTGCTTAAGCTGAATTTGACTGGAGATGGAAAGGATGCGATTTTTGGGCAAAATGCAATTGTAACAAACACCTTAAATTCAATGACTTACGTTGAAGTTGGCGACCAACTATGCCTAAACCAATAGATACTCTGATAGAATTAGCTTATCAGAATTAAATCTTGAGAAGATGATGGAAAAATTGGCTTATGTTTTATTGGTTACTGCAGCCCTGTGGTTGATGTTGGGCCCCACAGAGGGTGCGTCGTTCACATTTATGATAATTACCGGAAGTGCTGGCATTGCACTATTAATTATCAAGGTTATCGTTGAGCGGGTTACAAACACAGAAGATAAACATTATTCAAAAACAGTGGAAAAATAGCGGAGGTGGAATGCTAATTACAACACAAGATACATTTTCAGATTACCAAGTTATCGAAACGCTTGGCCTTGCAAAAGGCAACACCATTCGTGCAAGACATGTTGGCAAAGATATTCTTGCGGGTTTGCGCACTTTGATTGGTGGTGAAATCACTGAATATACTAAGATGATAGCCGAATCTAGAGAGCAATCGATCGATAGAATGATTGTCGATGCCAAATCTATGGGCGCTGATGGTATTGTTTGTGTCAGGTTTACTACGTCAACAGTACTGCAAGGCTCGGCAGAGTTGTTTTCTTGCGGAACTGCGGTCAAACTAAAGAAATTATAAACAGTAGTTTAATTCTCAAGTGCAATGGCATTAAGCTTACTCTCGCTCTTCCATGCGTGACCATAGATTACCTCGTAGCTTGCAGGCAACTTACCCTCACTTCGATAAGATTCGTACATTTCAACCATTTTCTTGAATTTTGTTTTTCCAGTTAGAGATTTTGATCTGTTGCGAACAGTTTGTGCACCGATGCCTTTTAAGTCGCGCATTAGATCGATGACTTTGTCATAGGTAAGAGTGAGTGTTTCCATTTCCATAATCGGGCTGTTGAATCCAGCTTGTAGCATTTGGTCGCCAATGTCGTGCATGTCTACAAAGGTATTGACATGAGGCTCAGAATCAACTACCGACCAACTGCGCTTGAGTTCTTTTAAGGTGTCTGGTCCAAATGTTGAGAAGAGCATTAAGCCGCCAGGCTTCATGACACGATGACACTCATCAAAAAGAATTTTTAAGTCGGGTGACCATTGCATCATTAAGTTAGAGGCAATGAAATCGATGCTTTTATCCGCAAATGGTAGTTGGTGAGCGTCTGCACACACTTTAAATTGCGTTGGGTTTGATTGCAATGATTGTTGGGCGAAGTCGACACAAATGAGTTGTGCCTTTGGTAATTTTTGCGAAAGTTTGTTGCTCAAAAGCCCCGTTCCTGCGCCTAAATCTATAACTACTTCAGGATTGACGGAAATGACATTAAGTTTATCTGAGAGGCGCAGTGCAATCTCATCTTGCAAGAATGCATAATCGTTATATTGTAAAGCTGCTTTGTTAAAGCTGGGTCTTATTGGAGACATCGTGCTATTTGTGAGGTGAGGTTTTTCATTAAATTGAAATACTGGTCTGGACCGCTATCAAGTTCATTTCCTAAGATGCTGATTTGACTGCGAATAATTGTCAACCCTTCTGTTATAACCTTTATTTTTTCGAGGTCGACTTCATTGGTATGAAGTAAGCATTTTGCTTGCTGTTGTTTTATTTTCTTTTTGGCGTTCAATACGCCGTGAATGCTGAGCCTTGCGCCGTGATAGGGCGTGATAATAATGGGCTGACTGAGGTTGTAGCTTTTTTCAAAATATTGAAGTGTGTCCGAATAATTGGCAAAATTGATTGTATTTAGCTTTGTTAATTGCGCTGTATTCTCTTTGTGTAATTTAAGTAATTTAGCGTCAAGCCCCTCTAGGTTTTTGGAGTATGTAGAGGTGTTATCTGCATCGATTTCGATTAAACGCTGACTAAGGTGTTGGGCGATTAATCTGGCGTTATTGATATCTATCCAAAGGTGGTAATCATACTCGCCGCCTTCATCTTGACGGCCGTCCTCTCTAGAAGTATGGAGGTTAGCAAGATTTAATTTGCTAAGAATAACTTGGGATGAAGCATTGTAATTGCTAAGTATATTGGCTAAACCAACTTCAAAATTGGGATCAATCGAAATTATCAGATCTGCATTTTCGAGCGCGCTTGCCTGCGAGGGTCGAATATGAAAGCTGTGAGCAGAGTCATTAGTCTCTAGTAATAGCTGAGGCTCTCCCACGTCTCGCATAAGGCTTGAGACGATTGAGTGAATGGGTTTAATACTAACTACAACATTGGGCGCGCTCTGGGCGCTGACAGTGTATGTGAGTAATAAAAAGACTAAACTTAGGTAAAGACGAGAGATCATTGGATGCCTTAAAATCAGAGCCAAATTATACTTGAATGTGATCTATTGCTGAGCGATGACAATCACTCTTTTTGGTGCAGGCAGCCCTTCAATCGTCAAATTATCATCTGACGGATTAAGGAAATCTTCGAGAGAGGCGCTATTTTCACCAATCCATTCAGTTCGTCGCTGTTCCTCAATCGATGTTTTGCAAATGCTGACGGTCTTAATACGAGCAAAGCCCGCTTCTATTAGCCAAGATTCAAGCGTTTCAACGCTGGGTAGGCAATGAACATTGCGCATTCTAGCGTAGCGATCTTCTGGGATTAGTGTGTGACCAGCTGGGCCATCAACAATCAGCGTTTCCAAGATAAGTTCACCTTCGGGCACCATCATGTTTTTTAGTTGTTTTAAATGCAGCATGTAGTCTCTTTGGTGGTACAAAACGCCCATGGAGAAGACAGAGTCAAAAATAGGCGCGGGCGTCATATCTTCGAGTCTGAGTGGCAGCAAGTGTGCAGTTGCGCAGTTTGACATTAATGACTTTATGGCGTTGAATTGGTAGTTGAACAGTAAAAATGGCTCTATACCAAGTGCCAGCGCCGCACCTTCGAGGGCCATTCTTAGGGTGAAATAGCCGTTACCAGCGCCAACATCCAACACTTTTTTACCTTTGAGAGGTGCGATATGTTGTTCGAGGCGTTGCCATTTCATATCTCCTTGCCATTCACTTTCAAGACATAAGTCTCCAATTAAAAACGAACCCTTTCGCCACGGCATAAGCTTGCTAAGTCCTTCGGCTAGTGATGTCTGATTAACAATGACTTTATCAATACCGATGTAGGGCTTGACAACTCTTGCAACACCTTTTGTTTCGCACTTTATTAAGTCTAGTGCTTTTGACCACTTTGGAACGTTGCCATTCTTGACTTGCAATGCTGAGTGACTTGCCTTTAGCCATTGCATCGTGATATCTTCGTGGCCAAATTGATTAAAAAAAGTTTTTACATCATTTAGCATAATAATTCAACAAGAACCTTATTGTAAAAAATATAAGTAGTATAAAATATTCGCAACAAAGGAGCTTGTTTACTTTTTACTAATGGAGGTTAGTGTGACAAACCAATTAATTAAATTTTTATGTGTTTTATTGCTAGCTAGCAATGTTGTTGCTGGCGGCGATGATCGTGATTCAGGCCCTGTTGAGTCTCTTGACGAAGTGCTAGTTGTAGATGAGCGTGACTCTGGCTCGGCTGCGACTTTAGATGAAGTAGTGTCATTCGACCCTTGTACTGATGACAGTGATGCTGATACAGTGTACACGTCTCTAGTTTTGTCAAGTGACAGTGGTTTCGTTGGCGGTGAAATTATTTCTGCTGAAAGCGGCACTCAAGCAATTGTTGCTTCTTATGATGATGAGACACACACTTTGATCTATTTTCAAACTGCTGAAACAGGTTACGGCTCGTTTGCTGAGGACGACGTGATAACAGGCGCTCTCTCGGGTGCTGGCACAGTTGAAGAGGTGGTTGTCGAAGCTGCAATGCCTTGCGGTGAGCAAATGGTCTCAATCGATGAAGAGGCGCTTGAGATGACTCTTGAGCCTAAGACTGCTCTTGAAGAAGTGGCAGATAATGTTGTTGAATTTTTTGAAGAGACTTTTGAAAGTATGACAGAGACTTGTGAAGATACATTTGATTCGGATGATGCAATAGTAGCTAATACATGTGCAATTGTGCTGACAGGAATGTTGATGCTATAAATCGCATCAAGACGCCAATAAAAAAGCCCGCTAATGCGGGCTTTTTTATTAACAATGAAAAGTCTATATTTCTAAAAGTGAGTTTTCTTTATCGCTCAATGCTTTTTCGATCTCAGCAATATGTGCATCGGTGATTTTCTGGATATTGTCTTCAGCACGGTGTGCATCATCTTCTGAGACTTCTTTTTCTTTTAGTAGGTCGCGATAATCAGAAATCGCATCTCTGCGAATATTTCTAATGGCAACTTTTGTATGCTCGGCCTCATCGCGCACGACACGCACTAATTCTCTGCGACGCTCCTCTGTCAGTGGTGGCAATGGGATACGCATAATTTGCCCCATAGTTGTTGGGTTTAGACCAAGGTCCGACTTCATTATTGCCTTTTCGATTGGCGCTACCATGTCTTTCTCCCAAGGTGAGACTTTGAGTGTTCTTGAATCTTCAGCACTGATGTTAGACACCTGGGAAATAGGAACCATCGAGCCATAATATTCCACTTGAATCTGCTCTAATAGAGAGGGGTGTGCTCGTCCTGCACGAATTTTAGTAAAATTAGATTCTAGTGCTGCAAAGGACTTTTTCATGCGATCGTCAGCATCGTTATGAATTTCATTAATCATGTTAAATCTCCGTTTTGACTAACGATTGTACCAATCGAGAGTCCATTTAAAATATTTGAAAGAGTGTTGGTGTCATCCAGCATGCTGAAAACGCAAATATTAATATCATGTTCACGGCAAAGTGCAAATGCCGCTGTGTCCATCACCGCTAAGTTTTTTTCAATTGCTTCATTAAAGCTTAGTGTGCTGTATTTGACAGCCTGAGGGTTTTTAACTGGATCGGAGCAGTAAATACCATCAACTTTGGTGGCTTTAAAGACTACGTCAGCACCCACTTCGACGGCTCGCAGTGCCGCCCCCGTGTCGGTTGTAAAGCATGGGCTGCCTGTTCCTGCTGAGAAAATAACCACCTTTCCTTGAGATAAGGCTTTTTTGGCTTTTTTATGATCAACGGGGTCACAGACACCGCCACCAATTGGAAAGCCCGACATCACTACTGAGGGTATTTGTTCCCTATCAAATGCATCTGCAATGGCCAAGGCATTCATGACCGTTGCCAGCATGCCAATATGATCGCCTGTAACTCGGTTCATGCCGGCTTCAGCCAGACTTGCGCCACGAAAGATATTTCCACCACCAATAACAATGGCAACCTCAACGTCTAAATCCAGTGCAGAGCGTACGATTGAGACTACTTTGTCCAAAGTTTTTGGGTCTATGTTATTGCTGTCGCTTGCTAAAGCTTCACCGCTAAGCTTAAGTAGAATTCGACTGTATATAGCCATTAAATCAATGAATTCAATACAAAATAGTGATTTTACACAAGGCATGAGTATAATTAACCCTTTGTCCCTCAATAAATCAGCTTGTTATTATGGATATGATCAGCATCCGCGGCGCCAAGGTTCACAACTTAAAGAATATTGACGTCAGCCTTCCTAGGAATAAGCTAGTTGTCATTACCGGCTTGTCAGGGTCGGGCAAGTCATCATTGGCATTTGATACTATTTATGCCGAGGGCCAAAGGCGGTATGTTGAGTCTTTGTCGGCTTATGCTAGGCAATTTTTGTCTTTAATGGAGAAGCCAGACGTTGATCACATTGAAGGCTTATCGCCGGCGATTTCAATCGAACAAAAAGCCACTTCTCACAACCCTAGATCAACGGTTGGCACAATTACCGAGATTTATGATTATTTGAGGTTGTTGTATGCCAGAGTGGGTACGCCAAAATGCCCAGAACATCAAGTGCCATTGGCTTCGCAGACTATTTCGCAGATGGTGGATAGTATTCTTGAATTGCCCGAAGGCGAAAAAATACTCATTCTTGCACCTATTGTGCAAAACCGCAAAGGCAGTCACAAGAAATTATTAGAAGAGTTGTCTCATCAGGGGTTTTTAAGAGCGAGAGTTGATGGCGAAATTCTTTATCTTGAAGAGCTTGAGAATTTGGATGGGGCAAAGTTTCATACCATTGAGATTGTTGTTGACCGATTAAAAGTTAGGGACGATATTTCTTCAAGGTTATCAGAATCATTGGAGACAGCCGTTAACATGAGTGCTGGCATTGTCAAGGTTGGGCCAATGGAAGAGGGTGCTGATTGGAAAGAAATGACTTTTTCGTCTAAGTTTTCATGTGCGCACTGTGGCTACTCATTAAATGAGTTAGAGCCTAGGCTTTTCTCATTTAATAACCCTGTAGGCGCTTGTGAGGCTTGTGCTGGTTTGGGTGTTAAAGAAGTTTTTGATGAAGAAAAGGTGGTTGCCAACCCAGAACTCAGCTTGGAAGATGGTGCGATTTATGGTTGGAGTAGGCATAATGCATACTTTTATCAGATGCTGTCTATTGTTGCGAGTCATTACGGTTTCGCGATTGATGTTCCATTCAATGAGCTTTCTCAAGAGCATCAACACATCATTCTTTACGGTAGTGGTAAAGATGAAATGGATTTTTCAAAAATTAAGGGTAGAAAAGGCTGGTCAAACAAAAAGAAGCCTTTTGAGGGTGTTATTCCTAGAATGATCCGACGCTATGAGGAGAGTGAAATTCGCTCCGTCAGGGAAGAGTTATCTCGCTATGTAGTCAGTAAGCCTTGCGCAACATGTCATGGTGAGCGCCTCAATACAGCGGCACGAAATGTGTTTATTAGGAACAGAAACTTGTCCAGCATCACTAAGTTGTCTATCGGCCAAACTTATGAGTTTTTTGACACCCTCGAACTTGAGGGTAAGCGAGGTGAGATTGCCAGTAAGATATTGAAAGAAATTGTTCAGCGCCTACACTTTTTAATTAATGTTGGCTTAGATTACCTTTCATTAGAACGGAAAGCAAATACTCTTTCCGGCGGTGAGGCGCAAAGAATACGTTTGGCTTCACAAATTGGCGCAGGCCTGATGGGTGTGTTGTATGTTTTGGACGAGCCGTCGATTGGCCTACATCAGCGAGACAATCAAAAACTACTCAATACTTTGACTTATTTGAGAGACCTGGGTAATACGGTCATTGTTGTTGAGCATGATGAAGATGCCATCAAGCAGGCTGACTATGTGATAGATATTGGTCCAGGTGCTGGTGTACATGGTGGTGAAATCATCGCTTATGGCAGCCCTGAAGAGGTTATCGCAAACACCAATTCGTTAACTGGTGATTATCTTAGTGGTCGCCAAGTTATTCAGATACCCAAGACGCGCAAAAAAGCCGATCAATGGTTACGCATCTATGGTGCAAGTGGTAATAATTTGAAAGGCGTGGATTTGGAAATACCAGTAGGCGTCCTCACTTGTGTTACTGGTGTTTCGGGCTCTGGAAAATCTACATTGATTAACAATACTCTGTATTTACTAGCTTCAAAAATCCTCAATAGGGCTCAGGTAGAGATCTCTCCTTATGAGCGAGTTGAGGGAATGGAATTGTTTGACAAAGTGGTGAGTATTGATCAAAGCCCTATTGGTAGAACACCAAGATCTAATCCAGCCACTTACACAGGTGTATTTACCCTGATTAGGGATTTATTTGCTCAAACTCTGGAGTCACGATCAAGGGGTTATAAGTCTGGTCGTTTTAGCTTTAATGTTCAAGGTGGACGTTGTGAGGCATGTAAAGGCGACGGTTTGATTAAAGTTGAAATGCATTTTTTGCCAGATATTTATGTTTCTTGCGATGTTTGTGTAGGGCATCGTTACAATCGAGAGACATTAGAAGTTACCTAAAGGCAAGAACATTGCTGAAGTTTTGGAGATGACTGTGGAGGATGCGCTTGTGTTTTTTAAGGCCATTCCGAAAATCTCACAAAAATTGCAAACATTGATGGATGTGGGCTTGAGTTATATCACTTTAGGTCAGAATGCGACCACCCTGTCGGGAGGAGAGGCTCAACGGGTGAAATTGTCAAAAGAATTGTCTAAATCGGACACTGGACAAACACTTTATATCCTGGATGAGCCTACTACTGGCTTGCATTTTCACGATATTAATCAATTGCTTAGTGTTATTACTCGATTAAGAGACAGAAACAACACAATCGTGATTATTGAGCACAACTTAGATGTGATAAAAACAGCGGATTGGGTGGTTGACCTTGGGCCAGAAGGTGGCGATAAAGGCGGGGAAATTATCGCTGTTGGCACACCTGAAGATGTTTGTCAATCAGAAAAATCGTTTACAGCTCATTATCTTAAGCAACACCTTTAGGGTAGTTCTTTGTAATTTGTTAAAGTGAGATAGAAGCGACTACCGCCATTGGTTTTCTTAATTAAAACAGGCAAGTAGTCATGTTTTTCTGACAAGTTTAATGTCAATCTCAGCTCGAGACACTCAATCTTAATGGTTTGTAATTTTTCGCCATTAATTTCAATAGTTTCACTGCCAAGAACGGTAAAATTTTGTGGTTTGATGCCTTCACTATCGGCCACTTGGTAGGTAAAAACTTCTCTAGTTGGCTGAATACTTACATCTCGAGAGAGAACAAGATAAATACTGAGTTCATCTACAATTTTCCCCGGACCATTTTTCCAAAATTTTTCACCGTTAATTGTTGAAAAATTTTGATCAGTGAAAATGTTAATTTCAAAATCTTTGTCGACAGAGTCACCTTTACGCTGAAGAAGTCTGTAGTAATTACTAATAAGTTGTTGGTTGACGATGAGCCCCGAACTTTCTTCGGCTCTTGAGTAGTTGTATAAAGTCTGCCATAGAGGGCTAACTGAGGCTTCGCTGGTGTAAACGTAGCGATCATCGCTGGCCTCGAGCTTATAGTCGACATTGCCAATCTTAATACTTCCTAGGGCCATGCTAGCGTATAGGTCGAAGCTAGCCTCATAAGGGCTGAGTGCGTACGAGCTCAGTGAGCAAATCAACCCCAGACAGAGGATGAGTCCTTTTTTCATATTACTTGTCCATCCAGTGTTGCAGTTGTTTCGTTTAGAAGTTTCAATCTACCCTGAGTATACCAGTGAATCACTTCAGGATATAAAGCATGCTCTTGCTTTAGGACTTTAGCAGCAAGGGCTTCAACGCTTTCTTCGGGGATTATTTTGACCTCTTTTTGTGCAATAACAGGTCCGCCATCAAGTGTTTTGGTGACAAAATGAACGCTTGCGCCATGTGTTTTGTCCTTAGCACTAACAGCCTGTTGATGTGTATTTAGTCCTGGATATTTTGGCAGTAGAGAGGGGTGAATATTAAGCATTCTACCTTGATATTTGTTGATGAATTCATCCGTTAGAATTCTCATAAAGCCGGCAAGAATAATGATATCTGGCTGATATTTATCAATCACATTCATTAACGCTAAATCGAATTTTTTTCTTGAGTCGTACAGTTGGTGATCTATAACGCAGTTGAGAATGTTAGCTTTTGCAGCCCGTTTTAGGCCGTATGCATTTGGTTTGTTACTAATAACGCATTGGATAGAAAGATCGATTCTATCTGCACTGTCGATTATGGATTGTAAATTAGAGCCACCACCAGAGATGAGAATAACGCCTTTCATCGTCTAAATTATAACTTGCACACCGGATGATTCGACCACTTCGCCGATTAGCCAAGCATCTTCGCCTAGTCCAATGAGCTTGTTAATGACGTCTTCGCTACCCTCTTTAGGTACCACTACTACCATACCAACACCGCAATTTAATACTCGATACATTTCACTGGATTCGATATTGCCTTGCTTCTGAAGCCACTGGAAAATTTCCGGCATTTGCCATGAACTTTCATCTAGTTTGGCTGCAAGACGCTCAGGTAACACCCTGGGGATGTTTTCCAGAAGTCCGCCACCGGTAATGTGGGAGATTGCATGTACTGCGTGATTTTCAATCAATGAAAGTATTGATTCCACATAGATTTTTGTTGGCTCAATCAAGGCATTTAGCTGTTCTTCACTAGGCTCAACTCTTTCTAGTACTTTTCGAATTAGGGAGTAGCCATTGGAATGAGGACCGGATGAAGCAAGGGCAATGATGTGATCACCTTTTGACACCTTGGAGCCATCGATAATTTTGCTTTTTTCGGCAATACCCACACAAAAGCCGGCCAAATCATACTCCTCACCTTGGTACATTCCTGGCATTTCAGCGGTTTCACCACCAATCAGGGCGCAGCCAGATTGAATACAACCTTTGCCAATACCCGAAATGACTGAAGTAGCGATGTCTGTATTGAGTGATCCAGTTGCATAATAATCAAGGAAAAACAACGGTTCTGCGCCTTGAACAATTAGGTCATTGACACACATTGCCACCAGATCAATACCAATCGTATCGTGCTTGTTAAGCATCTCAGCTACTTTTAATTTGGTACCAACGCCATCGGTGCCAGAAATTAAAACTGGATTGGTGTAGCGATCAAGTGGGATTTCAAACATCGCACCAAAGCCACCAAGTCCAGCTAGAACGCCTGGGCGCATGGTAGATTTGGCAATCGGTTTGATTTGCTCTATGAGGTCATTACCCTTGGTAATATCGACACCGGCGTCTTTGTAAGTCAATGATGACATCTTGGTTTTTCCGTATAATTAATGGCTAGTGATAAACGACTAAAAACAACATATATATGGGTTTTTCTATGCTACCTAATGCGCTCTCAATATTGCGCATTATTTTAACAGTTCCGATTGTTATAGCGCTATTAAAAGAGCAATATTTTTTGGTGATGGTATTGTTTTTTATAGCTGGCGTTACCGATGCACTTGATGGCTGGTTTGCTAAGCAATTTTCCTTGCAATCAAGGCTTGGTTCGATTCTCGACCCAATGGCGGATAAAATCCTTTTGACCTGCACTTTTATTGCCTTGTACTGGGTTGCGATATTACCTTTTTGGCTGTTACTACTTATCTTTCTAAGAGATCTCATTATTGTGGCAGCAACTGTGGGTTATTTTCTTGGACAAGAGGTTGGTGAAAATGACCGTCTGAACCCAACATGGATTAGTAAATTAAATACTGTGTTGCAAATTGTATTGGTGCTATTTTTGCTATTAGCACAACTGCAAGAAGGTTTTGCTGAGTGGTTTGAAGTGGCATTTATTGTTGTTGCTACCTCGACAACCCTCAGTGGTGCAGACTATATGTGGCTATGGATTAGACAATTTGTTCTGCAAGAGACTAAAAAATGAACCAATTGGGCTTACCGATCGTTTTAAATGTTCAAATGTCACTGGCAAATTTTGTTGCCAACGAACAAGTACTAAGTTTAATTGGGCGACTTTTTGCCTCTGAGGCCGGTTCTGAAGTTTATGTTTATGGTGACTCTGGCAGTGGCAAAACACACCTTCTACAAGCCGTTATTTTCAGCGTTATGGAGCAAAATAAAGCGGCGGTATTTGTCGATTGCAAAGAAGGGATTCCGGATTATTTGGTAGAAATGGTCGCTGACTTGAACTGGCTTGGAATTGATAATATTGGTTATGCGAGTGAAGCTCAGCAGCATTTTCTTTTTGATTTATACAATAGGGCAAGGCAAGCAAATGTCAATATGCTGGTCAGTGGCACTTCGTTGCCCGACGGTCTGGATATGATGAAGGACATAAAAACACGTTTGAATTTGGCAGCCGTGTTTCAACTTGAAACCCTTGATAGCGAGCAAACGAAAGAAGTTTTAAATAATCAGATGAGTGAGAGAAATATGAGTATTGATGAAAAGGTCTACTCGTACTTATTTAAACACTATTCTCGAGATATCAACAAGTTACTCGGTGCAATTGATCGCCTGGATGAGGCATCAATGCAAGCAAAGCAAGGTATTAGCATTCCGCTGGCAAAGAAAATACTTGATATTTAGGCTGTTAATTAAAATCCTGCTCAATTGAGGGCACTATAATAAAGCTTTCAAAGGGCTAGATAAATGGACTATCTTCCAATTTTTTTTAAAATCTCACAAAAACAATGCTTGGTTGTTGGTGGTGGAGATATTGCCCTTAGGAAAATAAACTTACTGTTAAAGTCTGGTGCCACCACTGAGTGTATAGCGCCAAGCTTTTGTCAGGCCCTGCTAGAGTTTTCTGACAATGATTCGCTAACTCTTGTTGAGAAGAGCTTTGAGCAAGGTGATATCAAGCAACAGTCCCTTGTCATTTCAGCGACTGATGATGAGGCGCTTAATGCCGAGGTTTCTCGATTGGCGCATGCTGCCAATATCCCGGTTAATGTGGTTGACGCACCTGATTTGTCTAGTTTCATCATGCCTTCAATTGTTGACAGGTCGCCGTTGGTGATTGCGATTTCGTCGGGTGGCAAAGCGCCTGTTTTGGCAAGAATAGTCAGAGCAAAACTGGAAACTATGATTCCGAGTGCTTATGGAATGCTCGCAGATATTGCAGGAGAATACAGACAGAAAGTAAAAAATAAATTTTCCAACATTAAGGATCGGCGAATTTTTTGGGAGTCAACTTTGTCTGGTAATGTGGCTGAAAAAGTCTTTACAGGTAGAGTTGATGAGGCCAAAGCCGACCTCGAGCAGCAATTAAGTCAGGCCAAAGTGCAAACAAATGGAGAAGTTTATTTGGTGGGTGCTGGACCGGGTGATCCAGACTTACTTACTTTTAAGGCACTGAGATTAATGCAACAAGCGGATGTTGTGCTCTATGACCGCTTAGTTTCAAAGGCAGTAATGGAGCTTGTCAGGCGTGATGCTGAACTGGTGTATGTTGGCAAGACAGCAGGAGCTGAGTCCTCTCGACAAAGTGATATTAATGAGCGGTTGGTGCAATTGGCTAAATCTGGCAAGCGCGTCTGTCGTCTTAAAGGCGGCGATCCATTTATCTTTGGTCGTGGTGGCGAAGAGATTGAAACCCTGTCAGGAAATGGCATCCCGTTTCAAGTTGTGCCTGGAATAACCGCCGCTTCTGGTTGTTCGACGTACTCGGGTATTCCACTAACCCACAGGGATTATTCACAATCCTGTCGGTTTGTTACTGCGCATTTGAAAGATGGCACTTGCGACTTGCCTTGGAGTGAATTTGTCGCTGAGCAGCAAACCATTGTTTTCTATATGGCGCTTCGTGGTGCAAAGAATCTTTCTGAAAATCTGATTGAGCACGGCATGAGAAAAGACATGCCAATTGCGCTGATTGAAAAAGGCACAACGCCGGAGCAAAAAGTCTATACCACTACATTATCAGGGATTTCTGAGCTGCTCGATAAAGAAGATATTCATGCACCAACATTAATGATTGTTGGGGAGGTTGTAAAGCTTCGTGAGAAATTAAATTGGTACGCTAATTAGCAGGGTCGTTGTTATCCTTCATATTCGTGAAAAGACTGCGCACCATAGTCTAAGTTCTACCAAGTCGCCTAGTAGCACTGCCCACAAGAAATATTATAGCTCCAGTATATAGTA
>Ga0105352_1000549_pt1 | contig 22087 bp, 21 predicted proteins | sample EN8Hudsemesocosm_FD_83507 | JGI IMG/M metagenome (GOLD analysis project Ga0105352, IMG submission 83507) | Methane-oxidizing microbial communities from mesocosms in the Hudson Canyon - EN8B Hudson Canyon | ecosystem: Environmental > Aquatic > Marine > Cold seeps | place: Hudson Canyon...
AACAGACTTGGCTAAATTGCGCGGTTTGTCGACATCAGTTCCCTTAATTAAGGCAACGTGATAACTGAGCAGTTGCAGAGGGATGGTAAAGATAATCGGCGCTGTGATGCGGCCGAGATTGGAGGTAACTGGAATGATATCCATTGATTTCATTGGTTGAATATTTGAGTCTTCATCTTCAAAGACAATCATTTGCGAGCCGCGAGATTTGATTTCTTGAATGTTGGACTTTAGTTTACCGAGTAATTCATCATTTGGTGCAATCGCGATTACCGGAATGCTTTCGTCTATAAGCGCAATCGGGCCGTGCTTTAACTCACCAGCTGGGTAGGATTCAGCGTGGATATAGCTGATCTCTTTGAGTTTGAGTGCACCTTCCATGGCAATAGCATGCATCGTGCCTCTGCCGACGAAAATGGCGTGCTGTTTATCTTTAAATCTTTTTGCCAATTCTATAATTTGACTCTCTTCATTCAGCGCCCTGGTAACAAGGCCTGGTAGGTGATTTAAGCCATCTACAATGCTTTTTTCACGTTTTTTATTGATGGTCTTTCTGGTAACACCAACCGAGGTTACCAGTAGCGCAAGCGCAACCAGTTGAGTGGTAAAAGCTTTAGTACTGGCAACGCCAATCTCAGGGCCAGCATGAGTTAGAAAAGTCATTGCTGACTCTCGAGTTATGCTTGATTCTGCCGTATTACAAATGCAAAGTGTTTTGATTTTTTTATTTATTTTCTTGGCAGCTTTAAGTGCCTCAAGCGTGTCTGCAGTCTCTCCACTTTGCGAAATGGTGATAAAGAGTGTCCCATCTAAAATAATGGGATGGCGATAACGATATTCACTGGCCACTTCAATATTACAACGAATTTTTGCAATATCTTCGAACCAGTATTTGGCTACTAAGCCGGCATTGAAACTGGTGCCGCAGGCAATAATTTGCACCTGTTTAATTTTCTTAAAAATACTTTTTGCTTTGGGTCCAAAAGCTGAGATTAAAACACGCTCTTTGCTAATTCGTGACTCTAAAGTATCTCGAATAGCTTGTGGCTGTTCAAAGATCTCCTTTTGCATAAAGTGCTGGTAGTCTCCAAGATCAACCTGACCTTTTTTTAGTTTGGAGGTTTTAATAGGGCGTTCAACAATATTACCTTTGAAGTCATAAACTGTGACTTTTTCCAAAGTGAGTTCAGCGATATCGCCTTCCTCAAGAAAAATAAATTCTTTGGTAACTGACAAAAGAGCCATCTGATCTGAGGCAATATAATTGCCATCTTTAGCGACACCAATCACCAAGGGTGAACCTTTACGCGTGGCAATAAGTGTGTTTGGATAGTTGGGAGAAACCACTCCTAGACCGTAAGCGCCATCGAGAGTGCTAATCGCTTGTTGCACTGAGCTAAGTAGTGTTTTGCTACTTTGCATGGCCAGATGAATGGCATGCGCAATGACTTCGGTGTCTGTGTCTGAAGTAAATTTGTAGCCTTGCTTTTTTTGTGAATTTTTAAGGTCTAAATAATTCTCGATGATGCCATTATGAACAATGCCAACACTGTGATTGCATATATGTGGATGGGCGTTGCGGTTAGATGGTTGGCCGTGGGTTGCCCAACGCGTATGAGCAATACCAATATTGCCGCGCACTTTGTTCTTTTTTGCCTGTAGCTTTTCTTCAAGATTAGCAACCCTGCCAACAGCTCTTGCACGGTTAAGCGAATTATCCTCTGTCAATACAACTAAGCCAGACGAATCGTAACCACGATACTCCAGGCGTTTTAAGCCGTCCAATAAAACTGGGCTAATGTCTTTATTGCTAACTCCGCCAACTATTCCGCACATGGATTAAACATCTGAATTAATAACAATTAATGGATAATATTATAGTGAACAATTGCATTTAATCGCAATAGAACATTCATTATAAAAAGGTTAAGATTCGCTGTCGTTAAACAGCAACGACAGACTCTTTTTGCAGGACTAACTTATGCTGCTTACCGATTAAATGCATCAATACATTCAAACGCTCATCTGAGTCGTAACAATTGAAAATAGCTGCACAGCCTGTAAAGGTGCCTTCAGTTATTTGCACCTTGTCACCCGGCTTAAAGCGATCAAACTCAATAATTTTTGCAACGGTTTGATTATGGCGATCCTTGATGCACTCGATAACTTCATCAGGCACTTTGGCAAATTGCAGGCCAAATCTAACAAAATTAGACACACCTCTAGTGGAGTGAATCGGCGTCCAGTTTTGAGACGTGTCATCCAATTGAATAAACAGATAACGTGGAAATAGCGATACAGTTTTATTATTAATAAGTGCTTTTGGGTGGAAAACTGTAAAGTCTTGATTGAGCAAATTTTGCTCGGCAATTGCCTCTTGTCTGGGCTTTGATTGAATCATGTACCAATTTTTCATGAAGGCCATTATAAACTATAACTATTTGAAATGTTTACTACGCTGTGGCAATTGGCATCCTTTAGAAGTTAAGGGTGATTAAGGCTATAATTTCACTCAATGAAAGCAGACCTCCACAATCACTCTTATTATTCAGATGGTGTTTTGTCGCCTAGCGAGGTGGTAAAGCTTGGCCATGAGTCGGGCTGTGATTTATTTTCATTGACAGATCACGACACGACTGATGGCCTGGATGAGGCTATAGCAGCAGCGGCTGAGCTACCGATGAACTTGGTTGCCGGGGTAGAAATATCGGCTTTTTGGCGTAATATGACCATTCATATCGTTGGTCTTGATGTTGATGTCGATAATGATATTCTGCAAGAGGGTTTGCGATACAACCAGTTATTGCGCTCTGAAAGAGCTGAAAAAATAGCGTTAGGCCTCAGGCGTGCAGGTATTGCGGATGCTATGGAGAAAACCCGGGCACTCAGTAAAACACCGATGTTGACCCGCACCCATTTTGCACAAATGCTTATTCAAGAAGGCTATTGCAAGGATATGAAATCTGTTTTTAGGCGCTTTCTTGTGGGCAAGAGGCCCGGCGGCACTAGAGTCGAGTGGAAGGAATACGATGAGGTTATTGGCTGGATACACGCTGCAGGCGGAAAAGCGGTGCTGGCGCACCCTTTTCGTTACCGTATGACTAACACCAAAATCAAAAAAATGCTGTTGGATTTCAAAGAAGCAGCTGGTGACGGTATGGAAGTAGTTACTGCAACCAGCACCCCTGAAGAAATCAACTGGGGTGGCCAATGGGCACAGGAGTTTAACTTGCTCTCTTCATGTGGCTCGGATTTTCATGGCTGGCCCAACCAAAGAATTAAAATGGGTCGATTGGCGGACTTGCCAGAATCTAGTAATGAGATTTGGAGGCATTTAAAATGTCAATATTAATCAGTATTCATCCAGATAATCCACAAGATCGCTACGTTAAGCAAGTAATTGAAACACTCAATTCTGGTGGCGTCATTGCCTATCCAACGGATTCTGGCTACGCCTTGGGTTGTGCCTTGGGCAATAAGAGTGGCTTGGAGCAAATCAGGCGAATTAGAAAATTGGACAAACACCACCACTTTACCTTGATGATGCGAGACTTGGCTCATGTTGGCGAATATGCAAAACTTGATAACACATCATTTCGTTTAATGAAAAAGATACTGCCTGGCGCATATACCTTTATTCTTAAAGGTACTAGAGACGTGCCTAATCGATTATTGCATATTAAAAGAAAAACGATTGGTCTTAGAATTTCACAGCATAAGGTTGTGCAGGCGATTTTGGATGGGCTTAATGAGCCGCTTATGAGTGTTTCGTTGATTCTCGGAGATAGCGAATTCTATAACGCATGGGATGTTGAAGATAGTGTTGGTAATTCTGTAGAGATTGTTATCGATGCAGGGCATTGTCCGCCAGAGCCAACAACTGTAATCGACCTTTCTGGTGAACGTGCAGAAGTTGCAAGACTCGGTGCTGGTAGCACAGAGTTATTGAGTTAAAGCTAAGTTAGGCGGTATTTTGCCGCTTCTACGAAGCTTATCCTAAAGGAGGCTGCGTACTTCTCTATGAGTGTAAATAGCAATTTGATTTTTCAAAGTAATTACAATATAATTACTGTCGTATGGCACAAATAATCAAAATTGGAAACTCTCAAGGCATCCGCATACCTAAACCCATTGTAGAGCTCGCCCAACTTCAGGGAAAAGAGCTGGACTTTGTTGTTCTCGGCGATGGATTGTTAATCACTGCACAGAAAAATCCAAGGGCGACTTGGCGTAACTCCAAAAACTCAAGGGAGATAAAATCAGTATGGAAATGGTAGACGAAAGTTTGAATCGATTTGACGTTTGGCTGGTGTTGAAAAACCCTGAAAAAGGTCGTGTTGTTGAGAATTTGGGACTATGCACCATTATTTCACCTGATGAGTTGAACACTCTTCCGAATAGAATTGTTGCGCCAATGACAACCGAATGTGAAAAGCTTCACTCTAGGGTAGAGTGCTTGTTTGATAATTCTAAGGGTTATATCATGCTCGATCAAATGCGCGTCGTAGACAAACTCTGTTTTGTGAAAAAACTAGGCAAGCTGGAATCTGATGTTCATGTTAAATTGTGCGATTGCTTGCAGGAGTTTTTTGCGCTGTAAATCAGCTGTGCGTATAATTAGTCACTTTCGTTAATTTACCAGTCACATGAAAGCCGCCGAAATTAGACAAAAATTCCTCAGTTATTTTGAAAGTAATGGCCACACAATTGAGCCTAGTGCATCTTTGGTGCCGCATAACGACAAAACATTACTTTTTGTTAACGCTGGTATGGTGCCGTTTAAAGACGTTTTTATTGGCGCTGTCAAAAGAGATGATAAGCGTGCGGTTTCTTGCCAACGATGCGTCAGAGCGGGCGGTAAGCATAACGATCTAGAGAATGTCGGCTACACGGCCCGACACCACACATTTTTTGAAATGTTGGGCAACTTCAGTTTTGGTGATTATTTCAAAACCGAAGCTATTGGCTTTGCTTGGCAATTTTTGACTGAAGAATTAAAACTGCCTAAAGAAAAACTTTGGGTCAGTGTTTTTGAAGATGATGATGAAGCAGTTGATATTTGGGTTAACGAAATCGGCTTTCCAGCCGATCGAATTTCTCGTTGCGGCGCCAAGGATAACTTCTGGCAGATGGGCGATACTGGCCCCTGTGGCCCTTGTAGTGAAATTTTTTACGATCACGGCGATCACATTGCCGGCGGCCCTCCCGGCACGCCTGAAGAAGACGGCGATCGTTTTATCGAAATTTGGAATTTAGTATTTATGCAGTTTGACCGTCAAAAAGACGGCACACTTGTACCTCTTGAGGCGCCTGGAATTGACACTGGTATGGGCTTGGAGCGTTTAGCAGCAGTACTGCAACACGAGAACAATAACTACGATATCGATAGTTTCCAAGAAATCACCGCTGAAATCGTCGCTTTAACGCCAAGAGAAAATAACATTGCCGATGACAATGCCTCGGTGAGAGTTATCGCTGACCATATTCGCTCAACTGCCTTTATGATTGTTGACGGCATCCTGCCTTCTAACGAAGGTCGAGGTTATGTCCTACGAAGAATTATTCGTCGCGCCATTCGCCATGGTCATACGCTAGGCATTAAAGATGTGTTCTTTTACAAGTTGGCGAAGGTTTTGGCTAGCCAGTACGAAGTTGCTTGTCCTGAAATGGCTGCAAATCTGGGGAATGTAGAAAAAGCGCTAGAGAAAGAAGAGGGGCGTTTTATACAGACGCTTGACCTCGGTATGGGGATATTGGAGGCAGCTATTAGCGAATTAAAAGGTAGCGAAATTGATGGTGAAACAGCCTTTAAGCTTTATGATACTTACGGCTTCCCAGTTGACTTAACTGCTGACGTTGCCAGAGAGCGCGGCCTAACGATTGATATGGTTGGCTTTGATAGGGCGATGGATGCGCAGAAAAATCGCGCTCGCCAAGCTGGTGATTTTGATGCTAAAGCAGTTTCGGTCGCCATCGAGGATGCAACTGATTTCTTGGGCTATGAGCTTTATCAGAACGCCGCCAATATTGCCGCGATTGTTAAAGATGGCGCCAAGGTTGATTCAATTAATGAGGGCGATGAGGCGATTGTCATCTTAAACCAAAGTAGTTTTTACGGCGAATCGGGTGGTCAAGTGGGTGATAGCGGCACGCTTTCATCAAATAATGCTGAGTTCAGCGTTACCGATACGCAAAAACAGGCCTCAAGTGCTTTTGAGCATTATGGGTCACTTACAAGTGGCACTTTGAGTGTGGGCGATGCGGTTGAAGCGGTCGTGGATTATGATCGACGTAAGAAAATCATGAACAACCACTCGGCCACGCACCTTATGCACGAGGCTTTAAGGCAGATTTTGGGTGATGGCGTACAACAAAAAGGCTCATTGGTAGAGGCGGATAAACTGCGTTTTGACTTTTCTCATGACGAGGTAATTACTGCGCAAGATATCAATAAAGTTGAGGCAATTGTCAATCAACAAATTCTTGGCAATACGCCAGTTGAAACCGAAGAAACCGATATTGAAACTGCCAAGAAAAAAGGTGCAATGGCACTATTTGGTGAAAAATATGGTGATAACGTTCGTGTATTGTCGATGGGCACTGATAATTTCTCGGTTGAGCTGTGTGGTGGTACTCACGTTGAACGTCTAGGTGATATTGGGCGCTTTAAAATTCTCTCAGAAAGCGGTATTGCAGCAGGCGTTCGCCGCATTGAAGCTGTTACAGGCTTTGAGGCTTATCAGCTAGATAAGCAAACAGAGTCCAGTCTTAATCAAATTGCACAATTAACCAAATCAAACAGCACTCAAGCGGTTGACAAGGTTGCGCAGTTGCTAAAGAATCAAAAATCCCTTGAGAAGCAAATTGCTGCGTTTCAAAAACAATTGGCCAGCTCTCAAGGTGATGAGCTCACTGATCAAGCGAAAGAGGTTAATGGCATTAAATTACTTGCAACCGAAGTGACTGGCGTTGGTGCTAAAGATTTACGTGATTTAGCAGACAAACTAAAAGACAAGTTAGGCTCTGCGGTGATTGTGTTGGCAGTTGTTGATGGTGATAAAGTTGCCTTAGTTGCAGGTGTAACCAAAGATTTAACTGACAAATACCAAGCTGGTAAAATCCTTAACCATGTGGCGACGCAAGTCGGTGGTAAAGGTGGAGGGCGGCCGGATATGGCACAGGGTGGCGGTACTCAGCCAGAAAAGCTTGCTGAAGCTTTGGCTTCAGTTCAAGATTTACTTTAGAGTTGTGCGCGATTTTTGTTTATGCCTTTGTTGTCGGCGTTCTCAAATCAGTCGTTTATAGATTATAAACTCCTGATTTTCGTTACCCCTTAGGCCTCGACCTAATTCAAAAAGTCACATCACAATTGGTGGTGTGCTGAGACAGACCAACTTCTGGTAAATTTATAACCTACTCGTAATCCTTCCGAAGGATTTATTGAGAGATTCGTTTTTGCGATGAACAGGTATAATATTGCGCCTATGGATTGGATGCAGTTATCACTACAAACAGATCAAGCGAATGCAGATTTAGTTTCTGAGGTATTGATGGGCCTGGACTCGGTCTCGATTACTTATTTAGACACGCATGACGATGCTATTTATGAGCCGCCAGTGGGTGAAACGCCATTATGGCAACATGTCACCATCAACGCTTTGTTTGATGCTGGTGTTGATCAAAACCACGTCAGTAAAACATTATTGGAGTTGTGTGATACCAAGATATTGCATTTTGAGGTATTGGCTGACCGAGTTTGGGAAGATGAATGTAAGAAAGATTTTCATGCAATGCAATTTGGCGAGAGAATCTGGATCTGTCCATCTTGGGAATCTGCGGCTAACTTGCCAGCTAATGCCATCGTCATTGATATGGATCCTGGCCTGGCCTTTGGTACGGGCACCCATCAGACAACGGACCTCTGTTTACAGTATTTGGATAACAACCCTCCAATAAATCAAACAGTGGTTGATTATGGCTCTGGCACAGGCATTCTGGCAATTGCTGCGGCTAAATTAGGTGCAAGCAGTATTGTTGCTATTGATAATGATCCTCAGGCAATATTGGCAACAAAAGACAATGTTGAGAACAATCAATGTGCGAGTGTTATTTCCATTCATCACATTGACGATAAAATAGCTATCGATGGTTGCGACTTATTGATTGCCAATATTCTAGCCAATCCTTTGGTTGATTTGGAGCCAACCTTTGCCAATCTTGTTAAAGAGGGTGGTAGTATTGTTCTTTCCGGCATATTGGATGAGCAATTGGAGATAATATTGGAGACATACAAGGCGCATTTTGAAGGTCTTGAGGTGCAACAAAAAGACGAATGGTGCCGAGTTTCTGGCACAAGAAAAAATAAGTAAAAACGACAATAAATAATTATTATGACACAAGCAACAGCAAAACCCATTAAAGCAGTATCGCTAATTTCCGGCGGTCTAGATTCACTCCTAAGTACCAAGTTGATGATCGATCAAGGTATTCATGTCGAAGGCATTAACTTCTTTACCGGTTTTTGCGTTGAAGGCCACACCCATGCGATTCGCAAGCAGAAAAAAGACAAACCAAAGCGTAATAACGCACTATGGGTTGCTGAGCAATTAGGTATAAAACTGCATATTATTGATGTTATTGAAGAGTATCGCGATGTACTTTTAAACCCTAAGCACGGTTACGGCAAAAACATGAATCCGTGTCTTGATTGCAAAGGCTTTATGGTGAAAAAAGCCAAAGAATGGATGCTTGAAAATGACTTTGATTTCATTATTACCGGTGAAGTAATGGGTCAAAGACCTATGTCACAGCGCAAAGAGACAATGCCTATTGTTCAACAAGAATCTGGCGCTAATGAATTGCTATTGCGTCCATTATGCGCAAAACATTTACCGCCAACAAAGCCTGAGCTTGAGGGTTGGGTTGATCGTGAGCAGTTGCTAGATTTTTCGGGTCGCAACAGAAAGCCACAAATGGCCTTAGCCAAAGAGTACGGTTTTGATGATTATGCAACGCCGGCCGGTGGCTGTTGTTTTCTGACTGATAAACAATACTCAGATAAATTGGTTGATATGTGGGAAGCTAGGGGCTCCCGCGAGTATCAACTGGATGATTTAATGATGCTGAAAGTTGGCAGACATATTCGTCCAAATCAGCGCTTTAAATTAATTGTTGCTCGTGAAGAGGGTGAGGTTAAATTTATGGAGGGTTATCGCAACCAATATTCCAATCTTTACCCGACCAGTTGTAATGGCCCATTGGCGCTGATTGATGGCAAACCTAATCAAGAGGACTTAAAAACAGCAGCAAGAGTTCTGGCGCGTTATTCCCAAGGTAGAGGCGAAGCATCTGTTGATGTGGAAGTGCGACTGGAGTCTGGCGTTCAGCAGCAGTTTAAGGTTGCGCCGTTGAGTGAAATTCCGCAAGAGTGGTTTGTTTAGCCACCACCAACAGCTTTAATAATTTCAATCTTGTCCTTATCAGACAGTAAATACTCTTCGTGAGTGGATTTGGGGATGATTGTCTCGTTGACTTCAAGTGCGATTCTCTGATTTTGACAGCCTAAATGTTCAATTAAGTCTTTAATATTGGCATTATCATGCAGTATTACATTCTCACCATTGACGAGTAAATTCACAATTATTCTACTTGGTAATTAATGCCACAATTATAGCAGTGGATCGTAAATTGATCTTAAATAAAAAACCGTCACATGGTAAAATTTGCGAAGTTTTTTGTGTGACACTCTTTGGAGATTTATTTTGCCTCAACCCGCCTTATTAGCACTTGAAGATGGCCAACTTTTTTGGGGTCAGTCAATTGGCTCTAATGGCGATACAGTTGGAGAGGTGGTATTCAATACCGCCATGACTGGTTATCAGGAAATCCTCACCGACCCTTCTTATTCGCAACAAATTGTTGCACTCACCTATCCACATATTGGAAACACTGGCATTAATAAAGCTGACGAAGAATCTGATGCGATTTACGCGGCAGGCTTAATTATTCGTGATTTACCATTGGTATTGAGCAATTGGCGCTCTGAAATGAGTCTTGATGAATACTTATCTAGCAATAATATTGTCGCTATTTCAGACATTGACACCCGTGCATTAACGCGTCATTTGCGCGTCAACGGGGCACTCAAGGGCTGTATTGTTGCTGGTGAGAATATTGATGAAAAAGAGGCTATTGCTAAAGCACAAGGTTTTGCCGGACTGAAAAACATGGATTTGGCAAAAGTCGTTTCAACCACCGAATCTTACCCCTTTAACCAAGGTAGTTATGATTTAGAAACGACAGACTTTATAAAGACTGCGGCAAAATTCAAAGTCGCTGTATACGATTACGGTGTTAAGAAAAACATTCTGCGAATGCTGGTTGATCGTGGCTGTGAACTGACTGTATTTAATGCTCAAGCAGACGTTGAAGAAATTTTGGCTCTCGAGCCTGACGGTGTCTTTTTGTCAAACGGACCGGGCGATCCAGAACCTTGCGATTACGCTATTGACAGTATTAAAACTTTACTCGATAAAGAGCTGCCGATTTTTGGTATTTGTCTAGGCCATCAACTACTTTCGCTTGCCAGTGGTGCAAAGACTGAAAAAATGAAATTTGGCCATCATGGCGCCAACCATCCAGTGCAAGATTTGGCTACTGGACAGGTTATGATTACTTCACAAAATCATGGTTTTGCTGTGTCAGAGGTGGATATGCCCGAGCATTTAGAAATAACGCATCGATCTTTGTTTGACCAAACCATTCAAGGTGTTAGTGTTAAGGGCAAGTCAGCCTTTAGCTTTCAAGGCCACCCGGAAGCGTCTCCTGGTCCGCATGACGTGAGCGGTTTGTTTGATCAATTTATTGAGAATATGTCGAAATGAAGAAACTCTTAATAGCCTTACTATTAACTTTCTCTTTAGCATTTTCTGCTACTGCGAATAATGACCCTCTCGAAGGGCTTAATCGGGTATTTTTTAGTTTTAATCAAACCCTAGATGAGGTCTTTATCAAGCCTGCAGCCAAAGGTTACGAAAAAATGGTGCCGTCGTTCTTTAAAGACAGACTGGGTGATTTTTTCTCCAATTTGGGCGATGTAGCCACCGGGGCAAATCAGTTGCTACAATTTCGTTTTGACGAAGGCTTTGAAACAGTGGGTCGAGTGGCGGTCAACTCAACCGTGGGTTTGGGCGGCTTATTTGACGTTGCCAGCGAGATGAATCTACAGAAAGGCGATGAGGATTTTGGCCAAACAATGGGCACTTGGGGTATTAGTCAAGGTCCATATCTTGTGCTACCATTTTTTGGTTCAACAACGTTACGTGATTTAACCGGTACAGTTGCAGACGCAAAGCTTGATGCAAGCATGTTTGATGGCTTGGACGGGGTTGAGAAAAGAACATTAAGTGCGCTAGATGTGCTCAGTGCAGAAAAAGATAAAACACAAGTGAGTGTTTCATTTGCATCGGATGATGCATACGTAGTGCAGCGACAGCTTTACTTTAGTGAAAGAGAAATGGCCATTTTGGATGGTCTGCCAGCTGTTAGTAGTGAATAATTATATTTAGAGAATCATGCCAAAAAGACAAGACATAAAAAGCATTTTAATCATCGGTGCAGGCCCTATTGTAATTGGCCAGGCTTGTGAGTTTGACTACTCCGGCGCCCAGGCGTGTAAAGCACTACGCGAAGAGGGCTACCGAGTAATTTTGGTAAACTCGAACCCTGCAACGATTATGACCGACCCAAAGATGGCGGATGCCACCTACATCGAGCCAATCGAGTGGAAAACGGTTGAAAAAATCATCGAAAAAGAAAAGCCCGACGCGCTACTGCCAACAATGGGCGGTCAAACGGCACTGAATTGCGCACTTGATCTAGATTATAACGGCGTACTTAAAAAACATAATGTGGAAATGATTGGCGCCAACAAAGAGGCCATTGATAAGGCGGAAGATCGTGACTTATTCCGTAAGGCAATGCTGAAAATTGGCTTAGATATGCCTAAAGCTGCGGTTGCGCATAATTTAGACGACGCCTTTAAGATTCAAGAAACTGTTGGCTTTCCAACGATTATTCGTCCTTCATTTACAATGGGTGGCTCTGGCGGTGGTATCGCCTACAACAAGGAGCAATTTGTAGAAATTTGTCAACGAGGTCTTGATTTATCACCAACCAACGAACTTCTGATTGAAGAGTCAATTTTGGGCTGGAAAGAGTTCGAAATGGAGGTTGTGCGCGACCATAAAGACAACTGCATTATTATCTGTTCGATTGAAAACTTCGACCCGATGGGCATCCACACGGGTGACTCAATCACTATTGCCCCGGCGCAAACACTGACCGACAAAGAATATCAAGTGATGCGTAATGCCTCACTAGCAGTACTTAGAGAGATTGGTGTTGATACCGGTGGCTCAAATGTACAGTTTGCCCTTAATCCTGAAGATGGCCGCTTAACGGTTATCGAGATGAACCCAAGAGTTTCTCGTTCTTCAGCGTTGGCATCAAAAGCAACCGGCTTCCCAATCGCCAAAGTAGCAGCAAAACTATCTGTGGGCTACACGCTTGATGAGCTGACTAATGATATAACTGGCGGAAAAACGCCGGCTTCGTTCGAACCAAGTATTGATTACGTTGTTACCAAAATTCCAAGATTTGCTTTCGAAAAATTTCCGAAAGCTGACGATCGTTTGACCACACAAATGAAATCTGTGGGCGAAGTGATGGCGATGGGTTCAACCTTCCAAGAGTCTTTGCAAAAAGCTCTACGAGGCCTAGAGACAGATAAATCAGGCTTGGATCCTATTGTTGATTTGAGTGCTGATGATGCCATAGGTAGAATCAGAAGCGAGCTAATTTCTGCTGGCGCAGATAGAATTTTCTACCTTGCTGATGCTTTTAGAATTGGCATGACCTCTGAGGAAATATTTGACCTCTCAAAAATTGATCCTTGGTTTTTGGCTCAAGTTGAAGATTTAGTAAAGTCTGAAATGGCTATTGCTGGTTCAGCTGTGGCTGAAACTGATCGTGGCACAATGTTGCAAATGAAGCGCAAAGGCTTTTCCGATAAGCGCCTTTCTAGTTTGATGTATTGCAGTGAAGAGGCAGTGCGTCAGCGCCGAGCAATTCTTAACATTAAGCCAGTCTTTAAGCGTGTGGACAGTTGTGCTGCGGAATTTGATACGCAAACCGCCTATCTATACTCTACCTATCAGCAAGAGTGCGAGGCAAGCCCAACTGACAACAAAAAAATCATGATTTTAGGTGGTGGTCCAAACCGTATCGGTCAAGGTATCGAATTTGATTACTGCTGTGTTCATGCATCGATGGCACTCAGGGACAGTGGCTATGAAACCATTATGGTGAACTGTAATCCGGAGACTGTATCGACCGATTACGACATCTCCGACAGATTGTATTTTGAGCCTTTAACGCTAGAAGATGTACTGGCTGTTATTGACATTGAAAAACCCGAAGGCATTATTGTTCATTATGGCGGTCAGACGCCACTTAAATTAGCCGCAGCCCTTGAAAAAAACGGTGCAAAAATTATTGGTACCAGCCCTGATGCTATTGATCTAGCGGAAGACAGAGAGCGTTTTCAGAAAATGATTCAGAATCTTGGTTTAAAGCAGCCGCATAATGGTACTGCACGCTCGCAAGAGCAGGCGATTGCGATTGCTGATGCTATCGGATTCCCATTGGTGGTTAGACCATCTTACGTACTTGGTGGGCGCGCAATGCAAATTGTCTTTGACAAGGATAGCCTAGAGCGTTATATGCACACTGCTGTGCAAGTTTCTAATGATTCACCTGTGTTGCTCGATTCATTCCTGGATCATGCGATTGAAGTTGATATTGATGTAATTAGCGACGGTACAGATGTTGTTATTGGCGGCATCATGGAGCATATTGAGCAAGCTGGTATTCACTCGGGAGATTCTGCGTGTTCTTTGCCACCACACTCACTGCCAAAAGATGTTTGTGATGATATGCGCCAACAAGTAGTTGCTATGGCAAAAGAATTAAAAGTTATTGGTTTGATGAATACCCAGCTCGCTTATCAAGATGGTGAAATTTATGTGATTGAAGTTAATCCTAGAGCTTCAAGAACTGTACCGTTTGTTTCCAAAGCGACAGGCGTGCCATTGGCTAATATTGCTGCCAGAGTGATGGCGGGCGTTTCTTTGAAAGAGCAGGGTTTTACCGAGGAGGTCATTCCAACGCACTTCTCAGTCAAAGAGTCTGTTTTCCCATTTAATAAGTTCTTGGGTGTCGACCCAATATTGGGCCCAGAAATGCGCTCAACTGGAGAAGTGATGGGCATTGGCACAACTTTCCCTGCTGCTTTCGATAAAGCATTTTTAGCTGCAGGCGAGATCTTACCAACTGGCGGCATGGTATTTGTTAGCTTGCGCAACCTAGATCGTGAACACTTGGTTGGCTTGGGTGAAAAGCTTGTACGAAATGGCTTTGAAATTGTTTCCACTCGTACCAACAAGGAAATACTCAACGAAGCTGGTGTTGAATGTACAATGGTCAACAAGGTTTCTGAGGGTTCACCGCATATTGTCGATATGATTAAAAACGATGAAATCGGCTTAATCATCAACTCGACTGATGACAGTCAAGGTCTTGAAGATGCGGGTGTAATTCGTTGCCAGGCCTTGGTGCATAAAGTGCCTTGCACTACGACAGTTGCCGCTGCTTTTGCGATGATTGACGGCTTAAAGTCTAACGAGATGCTTGAAGTGCGTTCGTTGCAATCACTACATTCGACTTAATAATAACTAGAAAATTTATGGAATCGATACCAATGACTATTGCTGGCGTTAAGGCGTTAGAAAGTGAGCTATCTAGACTCAAGAATGTTGAGCGTCCGCGTATCGTTAGTGATATTGCCACAGCAAGAGAGCACGGCGATCTTAAAGAAAACGCTGAGTATCACGCTGCCAAAGAGGAGCAGGCCTTTGCTGAAGGCCGTATTCAAGAAATCGAGTCAAAACTTTCTCGTATGCAAGTCATTGACGTTACTCAGCTTAACCAAGATGGCCGTTGCGTATTTGGCACCACGATTAGTCTGATGAATCTTGCTGATGATAGTGAAATCGACTATCAAATTGTTGGCGAAGATGAGGCTGATATTTCCACTGGTAAAATTTCTTGTCATTCACCCATTGCTAAAGCATTGCTTGGTAATGAAGAGGGTGATGAGGTGATTGTTAAGGCGCCAAAAGGTGATATTGTTTACGAAATTCTAGAAGTTCAGTATATTTAAAGTCCGCAAGATGGATTAGCTAATTATTTCATCTGGCTCATGATTCTTTGTTAAATAGTACAATGAAAGCTTTATTATTCACTTTTTATATCTAAGTGCACTTTAACAGTGTATTTCAACCAATTTTTTTGTCGGAGAATATATGCCAAGCTTATTAGCAAACGTAGATCCTGAGGGATTAGTAGAGTATTCAGTTGTCTTTACTGACCGCTCATTAAACCATATGTCGCAATCATTCCAAGGAGTGATGAATGATGTTTCCAAGTCACTAAAGTCTGTTTATAACGCCGAGAGTGTGGTTTTAGTGCCGGGCGGTGGCACTTATGCGATGGAAGCCGTGGCAAGACAGTTTGCCACTGATAAAAAATGCCTTGTTGTTCGTAACGGTTGGTTTAGCTTCCGTTGGACGCAAATTTTTGAGATGGCGAGCATCCCTTCCGAGGAGATTGTTTTTAAGGCTAAAAGAGATACTGATGACTCTCAAGCGCCATTTGCGCCAGCACCAATTGAAGAGGTGGTGGCATCAATTAAGGCACAGAAACCAAATCTCGTATTTGCCGCACACGTTGAAACAGCGTCTGGCATTATTCTACCTGATGACTATATCAAGGCACTTGCTGACGCCGTGCATTCGGTAGGCGGTATGTTGGTGTTGGATTGTATTGCCTCAGGTACTATTTGGGTTAACATGAAAGCGCTGGGTGTTGATATCTTAATTAGTGCACCACAAAAAGGCTGGAGCGCTTCTCCTGCCTTTGGTATAGTGATGTTGGCAGAAAGTGCCAACAACCTAATTCCATCAACAAAGAGTACGAGCTTTGCTTGTGATTTGTTGAAATGGTTGCAAATTATGCAAGCCTACGAGAATGGTGGGCATGCCTATCATGCAACATTACCAACAGATGCAATCAAAAAATTTAGAGATACCATTATTGAAACCGAAGCATTTGGTTTTGATAATGCTAAGATCAAACAACAAGAGTTAGGTGATAAAGTCAGAGCGCTACTTGAAAGTCACGGTGTTAAGAGTGTTGCAGCCAAAGGCTTTCAGGCGCCTGGCGTGGTTGTTAGCTATACCGATGATAAGGCCGTTCATAACGGCTCTAAGTTTAGCGCTTTAGGTATGCAAATTGCCGCTGGTGTTCCGTTGCAATGTGACGAGGGCGATGATTACCAAACATTCCGCCTCGGTTTGTTTGGGCTCGATAAGCTCGCAGACGTTGACGGTGCTGTTAAAAGATTAGAAGAAGTATTGACGAAGGTTATGTAAATTTTTCATAAAAAATGACAAATTTAGACAATTTTGTCTAAAAGTAACAGTTTTTTCACAAAATACTGATAAAAACCCCTATTATTTTACAAATAATAGGGGTTTTTTGTTGTTTATGCTAATAATTATCACTATTATTCCAATAAATCGATAATTTTTAATATTTTTATTCATGTTTACGCAAATAATAGTATTGATTACAAATTAACGCTAGGCGCATTAGAATCCACTATACTCATGCTCTAAAGATATAAGAGACATCGTATTCATATGCAAGTTGAAAAAATGATAGAAAGTGACCGTAATGGCTGGCAACAGCTGTATCGTGGTTATGCTGATTTTTATCAGGTACCAATGGATCAAGCCACTCTTGATACGGTTTGGTCGTGGATTATTGATGATAATGAGAACTTTGATGCTATCGTTATCAAGGATGATGACGGTAAACTATTAGGCTTTATGCATTATCGGCAGATGCCATCCCCTCTAAGAGGGGTTTTGGTGGGGTTTTTGGATGACCTGTATGTTCATCCAGATGTGCGAGGTAGTGGTGCAGTTCAAGCATTATTTAGGGAGTTGAAAATCATTGCTAAAGACAGAAATTGGCCATTTGTTCGTTGGATAACCGCAACGGATAATTATCGTGCTCGCTCTGTTTATGATAGGATTTCAAGCACCATTGATTTTGTCACTTATCAAATGTTGACAAAATAGTGACTGATGTATTTTTTGAAACAGGAGCGCCCATGAAAAAATATCAAGGCAGCTGTCACTGCGGCGCCGTGTTGTTTACATTCCAGTCTGACTCTGTTAACACTGGTATGAGATGTAATTGCTCTTTTTGTAAACGCAAAGGCGCTGTTATGTCGACATTTACGCTTACCCCGGAAGAACTCAATATTGATGCCGGCCAAGGTGCATTAGAACTTTATCAATTTGATTCGAAGCTTGCAAAACATTATTTCTGTAGAACTTGTGGCATCAATCCTTTTCTTGAGTCGATGACTAGACCTGGAAATTTTCGCGTTAATCTTGGCTGTATTGATGCGATTGAGTTAGATCGGCTTGAGCTCAAGCTGTTTGATGGTAAAAACTTGCTTTAGAAAATTGATACATAAGGAGAATTGAATGCCGATTTGGGCGATTGCATACTGCGCGTTGATTGCACTGGGCTGCGCGTTTGCACTTACATTATACAAAACAAGGCCTTCTTATTATGTGCCTGGTCAGATATTATCATCAATTTGTAGTGTGCTTATCTTTGTTTTTTATTATGAAGCGTTTTGGATAAAGCCCCAGTCGGCAAGCATAATCCTTGCAATGATTGGTTTTACTTTGTATTGGGAGCTTTGGGAGAATCGCTTTCTTTTCCCGAAAGTGCTTAGGCCGGGCGAAGTGGCTTCTGAGCCGGAATCACCATTTGCAGGTAAACCTTATAAAGTTAGTCCAAAAGCTTATGTTTGTTTTTGGGTGGTTGTCTCAGTCATCGCTTTGCCGATGTTTTTTATCATGGCACAATTAATGTTATCTTATCGTTAAATTATTTGGAGGTTGGTTATGTCAATTGAAAGCCAAAATAACTTACTTGGACAGCCGATTGGTTTAGACCTTGAGAATTGGCAGCCGTGTCAGCCACCATCACGTGATGTAATGACAGGCCACTTTTGCCGCTTAGAGCCACTCGATGTTGACAAGCATGCCCAATGCCTTTTTACGTCTTTTTCATTGGACTTAAACCAACATAACTGGACCTATCTTCCTTATGGTCCATTCGAAGATATAATTAGTTTTATCGAATGGCTTAATTCCTATGCTACTTGTAGTGATCCACTTTTTTATGTTGTTGTAAACCAAGACAATGATGAAATTGTAGGCATGGCAAGCTATTTGAGAATTGCACCAGAAGTTGGCACTATTGAAGTTGGTCATATTCATTTTTCACCCAAAATGCAGAGAACACCAATGGCGACTGAAGTGATGTATTTGATGATGCAAAGGGTCTTTGACGAGTTGCGCTATCGTCGTTATGAGTGGAAATGTGACGCACTAAATGCGCCATCAAAAAAAGCCGCTAAACGCTTTGGTTTTAGCTTTGAGGGTTTGTGGCGTCAAGCGACGATGTACAAGGGGCGTAATCGCGATACCACTTGGTATGCCGTTATTGATAAAGATTGGCCACAAATAAAAGCAGCTTATCAGGCTTGGTTGGATCCAAGTAATTTTGATGAAAGTGGCAATCAGAAAAGTAAATTAGATACTTGTAAAAGATAAAACCCCTCTCGAAAATCGTAGATTTTTACAGGAGAATTTTATGTTTTTTACAGTTTAGCCTCGCGGATGATGCTTGGCATGCTGTGCTTTAAGCTGCGCATTTTGAATATGAGTGTAGAGCTGAGTGCTGGAAATATCACTGTGCCCAAGCATCAGTTGCACTGAACGCAGGTCAGCCCCTTTTTGTACAAGATGGGTGGCAAAAGCGTGGCGTAGAGAGTGCGGTGAGAGGCGCTTATCGATACCCGCTTGGGCGGCGTAAGATTTGATGATATAGAAGAAATTTTGCCGAGACATCGCCTTGCCACGGTTAGAGAGAAAATAGCTATCACACTGGCCATTTTTCAGCAGTAACGGCCTTGCTTCTTGCTCGTAAGTGGTTAAATAATCAATTGCAATCTCACCTATTGGTAACATCCGTTCTTTGTTGCCTTTGCCGTGAATGCGAATGTATTCATCGCGTAGATGAATGTTATGGTAACTGAGGTTGATCAGTTCAGAAACCCTTAGCCCGCAAGAATACAAAAGCTCGAGCATTGCCTTGTCACGTTTACCAAATGCAGTATCTTTATCCGGTGTGTCTAGGAGTTTTTCGACTTCATTGATATTTAAGAAAATTGGTAGTTTTTGTGTTTGCTTAGGGTGTGGCAATTCGCTAGCTGGATTGCCATTAATCAGTTTATTGTCGTGCAAATAATGAAAGAATAACCGCAGACAAGTAAGAATTCGGGACTGCGTTGATGCGCTCATTCCCTTCTGTTGTCGCTCTTTAAAATAGTCTTGAATTGTCTCGGCAGTGACTTCAGAAAAAGAACTTTTAGCTAGCCATTTTTGAAAGATGTTGAGGTCAGATCGGTACGCCGATAGGGTGTTTTTACTGGCACCAGAGCTGAGCCAGTAGTGGTCAATAAATTGCTGGATTAACATGGGTTCCATGCATAATCATTCTACTTGAGGGTGTGAGTATCAGGCAAAAAAAAATGCCAGTAAAAACTGGCATTTTTAAAATAAGGTTTGGCTTATTTCTTTTTAAGCTTCTCAGTAATACGAGCCGCTTTACCTGTAAGGCCACGTAGGTAGTAAAGTTTCGCTTTACGAACTTTACCACAACGCTTAACAGTCACACTGTCAATCAATGATGAGTGTGTTTGGAAAACTCTTTCAACGCCTTCGCCATGAGAGATTTTTCTCACTGTAAATGCTGAACCAATGCCACGGTTTTTCTTGCCGATAACAACACCTTCAAAAGCCTGAAGTCTTTCACGGCTGCCTTCACGAACTTTTACTTGGACGACAACTGTGTCACCTGGAGAAAATTCAGGAATGTCTGATCTTAGTTGCTCGTTTTCAATTTGATCGATTAAATTCACGTTGTTACCTATTGAATTTGGAAAAAACGACAATTATACAGAGTATCTTTGTCACGCACAAGCCGCGCCTGGATATATATTCAGGAAAAATGACGGCGTGTATATTAAAGCGGTAGAGAGGTTGTCATTTTGATTTGTTGAAGGAGGATATTGGAGCGTATATTGGCGACAATTGGCATGTCTAGTAATTCCTTCATCATAAAATTGGTCAAGTCATTTAGGTTCTTTGCTACTACTTTTAACATAAAGTCGTACTCTCCAATCATTGTCCAACATTCGAGCACTTCTGGGTGGTTGTTGACCAGTTGCTTAAAGTCATCACCTGGGAAGCGATTGTGATTGCCCAGTGAGACATTGATGATAGCAATGATCTCGAACCCAACTCTTTCGCGGTCAAGAATTGCAGAATAACTGGAAATCACACCTGATTCTTCAAGCTTTTTTAGCCGTCTTTGACATTGTGTGGGTGATAAATGAACGACTTGAGAAAGCTCGATACTTGTTAGGCGTGAATTGAGCTGAAGGGCATTTAAGAGCCTAATATCAAATTCGTCTAATTGGGATTCTGGTGTTTTCATGAGATGCATATTATACATATTTTCACAATATGTGCATAAATAACTGCATGAAATAAATAAAACGCGCATTAATACTGCATTAATTCTGGAATATAGGCTCGATACGCATACATTCTTCTCTATTTATTTACTACAATAATACTATATAAATAACGAGGGTTGACATGAAGATGACAACTTACCTTGCAAAAACGCCTGATGCGTTTGGCAAGATACACTACACAATTTCAGAACACAGGGTTTGGCAGGCTTTAATCGAGCGACAAACGCCCGCGTTAGAGAATGCCGCCTGTGGTGCTTACATCAGTGCACTAGAGAAAATGTCGTTTTCAGAGAGGCGCATTCCTCAGTGCGATGAGGTGAATGAAAAAATACAGCAAACGTCTGATTGGTCGGTAACACCTGTTCCAGCATTGATTAGCTTTGATCGTTTCTTTAACTTGTTGGCCAATAAGCAATTTCCTGTGGCGAGCTTTATCAGAAGAGCGGAAGAGCTTGATTATCTGCAAGAGCCTGATATTTTTCATGAAGTGTTTGGCCATACGCCGTTATTAACTGAGCCTCAGTTTGCTCACTTTACCCACACCTACGGTCTAGCGGGAGTCGGTGCTAGCGATGAAGAGAGAGTCATGTTGGCTCGCTTGTATTGGTTCACGGTTGAATTTGGTTTGATTAAAACAGCTCGCGGCAATCGTGCTTATGGTGCTGGGTTGGTGTCATCTATTGGAGAGCTTCAGCATGCTTTAAGTGATAAACCAGTTGTTAAAGAATTTGACTTGCTAGAAGTGCTGAGAACACCTTATCGTATTGATATTTATCAACCGATTTACTATGTTATCGAGTCGTTTGATCAGCTCTTTGATTTAACTCTTGCAGAAGTGAAGTTGGCGATCAAATCAGCACAAGAGATGGGTATGGAAGAGCCACTCTTTGCAATAAATTAATAGAGTTTTGTAAAATTATCAGGAGAAGAAACAATGATTAAAACTTGGGAAAACCCACTAAAAACAGATGGCTTTGAATTTGTTGAGTATGCCTCAAATAAGCCAGAGCAATTAGCAGAACTTTTTACTCAACTTGGTTTTGTGGCGATTGCTAGGCACAGAAGTAAGAACGTGACTCTTTATCGTCAAGGAGATATCAATTTTATACTTAACAATGAAGCTCAAGGCCAAAGCCATGAGTTCTATTCGACGCATGGCCCCAGTGCTAATGCCATGGCATTTAGAGTTAAAGATGCGAATTTTGCTGTTAGCGAATTAGAGAAAAAAGGTGTTGACATTATTGCCTCTGGCGCTGGCCCGATGGAATTGCAAAT
>Ga0105352_1000563_pt1 | contig 21845 bp, 17 predicted proteins | sample EN8Hudsemesocosm_FD_83507 | JGI IMG/M metagenome (GOLD analysis project Ga0105352, IMG submission 83507) | Methane-oxidizing microbial communities from mesocosms in the Hudson Canyon - EN8B Hudson Canyon | ecosystem: Environmental > Aquatic > Marine > Cold seeps | place: Hudson Canyon...
CCAAGAGCTGCTTTTTCTTTCTTCTCCGGTAGCTCAGGTGAGGCAGTGATATTTGTGCTTTCGGGTGTTTCAGGTAAGGCCGCTTGTTCTTCGGTGGTGGTTGTTTGATCCAATTCTGTTTCAGCTTTGCCTTTTTTCTCCATCGGAGGTAATGGCTTACTAACAGGTTCTTTCACTGTCTGCGGCGCTGGCTTCTTGGCGACTGTTGGTTTCTCTGGTGTTATTAGATCGCCGTACTGGACTAGTCTCGCCATCGACGTTGCGAATGCGGGAATAGGGTAACGCCTAGCGGCAGCTATACCCATCTTATGGGTCAGGTTAACGGTTTGATCTAAAGGCTGTTTTATATGTAGAGAGACCAGCTTTAACAGTCGGTGAGTTTGCCGACTATACCAGTCATAACCTGCTGCATGTGATAACCATTGACTGAGTAAAACGGAAAACTTCGGTGAGTTAAGCAACAGCATATGATGTTTGTCGTCAGAAGGCGTAAAAACCTCTTCTTTTTGAACGAGCTTTATTAATTGTGCGAGATCCTTGTTAGTGGGGCGATGTTCTGATTGCCAACATTGTTGAACCAAATGGGGTAGCTCCCAATGATGTGCAATGCGACTGGATAGATCTACGATGGGAGCGCCGAGCAAATTGATCTGTTCTTGCTCGGAAATATGCTCTTGTCCTAATCGTTTGGCGATCTCAGGTTCTAAATAAGCGAGTGACCAAAGAGGGGATTGGTGTAATAGAGAGGACCAATACATTTCCTCTGGGATAGCATGATTTTTTAGCTCGGCCCACGTTTGTGCCTGCATGGCTGCATGCACACTTCGACCTATAATTTTCAAATAGGTGTAGCTGCGCCTTAGTTCTTCTTTGCTGAGTAATGGATAGGTTTCAACAATATCTTGAATAGCATCAAAGCCGAGCATGGAAATTGCGTGAGATAGAATCTTTATCTCTGCATTTTTCGATTGGGCACGAGCTTTGGCTTCGTGCATTAGATGGAAGCAGAGCACGGGATCCAACAAAACCCACTTGTTGAGTTCGGTTAAGGGCATTTGCGGTGATTTACGCAATTTGCTCTTAATTAAGTTGTGGGTGTGCGGAAGCATTGGAAGCGGTCGAGTGGTCAGACGCTTAATCTTGTCTTCAACTACACTGGTCGCACCTGCTGTTTCCATGGTTGATTTGTCGTAACTCCTGTGATGTTCTTTACTAATTATAGTACGAACTAGAAATATTTAGTGTTTTTAAGGGTATAGCGCGTAAAAGGCAAGTAAATTATGTTGGTTATTGTTGGTTTTTTAATCGTCCTTGGCGCGGTCTTAGGTGGCTTTATGCTGGCTGGTGGTCATCTCCTAGCGTTGTATCAGCCCTTTGAGATACTGATTATTGGCGGTGCTGCCTTTGGTGCTTTTCTCGTCAGTAACTCTAGTAGTTTAGTGAAGCAAGTTTTCAAAAAATTGCCATCACTGTTGGGTAGCCACAAGTTTGGCAAACCTATGTATATGGATCTATTGAGCCTACTCTATGATCTTTTTTCCAAGGCGCGTCGTGAAGGCATGATGGCGATTGAAGAGGATGTGGAAAACCCAAGCGAAAGCGCCGTTTTTGCTAAATACCCTGCCATTATCATGGACGAAAATCTCACCCATTTTATTGCGGATTATCTGCGTATAGTGTCTTCCGGTAATCTGGCACCCCATGAGCTAGAAGCCTTAATGGATCAGGAAATTGAAACTCGGTATGAAGAATTAGAGCAGCCAGCGGCAGCGGTTACCCGGGTTTCAGATGCTTTGCCGGGCTTTGGTATTGTGGCGGCGGTATTGGGTATCGTGATTACCATGGAGTCCATGAATGAGGGGCCAGAGGTTATTGGGCACCATGTAGCAGCAGCCTTGGTGGGTACTTTTCTCGGGATATTAATGGCGTATGGGTTTGTCGGCCCTGTGGGTACTAAGTTGGAACATATGGCGCAGGAAGAGATCAAACTCTACGAATGTATAAAAACGTGCTTGTTAGCCAATGTGAATGGTATGCCGCCTCAAATGTGTGTTGAGTTTGGTCGTAAAGTATTGAATTCTGAAGAACGTCCGACCTTCCACGAATTGGAAGAGCATGTGCGTAACAAAGAGTAGTTGAGGGTTACGGCGTGGAAACGCAACCAATAATCATCAAGCGTGTTAAGAAAAAAGTACATGGCCATCACGGTGGTGCGTGGAAGGTTGCGTTTGCAGATTTTGCCGTGGCGATGATGGCATTTTTTATGGTGATGTGGCTGGTTAATAATACCTCCCAAGACCAGAAAAAGGCTCTGGCGGGGTACTTTGAAGATCCTGTGGCTTTTGCACAAACGGGCGGTAGTAATCTAATTATTGATTTTGGTGGCAGTCCGGATGTCATTCAGGCGCCCACCAGAAAGGTCAAATCTTTATCGCAGGAAGAATTTCAAGAAAAAGTTTCTGCTGATAATATTGAAGCGCTTGCTGAGGCGATAGAGCAGAAAAAGCTTGAAGGCCTTATGCAGGAAATGAAGAAAAAAATTGAAGAAGATGCAAGCCTCAGTCCCTATAAAGACCAGATATTGCTGGATATAACGGAGGAAGGTTTACGGGTTCAGATTATCGACAAAGAAAACCGCCCCATGTTTGATAGCGGTAGCATGGAGCTCAAGATATATTCAGAGGATATTTTACGCATCCTGTCTCGAACCATGGCTTCGGTGGATAATAAGGTGAGTATCAGTGGTCATACTGATGCACATCCTTTTACTGAGAGGCGAGATTATACAAACTGGGAGTTATCTGCGGAGCGGGCCAATGCTGCGCGCAGAGCTTTAGTCGATGGCTATTTACCAGAGGATCGTGTTGCCCAAGTCATCGGTTTGTCGTCATCTGCATTGCTGGATAGTAGTGATCCCTTTGCCCCCATTAATCGCCGAATTTCTATTATTGTGTTGAATAAAAAACGCCAGCAAGAAATTCAACGCCATTCGGGGTCGGTCGATGAGGCAGAAGAAGGTCTTGAACCAGATAGCACTCCAGAGGCAGATTCCGTGTCGGATCAGCAAGATGACTTCGGTGGTTTTGGCGATTTCGGTGAAGAGCCGAATGAATTGAAGCCGAAGATAGATTCGTCGCCGCCCACTTCTAAAATAGAGCAGCCCGTGGAAAGCCAGGAAGACGATTTTGGTGATTTTGGTGATGCAGAAAATGAAGAAAAAATTGTGGTGCCGCCATCGAATATTGTGCAGCCTGCGTCGGATGCTAATCAACAGCCAGCGAAACCTTCTGAAGCTGAGAAAAGCGAAAATCTGTGGGATTTTCAATAGCCTTCGGCAGTGATCATCCAGTTAGTGTTAACAGGCCCTAGTTAGAATCTGGGTTATTCTTCTTCGATAGACGCTAATATGGATCGGTAACTGTTCAGGCGTCGTTGTGATATTTTTCCGTTGTCAACGGCATCTAAGACTGCACAGGCTGGTTCATGTTCATGCATACAATTACGGAATTTACATAATCCCAAAAAGGGCTGAAATTCAACAAAGCTCTCCACCAGTTGTTGTTGGTTCATATGCCATAAACCAAACTCACGAATACCTGGCGAGTCGATTAAACAGCCGCCTTCTGGGAAGTGATATAATCGTGCTGTGGTGGTCGTATGGCGTCCCTTTCGTGCGGCGGCTGAGAGTTCGCCAACGCGAATGGAGTCCAGATTCAATAGCTCCTTGATCAGTGAAGATTTACCAACGCCAGATTGCCCCACAAATACAGTGGTTCGTGTTTTTAAAAAATCCTGCAGTTCATCAAGACCATCTTTGTTATGGGTTGATGCGCGAATAATTCGATAGTCCAGGGTTGGATAGATATCTAACAACTCACCGATAGAGGCTTCCATTTCCTCCGTCACCAAATCCGTTTTATTTAACAGTATGACCGGCGTGATGCCGGTAGCTTCTGATGCCGCTAGGTAGCGGTCAATTAGGTTTGCATGAGGCCGAGGCTCAGGTGCAATAACGATTATGATGTCATCAATGTTAGCCGCAATGGCTTTGAGGTTACCATGATTGTCAGGCCGTGCCAGCGCATTGTTGCGTGCTACGTTGGCCACAATAATGCCGCTAAGATCCTTGCCTGCACGCCAAACAATATGATCGCCTGTGACTATGGGGTCCAAGTTGGCGCGCATGTGGCAACGGAAAATATTGCCTTGGTTGTCGCCACTGAGAGCTTCAATATCTACTTGGACACCAAAGTGGGAGATCACTAAACCTTCTTGCTCGGGACCAAGTTCACCATCCAGTAACGCATGCTCATCATGGTCTTCGCGCTTTTGTGCACGATCGGCACGTTCATCTTGGATTTTTTTAATACGCCATGCTTGGCGGCGAGTCAGACGTCGTTTTCCCATATATTTATCGTTGAGCTTTCGTTGATGTCTTTCGTTGGTTAATGGTTCAGAGGCATCATTATCCATATTATTGTGGGGTGACCAAAGCGGTAAATTATATTCTGGTCGGTGATTTCTTAAGGTTTGCTACACTTACAGATATGTCATAATGGCAAGTCAGTTACGAACTAAGGTTGGTTTATGTCGAATTCGGATAATTTGGTCTGGCTTGATCTCGAAATGACGGGACTCGATCCTGATCAGGATCGAATCATTGAGATTGCTACCGTAGTGACCGACTCGGACCTAAATGTCCTCGCTGAGGGGCCTGTATTTGCTGTGCATCAGTCTGATGCTGCGCTTGATGGCATGGATAATTGGAATAAGACCCATCACGGTAAAAGCGGTCTGATTGATCGTGTGCGAACCAGTACTATCGATGAAGCCGAAGCTGAAGCCGAGACCATGGCGTTTTTAAAGCAGTATGTGTCGAAGGGCCACTCCCCGATGTGCGGCAACAGTATTTGTCAGGATCGCCGTTTTCTATATCGATGCATGCCCGACTTAGAAGCCTTTTTTCACTACCGAAATCTAGATGTGAGCACCTTAAAAGAGCTGGCTCGACGCTGGAATCCGGAGGCTTTTAGAGGCGTTAAGAAAAAAGGCACGCATAAAGCCTTAGATGATATTCTCGAATCCATCGACGAATTGCGTCATTACCGTGAGCACTTTATTAAGTTACCAAACTAGTCGCTGCTATTCGGAGCGTAATTATTACACCGCTTTTTCTTGCTGGCGCTGCAGCGCCCATGCCGCATGTTCTTGCACTAGGCTTGATGGGAAACTCAACTTCTCGGTTAGTGCCTTAATAATGCCTTTTGAGTAGGGTGCATTTCCTAGCGCTACGGCAATATTTCTTAACCAGGCTTCATGACCAATGCGTCGAATAGGGGAGCCTTCAGTATTTTTTAAAAAGCTTTGTTCATCCCAGGCGAAGAGCGAAAGTAAATCAGTGTTGTCCAAGCTATGCCTGGGTTGAAAGTCCTTTTCCTGGGTCGGTTTTGCGAACCGATTCCATGGACACACTAATTGACAGTCATCGCAGCCATAAATACGGTTGCCGATTAATGCTCTTAACTCTTCAGGGATGGCTGTTTTTGATTCGATGGTTAAATAAGAAATGCACTTGCGAGCGTCTAGAATTTTAGCGCCGACAAACGCTTGAGTTGGGCATATGTCTAAACAAGCGGTGCAACGCCCGCAGTGATCTTTTTCAGCAACAGGTTCAGTGGGTAGTGCGATATCAACGTAAATTTCTCCCAGGAAAAACCATGACCCGGCTTTGCGGTTCAGTAGCATGGTGTTTTTTCCAATCCAGCCTAATCCCGCTTTTTCCGCCAGCGCACGTTCCAATACAGGTGCGCTATCTACAAAAGCGCGATAACCGAAAGGCCCAATTTCACCTTCAATTTTTTTGGCGATCTTAGCCAGCCGCTTACGAATCAATTTGTGATAATCACGGCCTAGGGCATAGCGGGATATATAAGCTTTATCACCTTGTTTTAGTAACTTGCTGGTTTCGGTATCGGCAGGTAGGTAGTCCATACGGGCGCTGATAACTCGAAGTGTTCCGGGTACCAGTTCATTCGGGTGGCTACGCATGGAGCCATGTCGCTCCATATAATCCATGTCGCCGTGGTAGTCTTCAGCCAGCCATGCTTGCAAATGAGCTTCGTGTCGTCCCAAGTTAGCGTCTGTAATAGCTACTTGTTGAAAGCCCAGTTCGCGCCCCCAGGTTTTAATTTGCTCAACGAGGTGGTTGAGATCAATAGCAGCAATCTTGGTCATCAATTATTTCCACGTACTTTTCTAAAACAGCTTTTCATAATACAAACGCCACATATTTGAGGCGGATGAGCTCTCTTTCTGGCTCGAGCTTGCGTATAATTTTGCCAGAAAACTGATCATGATAGGGGATAAATCATGTTGTCTGCGGCCTTATATACCACTCAACAAGTACGAGAGCTGGATCGTGTGGCCATAGAGGACCATGGAATCCCTGGTCTGGCATTGATGAAATTAGCTGGAAAGGCCCTGTTTCGGGAGTTATTAAGACGTTGGCCGAATACCAGCAAGCTACTTGCCTGCTGCGGGGGGGGGAATAACGGTGGTGACGGTTATATCGCTGCGGGGCTAGCGTGTCAGCATGGGCTGGCGGCAACAGCAGTGGCTCTGACTGAGCCGAGTAAGCTTGAAGGTGATGCCAAGGGTGCCTACGACTGGGCGTTGTCTCAAGGTGTAGTCATTTGTCATTCCTTCAGTGATCTGAAACTGGGTGATTTTCACGTTATTATTGATGCCATGCTGGGTACGGGTTTATCGGGCGATGTGAGGGAAGATTACGCAAAGGCTATAGCAGTAATTAATAGCATGGTAGTTTCTGTTATTGCTGCTGATATTCCCTCTGGTATTTGTGGAAATACAGGGACCGTACTTGGTTGTGCAGTTCGAGCTGATGCAACGGTAAGTTTTATTGGCTTAAAACAAGGCTTATTTACCGGCGCTGCCCCTGATTATGTCGGTGATGTGATATTTAATGATCTTCAGGTGCCTGCGGCGATTTATGCTTCAGTATCAACTCAAGTAGAGCGGATTAATTACCAGCGCGTTAAAGGTGTTTTAAAGCCTAGGGCAAAGGATAGTCATAAGGGCCGCTTTGGGCATGTGTTAGTCATTGGTGGTGACCATGGTATGGGGGGAGCGGTGGCTATGACTGCCGAAGCCGCGTTACGAACTGGTGCTGGTATGGTGACAGTGGCAACCCATGCAGAGCATATTCCCCATATATTGTGTCGAACACCCGAAGTGATGGTTCGAGCTGTGAAAACGGGTGACCAGCTTGAAGAGCTGCTGAATAAAGCGTCCGTTGTGGTAATAGGTCCTGGTTTAGGGCGTTCACCTTGGTCGCAGCAAATGTTGTGGTTTGCCAGCCAAAGCGACAAACCCATGGTGCTGGATGCTGATGCACTGAACTTGTTGTCCAGTGGTGACATTTTGGTAGGTTCTGGAGTTGTTGCTAAGGCAAAGCGCAATAATTGGGTGCTAACGCCGCACCCAGGTGAGGCTTCACGGTTGTTGGGCGACAGTATCACTCAGATTCAGCAGGATCGATTTCAGGCCGCTGCAGCTTTACGGGAAAAGTACGGTGGTAGCGTGGTACTGAAGGGTTCCGGTTCGATTATTGCCTCAAATATTGAAGCAGTTGAAGCTGAAACCAAAACTGAAGAAGGCTTAACCCGATGGTCGGTGTGCACGGATGGTAACCCGGGTATGGCCACGGCGGGGATGGGGGATGTGTTGTCAGGCGTTATTGGAGCCTTGATGGCCCAAGGCCTTAATGTGGATGAAGCCGCTAAGATCGGTGTTTGTGTGCATAGTGCAGCAGCCGATGTGATCGCCAGTAAGCGTGGAGAGCGGGGGTTAATGGCGACAGACGTTATTAACAAATTGCCTCGTATGGTTAACCCCGTATTGAACAACAGATAGGTAAAAAATGGCTAATATCTTGGGCAAAGAAGCATAGTGGGAGAGATAACCCTTTTTGCGACCGATGAGTCGGCGATGGTGGCGTGTGGTCAGCTGATAGCTGAAAATTGCCAGGGCCAGGGTATTGTTTTTCTTAATGGCGACTTGGGTATGGGAAAAACAACGCTTACACGCGGTATGCTGCAAGCCCTAGGGCATAAGGGGGCCGTTAAAAGCCCGACTTATACCCTGGTGGAACCTTATGAGTTGGCGTCGGTCCCATGTTTTCATTTTGATTTGTATCGCTTGGGTGACCCTGAGGAATTAGAATACATGGGTATTAGGGATTATTTTTCGGCGGGTAGTTTTTGTATCGTTGAGTGGCCAGAGCAAGGGAAGGGCTTTTTGCCGACAGAGGATCTATCGATCCAGATTGAATTGGGTTATCCGAACAACGCAGAGGCGCATCAACAGTTTGATACCCCAGGGCGTTTGTTAACCTTGATGTCAAAGACAGATAAAGGGGATGAGATCATTTCCGGTATAGGGGAAATTGATTTTAGTAAAAAAAAGGGCGTTGCTTTGAGGGTGTGAATTCAGCGCGGGTCAATAAAGTTAAGCTGTGTTAAAGCTTTATCGTTTTTTTTGATTGTTAGTTTCAGACAGAAATTAAGTTGTTAAATGTGGTTTGATATGTACTCCCCTGATGTATGTGTGAGAGATTGCCAAAGTGAACGTAGAGAAAGCGACAGTGCGGTGAAAGCGGTGTGGTTATATCGTCATCGTCGTATCTATGTGTTTTTTATGTTGGCAGTGTTTAGCTTTTTCTTTAGCGTTTCTGTTTTAGCGGCCGACGTTAATGGTGTCCGCGTTTGGTATGCGCCGGATCATACCCGTTTAGTGTTTGATCTTTCTGGCAAGCTTGAACATAAATTATTTGCCTTATCTAATCCTCATCGCCTAGTTATCGATCTGAAAAATGCACGCTTAAAGTCTGATTTCTCCAAGGTTAAACTAAATAAGAAACGCATTAAAAGTATTCGTAGTGCTGTACGCAGTAAGAATAATTTGCGAGTAGTGTTGGATCTGCCTGAGAGCGTGACGCCGCGGAGTTTTGCGTTAAAGCCTAATGAAAAATACGGTCAGCGATTAGTGGTGGACCTGTATGGGAAAAACCACAAGTCAAAAAGCTCTGTGGTGCCGTCTGCCAAGAAAGTGGATAAAAATAAGCGCGACGTAGTGGTTGTGATCGATGCAGGGCATGGGGGCGATGACCCTGGAGCCGTGGGCTATAAAAAAACCTACGAGAAAAATGTGGTGTTATCTATCGCCAAAGAACTGGCTGAATTATTACGCAAGGAAACCGGGTTTAAATCTGTGCTGGTGCGCAAGGGCGATTACTATGTGCCGCTGCGAAAGCGTACGGAAATTGCACGTAAGCACAGAGCTGATTTATTTGTTTCTATTCACGCCGATTCCTTCAAAAACAGTAAGGCCCGTGGTGCTTCCATTTATGCCTTATCTGAGCGTGGCGCCTCCAGTGAAACCGCGCGTTGGTTGGTACAGCGAGAAAACTCATCTGACTTGGTTGGAGGTGTTGGTGGTGTAAGTCTCGATGATAAGGATGATGTGTTAGCGCATGTGCTGTTGGATCTATCCATGACGGCTAGTTTGTCGGCCAGCTTAGATGTGGGTAAGGATGTCTTAGGTGCTATGGGTAAGGTCAGTCGTTTGCACAGTAAGAAAGTAGGGCAAGCGGGTTTTGTGGTGCTCAAATCACCTGATATTCCATCCATTCTGGTTGAAACCGGTTACCTATCGAACCCAACGGAAGCGAAACTGCTGAGGACTAAGACGCATCGTCGTGCTTTGGCTAAGTCTATTTTTAAGGGCGTGCAGAAGTACTTTGGCAAAACTCCTCCGCCAGGCAGTTGGTTGGCTTGGCAAAAATATCATCAGAATGAGTTGGCACTTCACACGATAGAGCGCGGTGACACCTTGTCGGGCATTGCGCAACGCTACCGTACCAGTGTGGGGCAATTACGTCAGCTAAATGCGCTGAGAAGTGATAACATCCGCATCGGTCAAAAAATAAAAGTCCCTGCTAGCTAGCTAACTTATTTTATTCATGAAACGTATTGAACTGCTTTCCCCTCGCCTTGCGAACCAGATTGCTGCCGGTGAGGTGGTTGAACGTCCTGCTTCTGTTGTTAAAGAACTGCTAGAGAATAGTCTGGATGCAGGATCTACACGCCTCGATATAGATGTTGAGCAAGGTGGCGTAAAGTTAGTGCGCTTGCGTGATGATGGGCATGGTATAGAGCATGATGACTTGGCTTTGTCCTTGAGCCGCCATGCGACCAGTAAAGTAAAAGAACTCGATGATTTGGAAGCTGTTGCCAGTTTAGGGTTTCGTGGTGAAGCTTTGGCGAGTGTTAGTTCTGTATCACGATTGGCGCTGACCAGTAGTACCGATGAATCAGGTACCGGTTGGAAAGTGGAAACTGAAGGGCGGGATATGGATACCAATGTTTCGCCGGCACCTCATGCCCGCGGAACCACGGTCGAAATGCGAGACCTATTTTTTAATACTCCTGCCCGTCGGAAATTTTTACGTACTGAGAAAACGGAGTTTGGCCATTTAGAAGAGGTGGTTAAACGCATGGCGCTGAGTCGTTTCGATGTGGGTTTTAGCCTGCGAAATAACGGGCGCATGATTCATAGTTTGAAGCCTGCCGACAGTATGCCGGAAAAAGAACGGCGTATCGCCCAAATATTTGGGCCTACTTTTTTACAGAATGCGGTGTTTGTTGAGAGCCAGGTCGGCGACTTGCGTTTGTGGGGTTGGGTAGGTTTGCCAACATTTTCCCGCAGCCAAACCGATCTACAGTACTTTTATGTCAATGGTCGAGTCATTCGCGATAAGTTAGTCGTGCATGCGATTCGTCAGGCTTATCGTGATGTGCTCTACTCCGGGCGCCATTCAGTTTTTGTTTTATATTTGGAATTAGATCCTGCCAGTGTGGATGTGAATGTACATCCAACCAAACACGAAGTGCGCTTTCGTGATGGACGTATGGTGCATGACTTTTTATTTCGCACTTTACATAAAGCGTTGGCTGAAGTGCGTCCAGGTGACCAAGTACTCAGTAATCAAACAACGGCAACTGCAGTCGAGCTCGCGCAGGGGGCTGTACCCGCTGAGAATGTGATTAACCAGCAAGAATCTATTTCCTTACGAACCGGGGAGGTATTTCCTGGTGCGGCGTCTGCTTCAGCATTTCAATCACGCTCGCAGTATTCTGTACAACCAGTGGCGGGTGAAGTAAAAGAGCAAATGGCGGTTTATGGCAATCTAGGTCAGTCGTCTATGGTTGCAGCCGATAGATCATCCACATGTAATAGTGTGGATATACCATCACAAGACATACCCCCTTTGGGTTTTGCCGTTGCTCAGCTGCATGGCATTTATATCCTGTCGCAAAACGAGCGCGGTTTGGTGGTGGTTGATATGCATGCCGCTCATGAACGAATTACCTACGAGCGTATGAAGCAAAATTACGTGGAAGAGGGTATCAAGGCGCAGCCTCTGTTGGTTCCTTTGTCTTTGGCGGTGAGTCAGCGCGAAGCCGATTGTGCTGACAATCAACAAGAAATACTGCAGCGTTTGGGGTTTGAAATTGATCGTGCGGGTCCAGAAAGTCTGTTGGTTCGACATACGCCAGCTTTTCTAAATAACGCTGACGCAGAAGCATTAGTGCGAGATGTACTAGCAGATATTCTGACTTACGGAGAATCTGATCGGGTACAGGCGCATTTAAATGAACTGCTGGGTACCATGGCTTGTCATGGCTCTGTTCGGGCTAATCGTCAATTAACGATTCCAGAAATGAATGCATTGCTTCGAGATATGGAGCACACAGAGCGTAGCGGCCAATGTAACCATGGACGCCCCACTTGGACCCAGTTATCGATGGGAGAGTTGGATAAATTGTTCCTGCGTGGACGCTAGCCTACATTTACACAGCAGGTATCCTGCTAAATGATGCACATTAACTCACTAAAGTAACGTATCCGCTATTAATGTCAGCCACAAATACCAATCCATTGCCGCCCGCTGTTTTTTTGATGGGTCCTACTGCCTCGGGTAAGACTGATCTGGCGGTAAAGCTCGTTGAAGGCTATCCCTTCGAGATCATCAGTGTGGATTCTGCATTGGTTTACAGGGGGATGGATGTGGGTACAGCAAAACCTTCTGCAGAGCTTTTGGCGCGAGCCCCTCATCGTTTAATTGATATACGAGAGCCGAATGAACCCTATTCTGCTTCAGATTTCAGAGCTGATGCGCTAACTGAAATGGCTGAAATTACCGCCGCTGGCAAGATTCCTCTGCTAGTGGGCGGAACTATGCTTTACTTTAAGGTACTAAGAGACGGCTTGGCTGATTTGCCCAGTGCATCGCCAGTGGTGAGGAAGCGTATTCAGCAGTTAGCTGAAAGTCAGGGTTGGGAGGCTGTGCATAGTCGCTTGGCCGAAGTCGATCCAGAATCTGCCGCACGTTTAAAACCAATGGACTCACAGCGGTTGCAGCGAGCATTGGAAGTTTATGAGGTTAGTGGCAAAACCATGACGCAGTGGTGGCAGGAGCAAGAAGCGAGCCGAGAGGCTGGGAACATCTTGCCCTATAATGTGTGTTCGTTGGCGGTGGCTCCGACCGAGAGGCATTTGCTTCATGAACGGATTGCCAAGCGTTTTGACATTATGTTGGATGAGGGTTTGGTGGCTGAGGTGGAGCGGTTAAAGGCGCAAAATGGGCTAAGTCGAGACCTGCCATCGATTAAGTCAGTAGGCTATCGTCAGGTGTGGAATTACCTCGAAGGTGAATTGACCTTTGACGAAATGGTAGAAACTGGGATAATCGCAACCCGTCAGCTGGCTAAACGCCAATTGACCTGGCTGCGTAGCTGGAAGGGCCTGCATTGGTTAGATACCTTTTCGCCGGATTTGGCGGAGCAGGCACTAAAAATTTTGGGGGGCTATTTTCCCCACAGGTTACCGCGCAATCCTGGATGAAATAAAAACATCTAGGTCTGCTGAAATGGGAAATTGAAAAATAGAATGATTTTTCGTTCCACGTTGCAGCCTTGCGGTAGTGATTATAAAAATTGTTGAGCAACACTTAAGGAGCACACCATGTCCAAAGGGCATTCATTGCAAGACCCTTTCTTGAACCAATTGCGTAAAGAGCGTATTCCGGTATCCATCTTTTTGGTAAACGGTATTAAATTACAGGGGCAGATCGAGTCTTTCGATCAGTTTGTTGTCCTACTGAAAAATGCTGTGAGTCAGATGGTCTACAAGCACGCAATTTCTACAGTCGTGCCTTCACGCAGTTTCCGTATGCCGACTAATCAAGGCGATCAGCAGCAAGACGAGCCGCAACAGGGCGATCAGAATGAATATCATCAAGAACCTACAGATAATATTGGTAATCAGTAAGTTCAGTGTTTTTTGAACGTCATAAAGGCGGTGAGTGTGCGATTCTGGTTCACGTGGATTTCTCCCGAGAGGATGACCGAGAGGACCCTAACGAATTTCATGAATTAGTTGTTTCTGCTGGAGCTGATCCCGTAGCGTTTGTTACGGGATCACGTCACCAACCTGATCCCAAGTACTTTATCGGTGGGGGGAAGGTTCAAGAGGTGGAACAGCTAGTTACCCAGCACAATGCAAATATTGTGCTGTTTAATCATGCCTTATCTCCTTCGCAAGAACGAAATTTAGAAAGTATTTTTAAGTGTCGAGTATTGGACCGCACTGGTTTGATTCTGGATATTTTTGCTCAGCGTGCGCGAACCCATGAGGGTAAGTTGCAAGTTGAATTGGCGCAGCTTCAGCATATGTCCACGCGACTTGTACGTGGTTGGACCCACCTAGAGCGTCAAAAAGGAGGTATTGGATTACGAGGTCCGGGTGAAACACAGCTGGAAACGGATCGTCGATTACTGCGTGCCCGAATTAAGTCGATTCAAAAACGGCTAGAAAAGGTACGTAAGCAACGTGATCAGGGTCGCCGTGCACGTTCGCGTGCTGAGTTACCTAGCGTATCCTTGGTGGGTTATACCAATGCCGGTAAGTCCACTATGTTCAATGCCGTGACTGATGCGAGCGTTTATGCGGCGGATCAGTTATTCGCGACATTGGACCCAACACTGCGACGTGTTGAACTACCCCATTTAGGCCCCATAGTATTAGCTGACACCGTTGGCTTTATCCGTCATTTGCCGCATAAATTGGTAAATGCGTTTCAGGCAACCTTGGAAGAAGCGCGGGAGGCCGATTTACTGCTACATATTATTGATGCAGCTGATGATGAGCGCTTGGATAATATCGAACAAGTGGAACATGTACTCAAGGAAATCGATGCTCTCAAAGTACCGACGCTACTCATCTATAACAAAATCGATTTGTTGGAGCGTACGCCGGCACAGTTAGAGCGTGACAAAAATGGTAAGCCCGCGCGAGTCTGGTGTTCTGCGCAGACGGGTGCAGGTTTAGATCTTTTAAAAGACGCTATTGTCGAATTGTTGGCTGGTACCGTTGTTGAAGCTTCGTTAACGATAACGCCTGCACAGGGTCGTTTGCGCGCCAAGTTATTTGAGCTTGGCGTCGTGCAACGAGAGCATGTGTTGGACAATGGTGATACGGAAGTGAATATTCGAATACCGCAAAGTGATTTGAGTCGCTTGGTGAAGCAAGAAGGCATTCAATTGAATTAGATGTGAGCTTTGCACGAACAAAAGATCATTTGTGCAAAGTTCTCTAGGTATCTGACTCATGGGTGATGAATTGGTTGCAGGGGATGGACTAGATACCTAGAATCCCCTCAGCAATAACAAGTTAATATAAATATTGGAGAAACTTTATGGCTTGGAATGAGCCGGGTGGTAATGACCAAGATCCTTGGGGTTCGCGGGGAAAAAAAGGCGGCAATCAAGGGCCTCCTGATTTAGATGAGGTGTTGGGCAAATTTGGTGAGAAGGTTACCAGTATTTTTGGCGGTGGCGGTAGCCGCGGCACAGGAAATGGAGGTGGCTCTATAATTGCGTTGGTTGTGGTTTTGGTGGTTATCAGTCTTCTATATGCAGTTTCAGGTTTTTATATTGTGCAGGAAGCGGAGCGGGGCGTAGTGCTTCGGTTTGGTCAAGTACAAGATGCATTGCGAGGGCCAGGTTTGAATTGGAATCCGCCTCTGATAGACGATGTGGAAGTGATCAATATTCAACATGTGCGCAAATACCGTGGTCGTGAACGTATGTTGACGGAAGATGTGAATATCGTGGAAGCGGACTTTGAGGTGCAGTACAAAGTGACTGATCCAAAGTCATTTTTCCTGAATGTGTTGAGGCCAGAAAATAGTCTGCAGCATGCGATGGAAAGTGCATTGCGCCATGAGGTGGGAAGCGAAAGCATGGATAATATTCTGACTCAAGGTCGTGCAGCGTTGGCTGACCAAGTGCAAATACGCTTACAAACCTATTTAAACAATTACGGTACCGGTATACATATCAGCAAGGTCAATATTGAAAATGTGGAAGCGCCGAAAGAAGTGCGTGATGCTTTCCAGGATGTTAACCGAGCCCGTGAAGACCAAACCCGTGTGCAAAGTGAAGCGGAGCAGTATGCGAATGGTATCGTACCGGAAGCTCGTGGTAAGGCCGCTCGTATCATTGAAGAGGCAAACGGTTATAAATCTGAAGTTGTGGCACGCTCAGAGGGTGAGGCTGCTCGTTTTGACAAGCTGTTAGCCGAATACAAAAAAGCACCCAAGGTAACACGTGAGCGTTTGTACCTGGATGCCATCGAGTCGGTTTACGCTAATTCCACCAAAGTTATGATTGATGTGGAAGGTGGTAATAACTTGCTTTATTTACCGTTGGATAAACTGGTAGAGCAAAGTCGCAGCCAGTCTTCAGTGAGTTCTAGTATTTCAGACACGGTTCAGTCAGCTACGGAAGAATTCCGTCAGCGTCGAGACACTAGTAGTCGTCGTAGGGAGGTTCGCTAATGAATAATAAAGCAATTTTTGGTTTGATAGCCTTATTAATCGTCGCCGTAGTTGGGTGGAATAGTTTATTTAAAGTGCGTCAGATTGAGCGTGTCGTATTACTGCATTTAGGTGAAATTAAAAATCCAGATGTACAGCCTGGGTTGCATGTTAAGTGGCCAATGATTGAAAGCGTAAAACGGTTTGATGCGCGGATATTGACCTTGGATGCACCTCCGCAACGCTACCTGACTTCTGAAAAGAAGTATGTGGTGGTGGATTCTTTTGTTAAATGGCGTATTGCTGAAGACGGCTTGAAGAAGTTTTACACCGCATCTTCCGGTTCGCTGAATGTTGCTGCGGGCTTGATTGCGTCGCGTGTTGATACCGGTTTGCGTGCTAAGTTTGGTGAGCGCACCTTGCATGAGGTGATTTCCGGCGAACGTGATGAGCTAATGGCAGATTTAACGTCAGAAATGGATAAGGTCATTCGTGAAGAGCTAGGTATCGCAATTGTCGATGTCCGGGTGAAAGGGATTGAGTTCTCCGAGGAAGTGAGCCTTTCTGTTTACCAGCGTATGCGTGCAGAACGTGCCCGTGAAGCACAGGAGCACCGCTCAGAGGGTAAGGAGCTTGCTGAAGGTATCCGTGCTGATGCGGATCGTCAGCGTCGTGTGATTTTGGCGGAAGCCTATAAGAATTCTGAGCTTACTCGGGGTGAAGGTGATGCGCTGTCGGCGGCGATTTATGCCAAGGCCTATAACAAAGATTCAGAGTTCTATTCCTTTTACCGCAGTCTTGATGCTTACAAGGAAACCTTCTCAAATAAGGGTGATGTGATGTTGATTGACCGTGATAGTGAGTTCTTTCGCTACATGGGCAGTTCTAAAGGCAAAAACTAAAGGGCAGAAAATGCACAATTTGAGGCCAGACCCATTGGGTCTGGCCTCAAGCTTTGGTAGAATCCTGCAACCGAGCTGATCGCTCGGTTTTTTTGTGTATATACATTGGAAAATTTGGTTAGAACATGTGGCGTGATTTCGGGGTGGCAATTTGCCTAATGCTGGTGCTGGAAGGCATCCTACCCTTCCTATATCCGCAGCGCTGGCGCAAAGCCGTGCATATGCTCTCCCAAATAGATAATCGCACTATGCGCATAATGGGCTTAGTCAGTATGCTCATGGGCGTGGGGCTACTTTACCTGATTCACTAACTGGAAGGTTACGAGTTATGTCAGCAGACCGCTGGTTATTACCGGATGCTGTGGCAGACATATTGCCGCCTGAAGCCGAGCGTATTGAGTCGCTTAGGCGATGCATGATTGATCGATTTTATGGCTGGGGTTACCAATTGGTGATGCCGCCTCTTCTTGAATACCTAGAATCCCTGCTTTCCAGTGCTAGTCATGATTTGGATCTGCAGACGTTTAAGTGACGGACCAACTATCTGGTCGCACCATGGGTCTTAGAGCCGATATCACACCGCAGGCTGCACGAATAGATGCGCATCGTTTGCGAGAAGACGGCATTACCCGCCTTTGTTACGTGGGTGATGTACTGCATACCAAGCCTGCCACTATCACCAGCCAGCGTAATCCCATTCAGGTGGGGGCTGAGTTGTACGGTCACGGTGGGATTGAAAGTGATGCCGAAGTGGTCTCCTTGATGCTAGATGTGTTGGCCGTTGCAGGCGTTAACGACGCTATTCTAGGTTTAGGTCATGTAGGTATTTACCGATCTTTGGCTACTGCGGCAGCGCTTAGCGAAGAGCAGGAATGTGAGCTATTTGATGCTTTGCAGCGTAAGGCGGTGACTGAAATAAATGCCTTTGTTGTTGAGCATGTAACAGATAAGAGCTTGGCCTCGATGCTGAAACAGTTGCCAGGTCTTTGCGGTGGTGCTTCGGTGCTAACGCAAGCAAAAGCAGTTTTTGCCGATGCACCGGAAGCGGTTAAAGCGGCTCTGGCGGAACTGGAAAACACAGCTAATGTGATAACGCAGCGTTGTAAGGTTGAGCCGACATTCGATTTGGCCGAGTTGCGTGGATATCACTACCATACGGGTGTGGTTTTTTCGGCGTACATTCAAGGTGAGTCTAAGGCGGTTGCCCAGGGTGGTCGTTATGACTCTATTGGTGAGGCCTTTGGCCGAGCACGTCCGGCTACAGGCTTTAGTGCAGATTTAATTACATTGGCCAATTGTAGTGATGAGTCTTATAGCGTGCCAGCAGGCATTGCTGCACCAGTCGTTCAGGATGAACAGCTGTGGTCATTAATCTCGCAGTTACGGGCACAAGGTGAGAGAGTAATCGAGAGTTTGTCTGACCAGGCTGATGATTCAGCGCTGTCAGGGTGCAATCGGAAAATTGTTAATCAGCAAGGACAGTGGCAGGTCGTTAAATTGTAATGTGTGGCCGGTCAGTTTGAAGTAATCCATTTATTAAATGAAACACCATAGAGACAGTTAGATCATGGGTAAGAATGTTGTTGTGTTAGGCACCCAATGGGGTGATGAAGGGAAAGGTAAAATTGTTGACCTGCTAACGGAACAGGTTGCTGCAGTGGCTCGCTTTCAGGGTGGTCATAACGCTGGGCACACCTTGGTCATCGACGGTGAAAAAACCGTCTTGCATTTGATTCCTTCAGGCATCTTACGCGAAAACGTTATGTGCGTTATTGGTAACGGTGTGGTGTTAGCGCCTGATGCGTTGTTGGAAGAAATTGCGGCCCTTGAAGAAAAAGGTGTTCCTGTTCGTGAACGTTTGCGTTTAAGTCCTTCTTGTCCTTTGATTCTGCCTTATCACGTAGCCTTGGATCAGGCGCGCGAAAAAGCGCGTGGTGAAGCAAAAATTGGTACGACAGGACGTGGTATAGGCCCAGCCTATGAAGACAAGGTTTCACGTCGCGGGTTACGTTTAGGTGATCTTTTTAACCCAGAACGTTTTGCGACTAAGTTAAAAGAAGTGCTCGAATACCATAATTTTGCACTGCAAAATTATTACAAAACAGACGCAGTAGATTTTGATAAAACGTTGGCAGATGCTTTAACCATGGCTGAAGAATTGAAGCCTATGGTGGCTGATGTCACTGGTTTGCTGCATGATTATCGCAAGAAAGAAGAGAATATCTTGTTTGAAGGTGCGCAAGGCTCCTTGTTAGATATTGATCATGGAACTTATCCTTTTGTAACGTCTTCCAATACAACGGCGGGTGGTACAGCGACAGGTAGTGGTTTTGGCCCTCTATATTTGGATTATATTTTAGGTATCACCAAGGCTTACACCACGCGTGTAGGTTCTGGTCCATTTATAACAGAGTTGTTTGATGACGATGGTGAATACTTAGCAAAACGTGGTCATGAGTTTGGCGCAACGACAGGGCGTCCTCGTCGTTGCGGTTGGTTTGATGCAGTAGCTCTGAAGCATGCGATTCAAATTAATAGTGTGTCAGGTATTTGTTTGACTAAGTTAGACGTGTTGGATGGTTTGGAAACTATTCGTATCTGTACTGATTATAAAGATAAAGACGGTAATTCCGTGCCTTTACCTTATGATTGTGAAAGCTATGAAGAGTTAGAGCCTGTCTACGAAGATTTGCCGGGTTGGACTGAGTCAACATTGGGTGCAAAAGATCTAGCTAGCTTGCCGGAAAATGCGAGAGCTTATATTAAACGCATCGAAGAGGCCGTAGGTGCGCCAATAGATATCGTGTCTACGGGCCCTGATCGTAATGAAACAATTGTTTTGCGTCACCCCTTTAAATAAATATTAGCTAGTATTTATTTAGAAAAAAGCAGCCATAATTATGGCTGCTTTTTTATTGTCTTTTATAAACCGCCCATTAATTCTAAATAATAATCTCGAATGGTATTGATGCCGCCTTCACTCTCTAGCTTCTGATACCCCTTCATAAATAAATCGCGTAACTTTATATCTCGAAAGGCCATATTGTAGTGAGCCTTCAGAGGGAAGATCTTGTGGTAAGCAGGTGTTGCTCTATAGGGTGAGTTGATCTCAACCAAATGGTAAGCTGCTTGTTTACGGTAGTAATTGAAAATATATTTATCTGCAAGAACTACATCGGCTTTGTCGTAGAATAATAAATCAACTTGTATTCTTTGATCCATGACTTCTCGGTACAACCCTTTTTCCTGCTTAGGTAATTCTGGTAAATCAAGCACTTCGCTTGCTTTGGGGAATGCTATAACTCGAATCCCTTTAAGGTCAGATTTAGAATCAATTTTAAGATGGTTCTTCCGTAATGAAATGGCGTGATTGTTGAATATAAAAATAGGGTCGCTGTAATAGTACCTATCCCCAAGCGCTAGGGTTCCCATAGCAAGCGCATCTATGTGGCCTTGCTCCATCGCGTTGACGGCTTTTTCTAAGGTTGGAAAATACTGGGATGTGGTGTTCACTCGTTGATTAGCGAAGGTGTTTTTTACCATATCCACGAAAATACCGTTGTCCTTGCCTATCATGATGTAGGGGGGAAGGGAGGCTCTCCAATAGCCGATGGTGACAAGTGAGTGTTCTGCTTGGTCTGATACAGCCGATGTGCTGATCATCAATCCGACCAATAGACTCATAATTCCCTTAATTCTCGAAATTCCACAGCTCATGATGACGTGCCTTATTTGGTGTCTAGTTAGCTTCGTTCTACTACCGAGCATCCAATAAACATGCCCATACTCATAGAGTTACGGCAGTATTGGGCTAATCTAGAGGTGTAAACTGCCTATAAACCCATATCACTTGAATACAGTTGTAAGAAATAGATGGATCCGATCAATTTTGCAAAGAAAAGAGTATTAATCGTCGACGACTTGCCGGAGGCGCGTGTCGGTGTTCATCGTATGATGCGTGATTTTGGTGCGACTGAGATCAAGGCGGTATCTGGTGGCAAAGAAGCTGTTGAAGCCTTGCAAGAGCAAAGTTATGACATTGTGCTGTGCGATTACAATTTGGGTGAAGGTAAGGACGGTCAGCAGATACTTGAGGAAGTGCGCTATAACAAGTTGCTGAAGAATACGGCAACTTTTGTGTTGATCACCGCAGAGAATACCACCGATATGGTCATGGGAGCGTTAGAGTACGCGCCAGATTCCTATGTCACCAAACCCTTTACTAAAGGGGATTTAAGAACGCGACTTATTAAGTTGCTGGAAATGAAGCAGCTGTTGCATCCATTGGATTCCGCTATTGATAAGGGCGATCTTGCTGCTGCGCTAAAAGCATGTGATGTACTAGCGCCCAAAGCAAAAGAATATGCAGGTAAGATCCTGCGTACTAAAGGTCAGCTATTGTTTGAAGCAAATATGCTGGACGAATCAGAAAAACTCTATCAGCAGATTCTTTCACGACGTGAAATGCCATGGGCCTTGCTAGGGCTTGGTAAAGTTAGTTTTGCTCGTGAGGACTATGCCGCAGCAAAAGATTATTTCGAAAAGCTAACCGCACAGAATCAATTTTACGTTCCGGCGTTTGACTGGTTAGCAAAATGTGAAGAAGCCTTGGGTGATTATCAGGCCGCCCAGGAAACAATTCAGAAAGCTATTGGTACTTCGCCTAAAGCTGTGTTGCGTCAAATGGAACTTGCGCGGTTAGCTGAGCATAATCAGGACGAAGTGATTGCAGAGAAAGCTTATAAACAATCGGTTAACTTAGGTAAAGATTCCTGTTACAAGAATCCGGAAAGTTATCTTGGTCTGGCCAAGTCGCTGCAATATAAGGTGCAGCCGTCAGGTGATCGTGAATCTCGAAATGCCACTGCAGATGCACTGCGTGCATTAACCGCAGTGCAAAAAGAGTTTGGCGGGAATGACAAAGTTGCATTAAAAGCCACAGTATTGGAAGGTGAGACGCACTTTCATTCAGGTAAAGAAGAAGA
>Ga0105352_1000575_pt1 | contig 21471 bp, 13 predicted proteins | sample EN8Hudsemesocosm_FD_83507 | JGI IMG/M metagenome (GOLD analysis project Ga0105352, IMG submission 83507) | Methane-oxidizing microbial communities from mesocosms in the Hudson Canyon - EN8B Hudson Canyon | ecosystem: Environmental > Aquatic > Marine > Cold seeps | place: Hudson Canyon...
TTATGAGAAGACCGACAACGGTTTTGAGCCAAGCTCAAAGCGCATCGTTGAGACAACGGTTGGTCGTGCAATCTTCTCTAGAATTATGCCAGAAGGCTTAAACTTTGATTTAATCAACGAAGCCTTGACTAAGAAAGTTGTATCTAACTTGATTCACGTTTGTTACCGTACGCAAGAGCTTAAAAAAGTGGTTATTTTTGCCGATCAAATGATGTACATGGGCTTTGAGTATTCAACCAAGTCTGGTATCTCATTCTGCTCGAATGATATGATTATTCCTGAGGAAAAGGAAGTGTTAATCAATACTACAAATGCAAAAGTAAAGCTTGTTCAAGAGCAATACAGCAATGGTGTTCTTACAGATAAAGAGCGTTATAACAAGGTAATTGACCTGTGGTCGCGTACTTCTGAAGAAGTGGCAAAAGCGATGATGGATAAAGTTGGCTTTGAAGACATTACCGATGCCCAGGGTAAAACTGAGAAAAAACCTTCGTTTAACTCGATTTACATGATGGCTGATTCTGGCGCAAGGGGTTCTCCGGCGCAAATCAGACAGTTGGCTGGTATGCGTGGCCTAATGGCCAAGCCAGACGGCTCTATTATTGAAACGCCAATTACTTCAAACTTCCGTGAAGGTTTGAATAACATGCAGTACTTCATCTCAACACACGGTGCTCGTAAAGGTTTGGCCGATACCGCACTGAAAACGGCAAACTCGGGTTACTTAACGCGTCGCTTGGTTGACGTTGGTCAAGATCTTGTGATCACTAAAGAGGATTGCGGTACTGATAACGGTCTAATTATGAAAGCCGTGATTGACGGTGGTAACGTTGCTCAAACTTTGGGTGCAGCGGTGCTTGGTCGTGTTGTGGCTGAAGATATTGCTTATCCAAATACAACCGATTTGTACTTAGCGAAAGGTCATTTGATTAGCTTGAGTGATTCTGAAAAAATTAATGAACTCGGTATTGAGTCTATTAAAGCTCGTTCTCCAATTACTTGCGAAACAACTTACGGTGTGTGTTCTTCTTGCTACGGTAATGACATGGCGCGCGGCCATAAGATTGGTGTTGGTGAAGCGATTGGTGTTATCGCCGCTCAGTCTATTGGTGAGCCGGGCACACAGTTAACGATGCGTACCTTCCATATTGGTGGTGCGGCAAGTTCATCAACCGCTGTTAACAGTATTCATATTAATACTGATGGTGTTGTTTACTTTGAAAACATGAAGTCTATTCAAAACGCGAGTGGCGATTTGGTGGTTATTTCACGTTCTGCAGAGGCTTCAATTCGTAATGAATTAGGCCAAGAAAAAGAACGCTACAAGCTACCTTACGGTGCCTTGGTACACTATAAAGATGGCGGAAAAGTTAAAGCAAAAGATAAGATTGTTGACTGGGATCCGCACACTCACCCAATTATTGCAGAATATTCGGGTAAGGTTATCTTTGTTGATTTCTCTGAAAGTATTACTGTTACTAAGGGTTCAGATCCTTTAACGGGCCTAAACTTCTTTGAAATGATTGAAGAAGGTGAGCGAGCTGCTGCAGCAAAAGACATGAAACCAATGATTAAATTGGTTGATGAAAAGGATAACGACCTGATTTTGTCAACGCATTACCTACCATCGGGTGTTAAGATAAACTTGGTTGATGGTCAAACGATTGCTGCTGGTGAAATTCTTGCGAAGATTCCGAAAGCGGTTTCAAAGACAAGTGATATTACCGGTGGTCTGCCGCGTGTTGCTGATTTGTTCGAAGCGCGTAAAGCGAAAGACCATGCAATCCTAGCAGAGACGGCTGGTGTTATTAGTTTTGGCAGTCCTACAAAATCTAAAGTACGCTTATTGATTACAGATGAGGCGGGTGAAGCGACAGAAATGATGATTCATCAATGGCGCCAAATCAACGTATTTGACGGTGAAACCGTTGAAAAAGGTGATGTGATTTCAGATGGCCCATCAAACCCTCATGACATTCTTCGTCTATTAGGCGTCGAAGCTTTGGCTGATTATGTTGTTAAAGAAGTGCAAGCGGTTTATCGCCTACAGGGTGTGAAGATTTCTGATAAGCACATCGAAGTGATTGTGAAGCAAATGCTGAGAAAAGTTGAAATCCTTGACAATGGTGATTCTACATACGTCAACGGTGAAACAGCTGAGTACGCGCATGTTATTGAGAAAAACAAGCAACTTAAAGCGCAAGGCAAGGATGTGATTAAGTACCAAAGATTGTTAATGGGTATTACTAAAGCATCATTATCAACAGAGTCGTTTATCTCTGCTGCGTCTTTCCAGGAGACAACTCGAGTTCTAACAGAAGCCTCAATTACAGGCCGAATTGATGGACTAAGAGGTCTTAAGGAAAACGTTATTGTTGGTCGTTTGATTCCTGCTGGTACTGGTTTTACCTACCATCAAGAGAAAAAACGTCGCAATGCAGAAGAGTCGATGCTTATTACTGATGCTGAGGAAGCATTATCAGCACAACTTAGCGAAGTTGAAGTTCAAAGCGAAGGGTCTTAAGATTCATCTTAAAAAAACCCCTTTAGGCAATATGCTTAAAGGGGTTTTTTATTGGGCGCTCGAAAAATTTAGCGCTGCAAAACTCCCTAGTGCTATCACTAAAGCAAACCACAGTTTTTCTGGGTAAGTTAAAATACTTTCATGGAAAAATCACACTTTAGCGAACTTGTTGAACAAGGCTATAACCACATACCGGTTTCTCGCGAATTACTCGTTGACACGGACACTGCTTTAGCACTCTACCTGAAGCTTGCAAACACACCTTATAGCTATTTTTTAGAGTCGGTACAAGGTGGTGAAAAATGGAGTCGCTATTCTTTTATTGGCCTGAAGGCAGAAACTGTCATCAAGGTATTTGATTACCAGGTAACAGTAGAAAAAAATGGCAAGATTGTGCAAACCCATCAAGTGGAAGATCCACTAAGCTGGATTGAGGAATATCAGGTGCAATTCAAGGTACCAAAGTTAGATCATTTGCCCGTATTTAATGGCGGCTTGGTCGGTTATTTTGGCTATGAAATTATTCGTTACATTGAGCCAAAACTGGCTCACTTGAATAAACCTGATGAGCTAGGTGTGGCTGATATTTTGCTGATGCTGTCAAATGACTTATTGGTCGTTGATAATTTATCAAGCAAGGCATACATCATTACTCACGTTAATCCATCCGAGAGTAGTTTTGAGGGCGCAATTACCAAATTAGACGAAATTCAAAAGAGGGTTCAAGAGCCACTTGTGGATCAGCCCAGTGAGCCTGTCAACATAAAGGCAGAGGACTTTGTCTCGAGCTTCGGTAAAGAAAATTTTAAGCGCTCTGTCAAAGAAATTCAAAAGTACATTGTTGCTGGTGATGTTATGCAAGTGGTTCCTTCGCAACGTCTTAGCTGTGAATTTAAGGCAAAGCCCATTGATCTTTATCGCCAGTTAAGGGTTCTCAATCCGTCGCCGTATATGTATTTTTTGAATTTGGACGATGTCTGCATTGTAGGCTCATCGCCAGAAATTTTGACACGAGTGGATGACAATAATATTGCTACGGTTAGACCGATTGCGGGTACACGATCTCGAGGAAAAACTGCCGAAGAAGACTTGGCACTTGAAGTTGATTTGCTTTCCGACCACAAGGAAATTGCCGAACACTTAATGCTTATTGATCTGGGTAGAAATGATTTGGGCAGGATTGCTAAAACAGGCACCGTGACGCTGACTGACAAAATGTTTATTGAACGTTATTCTCACGTTATGCATATTGTCTCTAATGTTGAATGCGAACTACAAGATGGCATGAGTGCGATTGATGTGCTCAGAGCAACCTTCCCAGCAGGCACGTTAAGCGGCGCACCAAAAGTGAGAGCGATGGAGATTATTAACGATGTTGAGCCTTTAAAGCGTAATATTTATTCTGGTGCGATTGGCAACCTCTCATGGCACGGTGGTATGGACTTAGCGATTGCGATTCGAACTGCGGTAATTAAAGACGAAACACTTTACGTGCAAGCGGGTGCTGGCATTGTTTATGATTCTGTGCCTGAATCCGAATGGCAAGAGACGATGGATAAAGCGCAAGCCCTTATTAAAGCTGCTGAAAAAATCTAGCAGCCTTGTTGCTATTCTGTTTTTATCAAAAGAGTAAAAACAATTACTTTTTTGCAAAAAAAGCCTTAAGTTGGAGTGACCTTTGTTTGTAAAATAAGGACTCTTATTGGCCAAAAAATAACACCTTAAATGCAAGACTCAGCTTTTGTTCATCTACAATGTCAGAGCGAATATTCTGTCAAGAATAGCCTGGTTCGAGTGCCAAAATTGATTGAAGCTGTCAAGCAGGCAGGGATGAATTCTATCGCAATAACCGATGATATTAATCTTTTTTCAGCGGTTAAATTTTACCAAAAAGCCCGTGCCAAAGGTGTTAAGCCGCTATTTGGCGCAAAAATGTCACTCAGTTCTCCTGAGGGTCGTTATGATGTTTTGCTGCTTTGTCAAAACCATCAGGGTTATCTTAATCTTTCTGAACTGATTTCCAAAAGCTATCTCAATAAGCAGGGCATAGAGGGTCCAAGTATTACCGAAGAGCAGCTTGAAAATCATCATCATGGTTTGCTACACATTGCCTCGCCAGTTAGCTCTGATATTGCTCGATTATTGTTGGCAAATGAGGCAACACTGGCTAGAGAGAAGGCAGCCAAGTGGCAAGGGCTTTTTGGCGATCGCTACTATTTTGCGGTGCAAAGAACACTTCGGTCGAGCGATGAACAGCATCTTCACCTTGCGATTGATTTGGGTGTCGAGCTGGGCATTCCTGTTGTTGCTACTAACGACGTTCAATTTTTATCACAAAGTGACTTTGAGGCCCATGAGGCGAGAATTTGTATTTCACAGGGCGGCCTGCTAGATGATGCACGACGAGCCAAGCATTTTAACGAAGCGCAGTATTTAAAAAGTGCCGATGAAATGACAGCATTATTTGCCGATTTTCCTCAGTTATTGACCAATACGGTTGAAGTTGCCAAACGTTGTAATCTTCATTTTGAATTATTTCAGAAAAACTATTTACCCATTTTCCCCACCCCCGAAGGCATGTCAATTGCCGAGTTTTTTGAGCAAGAATCTAAACAAGGCTTAAGTGAGCGATTAAAAGGCAAAAAGGTCGACGAGAAGCAATATGCTGAACGCCTTCAATTTGAGCTTTCTGTTATTTTGGAAATGGACTTCCCTGGCTATTTCTTAATTGTTTCTGACTTTATTCGCTGGGCAAAAGAAAATGGCATACCTGTAGGCCCTGGCAGGGGTTCAGGTGCAGGTTCTTTGGTGGCTTGGGCACTTTCAATTACCAATGTCGACCCGATTGAGCATGAACTGCTTTTTGAGCGATTTCTGAATCCTGAGCGTGTTTCGATGCCCGACTTTGATATTGATTTTTGTACCGATCGTCGAGATGAGGTGATTGAGTATGTTGCGCGCAAATATGGCCAAGAAAAAGTATCGCAAATTATCACCTACGGCACGATGGCTGCCAAGGGAGTGGTTCGTGATGTGGGCAGGGTATTGGGTCATCCTTATGGCTTCAGTGATACTATATCAAAACTTATTCCAAACGAGCTTAAAATGACTTTGGACAAAGCATTGCAAGACTCTCCGGATCTCAAATCACGCTATGTTTCAGAAGAAAGTGTGACTACTTTGATTGACCTTTCTCTAGATCTTGAGGGTTTGGTGAGAAATGTCGGCACCCATGCTGGTGGTGTTGTTATTGCACCTAGCAAAATCAGCGATTTTTGCCCAATTTATAAAGGCGCTGGTGAAAGTGATGTGGTTGTCTCTCAATTTGACAAAGACGACGTCGAAGCGGTTGGCTTGGTGAAGTTTGACTTTTTGGGTTTGTCGAACTTAACCGTTATTGATAAAGCCGTTAAGATGATTTTCGAAAAGGGTTTGACGGCTGAGCTAATTGACATTGATACACTGTCTTTGGATGACCAGGCGGTCTATGAACTGTTGCAGCGCTGTGATACGACTGGTATTTTTCAGTTGGAATCTGACGGCATGCGCGGCTATTTAAAAAAATTACAAGCTGATAATTTTGAGGACATCGTTGCGATGCTGGCTCTTTATCGTCCTGGCCCACTCGACGCCGGCATGGTAGATGACTACATTAATGTTAAGCACGGAGCCAAAGTTAAGTATCCACACCCCATGCTTGAGGAAATACTAAAACCCACTAACGGTGTGTTTCTTTATCAAGAGCAAGTGATGAAATCGGCGCAAGTGATGGCGGGCTATTCTCTGGGAGGTGCTGACTTATTGCGTCGAGCGATGGGCAAAAAAAAGGTCGAAGAAATGGCGCAGCAGCGAGAAGTGTTTGTTACTGGCGCTGCTGAGAAGGGCATTAAGGGGGAAAAAGCCAATGAAATCTTTGATCTGATTGATAAGTTCTCGGGCTACGGTTTTAATAAATCTCATTCTGTTGCTTACGCTTATGTGTCATACCAAACTGCTTGGCTAAAGTCGCATTATCCAGCCCCTTTTATGGCATCAGTGCTTTCAGGCGTTATGGACGACACCGATCGTATTGCCTTTACTGTTAGTGAGACCAAGAAGATTAATCTTGTCATTCACGCACCCAATATTAATCAATCTGAATATCAATTCAGTATTTTGGATAACAGTACAATCACCTATGGTTTGGGTGCGATTAAAGGGGTGGGTGAGGCCTTGGTGCAGGCCATTGTTGCTGAACGAGTTGCAAATGGGAATTACCAAGATATTTTTGATCTTTGCCTGCGAATTGAGAAAAAGTTTTTAAATCGTCGTGCCATTGAGGCCTTAATTTACAGCGGTGCTTTTGACTCTCTCGGCATTGATAGAGCAACTCTAATTGCGACTTACCCGAGCGCAACCAAACAGGCTGAACAAAGACAAAACGACCATTCAAATGGACAGACTGGTCTTTTTGCCGCAGTTGAAAGCCATATCGATTACGAGAAAAAATACGTCTCAGCCGATTGCTTGCCTTTCAAGAAGATGCTAATGTTTGAAAAAAACGTGATGGGTTATTATCTTCATCGCCATCCTACTGACGCCTTTAAGTCGGATTTACAATCAATCGTGTGCACCTTGCCAAACAATATTGTCTTTCGAAATAATCGTGAGGTGAGAATCCTGGCGTTGATTTCTGAAATTCGCTACCGCAACACTCAGAAAGGCCAAATGGCTAGCGTCATTGTTGAAGATGGCGTCAAACAGTTGAACGCAGTTCTATTTAGCAAGGTATTGGGTGAAAACTCTGAACAGTTACATGTTGACGAAGTTGTGGTGATCACCGGTAAGGTTAACAAAGATTTTAGAGATCAGTGGCAAGTGGTGGTTGATAAGGTTGAGGGGGTTGAGCAAGTACAAATGAAATATGCTAAATATTTGCGTATTGGTCTAAATGCAAACCAGAGAAGTAAGTTTCAGAAGCTCTCTCAGTTGCTAAAAGAGAGTAGTGGGAACTGCCCGGTGATTGTTGAATATAAAACCGATGCGGCGTACGGTAGATTGCCACTCAAGCCTGAGTACTCGGTGGCGCCAACTGCGCAGTTGTTAGATTCCTTGGAGCGACTTATTGGCCAAGGCGGCTGCAAAGTTCAATATTAGTCTTCATTACATTGTCGATGATAAAAAGATCGCGCGTATTTTCTGTATTCATGGATCGTTATTTCGCCGTCTAGTACAAAACTGAGCTGCCCTGAGCAAATTGTGTCCAACACCATGGCGCCATTGTCTCTATAGCGCTCCACAATGACTGTTGCTGGATGTTTATATGGATTTTTGTATCCTGCTGAGCTGATCGCAATATCTGGCGAAACTGCCTCGATAAAGGCTTTGGTGGATGATGTTTTGCTGCCGTGGTGTGGGATCAGCATCACATCTGCATCAAGATTAATGTCGCTGGTTTGAAGTAAGGCTTTTTCTGCCTTTTTCTCGATGTCACCTGTAAGTAGTACGCTTGCGTCTGCAGTGGATATTTTTAAAACACAGGAAGCGTTATTACCCTCAAAGGCATCGCCATCCTCTGGACTTAAAATCTCAAACTGCACACCATCCCATGCCCAAAATTGCCCTGAATGGCAGTGCTCAGCTGTACCTGGTACCGCACTGGGAACAGAGCTTAGTATATTGCCAATAGTAAAATTGTTCAGAATGGCTTGCAAACCGCCTATATGATCATTGTCACCGTGGCTAATGATAATGGTATCGATACTATTAACTTGGTTGGCAATCAAAAATGGGATAAGGGCGGCATCACCCATATTAAAACCAGAGGGCGAGCGAGAACCGGTGTCATAAACCAAAGTATGGTTTTTGGTACGCACAACAACCGCTAAACCTTGGCCAACATCAAGTACGTCGATAAGTGCCGTTTTAGGGGGGATGTTGGTGTTGGAGGTAAGTATTGGTATAGCAATAAGCAACAGAGCCGCTCTGCGCAGTTTTAAGCCCCTTGGCAGTATCAATAAACAAGCGCCAATAACTAAAATGATTAAGTCGAGTGCGCTAGCGGGCATAAAGTGTAATCGATTAAATGACAGCTCACTTATTTGTTGAAGAAAAAGTGCAAGAAGTAATAGCGTTTTATCGGCTATGTCAAAGCATAACTGGGCAAGTGCATTGATTTCAGCGATCGCAAATAGTGCGCCGAACAAAGAAATCGGCGTCACAACAAAGCTAAATATCGGAATGGCGATAAGGTTGGCCAGACCAGATAGTGAAGAGCTTGACTGAAAAAACCACAAAGTAATGGGTAGCATGGCAACGCAAATCACTAATTGCAAATAAATTAGTTTTAACAGTGCCGACATATTATGAAAAAGCGATACGCCATATAGAATGACGCCAACGGCATAAAAAGACAACCAAAACCCGACATCGTATACAGACAAAGGGTTAAAGAATAGTACAAGCAGCATGGCAAGTCCGTATAGTGTCCAAACGCTATACTGAGTTCGAAAAATAATACTTAAAAAAGCGACACTCGCCATAATAAAGGCGCGCTGCGTTGGAATGGAAAATCCAGCGATAAGTGCATAGCTCAATGCGCCAATAATACCGAATGCAGCACCTACCACTTGTGCAGGAATAACAACCACTAAACGCCTCGAAAGACGCCATAAGAAAGAAGCAATAAAAAACAATAAGGTGGAAATAAGACCAATGTGGAGGCCAGAAATAACGCTTAAATGTGTTGTATTGGTGGATTGGAAAAGCTGCCAATGATCATCTTCGATAAGAGACCTGTCACCAAGCACAAGTGCATTGATAACGCCAGCAAAAGGTAAGTTCTGTAAATAAGGCGAGAGTATTTTTCTCAAGGATTGCCTAAGTTGATGAATGAAAGCAGCGTTAGATGAAGAGAGAGATTTATTGGACTCACTCTTTCGGACATAACCAGTCGCACTAATTTGGTTGGCAAAAAGCCATCTTTCATAATCAAAGTTACCTTGATTTCTCAAGCCATTATTATGTTTTAATTTAATAGTCAGCGCCCACTCATCACCAACAGTGAGTTTTGGTCTATCTTTACCGTACCAAGATAGTCGAACTTTAGCCTTAAATGGCACAATTACCTCATAGAGAAAAATCGATTTTTCAGGGCTTGAGATAGGTAGGGAAACAATGAAACCGCGACTCTCAATCGATTGGTTAAGGAATTGCTCGTCAACATTTTGATTAAGGAGGATATGCGAAAAAACAGACATCCATGAAAAACCAGCAAGGGCAAAAAAGATTTTTACTGAAATTTTAGGTTTGGGCCTAAAAGTCACTAAAAACACTATGAAAAGAGTCAATATTGCAGCTATTTCAGCAGCGCTTAATTCAAGGCTGTTTTTTGTTGAGAAAACAACAAGCCCAACTAAGAAAAATAGAGCATTAAATAGCATCAGAATTTTCGATATTATTACCTTGCTTGGATGGATAAAAATTATAGATCATATTTAACCCAAATATCCGTGAAACACTTGATTTAACGCGAGAAACATCAAAAGTTATCCGCCATTATCAAAATTATTAAATTACTGGGTTATAGTGATTGACAACCAATACGTGAAAAAACATAAGTTATTGATTTACATAGTAAAAAAAGTTGTGATTACTTTTTAATCAAAACCGTAATAAAGCCTATTCTGGTGCTATTTCTTGATTAAATCCAAGAGATATAAACAGAGTTATCCACAGTTTTGTGAGTAAGTCTATTAAGCCTTGATTTAACGGCATTTTGCATTGTTTAAATTAGTGTCTCAGAAATTTTGACGACCAGTTTTTGTGCAATAATAATTTTGCTGTTTATATCGATTTTTTCGCATTCATTTTTAGTGATGAAAAAAACCTCGTTTTGGTCGGATTTAAGACCAATTGCTGAACTTGAAACATCATTTAGGATAATGGCGTCACAGCCCTTGTTTTTAAGCTTATTTTTGGCATTTTCGAGAAAATTTTCAGTCTCTGCGGCAAAACCAATGCAAATAGGTTTGTCTTTGAGTTGGCAAACATCGGCCAAAATATCTGGATTGCGAACTAACTCTATTGAAATTGTTTCACTTTCTTTTTTGATTTTATTTTTCGCAATGCTCGCGGGCTTGTAGTCGGCAACGGCAGCGCAGGCGATAAAAACATCCTGTTTGTTGATGCTATCCATTACGGCTTGGTGCATTTCAGCTGCACTTCCTATAACAATACTTTTCGCTCGAGATTCAATATCGACAGAAATTGCGCCAATTATTAAGGTTACTTCTGCTCCCGCTTCAATGCAGGCTGATGCAAGCGCCATACCCATCTTGCCACTACTGTGATTTGAAATATAGCGCACAGGGTCTATCGGTTCAATAGTGGCACCAAGGGTAATCATCACTTTCTTGCTACTTAGTTTAGTATTTTGAAATAAATTAGCCGTTTGTAGTGCAATAGAAGTAGGCTCGGCTAGGCGTCCTTCGCCAATATCTCCGCATGCTTGTACACCAAATTCAGGTTTTGCAATAACGATATCTCTATCTTTAAGTATGTTTAGATTGTCTTTCATTGCCATTGAGCCATACATTTGCTGATTCATAGACGGCGCAATAAGTACATTAGCCGTTGTGGCTAATATGAGAGTGCTTAATAAATCATCTGCTTTACCGTGACACAATTTGGCAATGGTGTTGGCGGAAGCTGGCGCTATAACAATTGCATCGGCCCACTTTGCTAGTTCAATATGTCCCATTGAGAGTTCGGCTTCTGAATCCCAAAGGTTGTCATGCACTTTGTTTTTCGAAACGGTTTGTAAGGATCTTTCGCTAACAAATTCAGCACCGCCGGCTGTGAGCACCACGCGTACCTCAGCGCCCAAATCTTGCAGGCGTCTGACAATGTCGGGCGACTTATAGGCAGCGATTGAGCCGCTGACGCCTAACAAAATGTTTTTATTGGTTAATGCTTTCATTCAATACTTGCTGTAATTTTCATATCGGGTCCAACTTGTCGGCAATCTGTAATTTTCAGTTTCACCTTGTTCTTCATTTCATTAATTGGTAATTGCATCATCGATGAAGCATCACTTCCGAGCAAAACGGGCGCAGTGTATATTACTAGCTCATCAATGAGGTTGGCTTGTTGTAGTGCGCCGTTTAGACCAGAACCAGCTTCTACTAAAACCGTGTTAATGCCTAATTCTCCAAGCTTGTGAAGTGCGGCTTTTAAATCGACTTTGTCATTGTCGGAAGAATCGCAATTGTCCATATTAATGACCAGAGTTTGTGCGTCGGCAGAAAGCACATTAAGATCTTTATCGGTAATTTGATTATTGCTATCAATGACTACCCTAAGTGGTGTGACAGAACTTTCTGGTAATCTTGCTGTCATGCTCGGGTTGTCTTTTAACACTGTACCTGATCCTGTGAGGATGGCTTGGTTGTCTCTGCGAAGTTTGTGTACATCCACGCGAGCTGCTTCAGAGGTAATCCATTTGCTTTCGCCGCTTGCCATTGCTGTTTTTCCGTCGAGACTCATCGCAATTTTGCTGGTGACAAAAGGTAGGCCAGTCTGCATTCTTTTAATAAAGCCACGGTTAAGATTTGTAGCCTCATTTTCTAGTAATCCAACCTTAACCTCAATGCCGGCTTTTTCAAGTATTTGAACACCATTGCCGCAGACCAGTGGATTGGGGTCAAGTGTGGCAATAATTACTTTTGTAACGCCAGAGCTAATCACCGCTTCGGCGCAAGGCGGTGTCTTGCCATAATGCGAGCAAGGCTCAAGAGTAACATACAGTGTAGCGCCACTTGCTTGGCCATTAATTTGCGCTAATGCATTGGCTTCGGCGTGTCCTTTGCCAAATTCTCGGTGATAATCTTTAGCGATTATTTCACCCTCACGCACGATGACACAACCGACCATTGGGTTGGCGTGAACGGTATGTCGACCTTTGCTTGCAAGTTGCAGTGCAAGTGCCATACATTGTGTGTCTTTAGCTGTGAAAGGCATTATAATTCCTCTAGATATCTTTGCACAAATCACCTTGGATTTTGAATGATTTATGTAAAGATCTCTTTAATAATATAATCAATATTTTACTCGGGAGAAACGTGTGGATGAGCAGAAAAAACAAGCACTAAAAGCAGCGCTTGCACAGATCGATAAACAGTTTGGCAAGGGCTCAGTGATGTTTTTGGGTGATGAGGATGCCAGATCCGATATTGAGGCAGTTTCAACAGGAAGCTTGAGTCTCGATATTGCTTTGGGAATTGGTGGTTTACCGAGAGGTCGTGTGGTTGAAATATACGGCCCTGAGTCTTCTGGCAAGACAACTTTAACCTTGCACGTAATTGCTGAGATGCAAAAGCTAGGCGGCACAGCGGCCTTTATTGACGCTGAGCATGCACTCGATCCGCAATACGCTAAGCGCTTGGGAGTTAACACAGACGAGCTATTAATTTCTCAACCAGATACTGGCGAACAAGCCCTAGAGATTACTGACATGTTGGTGCGTTCTGGTGGTGTTGATATCGTTGTTATTGACTCGGTTGCAGCTCTAACACCAAAGGCTGAAATCGAAGGCGAGATGGGTGCATCACACATGGGTCTGCAAGCTAGACTGATGTCACAAGCGCTGAGAAAATTGACTTCTAATATCAAGAAAACCAATACCATGGTAATCTTCATTAACCAGTTGCGCATGAAAATTGGCGTGATGTTTGGCAACCCTGAGACCACCACAGGCGGCAATGCGCTGAAATTTTACGCATCTGTTCGTTTAGACATTCGTCGCATTGGTGCGATTAAGAAGGGCGATGAAATTTTGGGTAACGAGACCCGTGTTAAGGTTTTAAAAAACAAAGTAGCGCCACCATTCAAAAAAGCAGAATTTCAGATTCTATACAATCAAGGTATTTCTAGAGAAAGCGAAGTCATTGATTTAGGTGTTGAGCTGGGCTTTGTTGAAAAGGCAGGTGCATGGTATAGTGCTAGTGGTGAACGTATTGGCCAAGGAAAGGATAATGCAAGAGACTACCTGAAAGCCAACCCTGAGCTTGCGCAATCCCTTGAGGCGCAAATCCGTGAAAAATTGATGGCCGGTGACGATGGAGACTCAGCAGAGTAAAGACAGCGAGTGTTACGCTGCAGCAATGCGAATGCTTGTTAGACGCGAGCATTCGCAATTTGAATTAAGGCAAAAACTACAACTTAAAGACTTTGATAGCGCTCTTATTGCTGGCGCCATAGACTTGTTGATTGAACAGAATTACCAAAGCGATGTGCGTTTTGCTGAAGATTTTATTACAATGCGCTTTAATCAGGGCAAGGGCCCTATTAAGATTTCTGGGGAGCTCAAGCAACGCGGTATTGAGGTCTTTGATTTATCCGTTTTTGATTGGTTAGACTCGGCAAGAAACATCCGAATGAGCAAATATGGCGATGATTTACCAGAGAGTTACAATGAAATCGCCAAACAAAAACGCTTTCTCCAATCTCGAGGTTTTGACTTTGATCAAATCAATCAAGCTTTTTCACCATAATTACCCATTGAATGCGTAGCAATAATGGCCAAACAACGGCTTATGATTTTAAAACTCGCGACATTAAGGTTTTAAAAAAGCTCTTGCCTTATTTGCTCAAAATGCGCGTTCGCGTTATTTTGGCTGTTAGTTGTCTTATGCTTGCTAAATTAGCCAATGTGGCGGTACCTCTTGCGTTAAAAGAGATTGTGGATAGCCTAGATCAAACCAATTTGGTGTTGATTTTACCACTTGGGATGTTGCTTGCTTATGGCTTGCTAAGGTTAGCAAGTTCGCTGTTTAACGAGCTGCGCGATGCTATCTTTGCCAAAGTGCGTTACCACGCTATGAACTTGATTGCGCTTGGTGTTTTTAAGCATTTACACACTTTGGATTTATCTTTTCATTTGGATCGCCGCATTGGTGGCATTACCCGTGATATTGATCGAGGCACTCAGAGCGTCTCTACACTACTTTCGATTTTTGTCTTTAACATTCTGCCATCGCTATTTGAGATATGCCTTGTGATTGGTATTTTGTGGCTGAATTACGACCTCCTTTTTGCCGGTGTTTCCTTGTTAACAGTGTTCTTTTATGTGGTATTGACATTAGCCATCACCACTTGGCGAATGAAGTATCGCTACCAAATGAATGACATGCAATCCGAAGCCAATACCAACGCGGTTGATAGTTTGATTAATTATGAGACTGTCAAATACTTCAACCAAGAAAAATTTGAAGTCGATCGTTACGGTGAGACGATGCAGCGCTGGGAAGATGTTGCCACCAAAAGTTTTACCTCTATGACAGCACTTAATTTTGTCCAGGGTGCGGTGATTGCCATCGGTGTAACCATTGTTCTTATTATGGCAGCACAAGGTGTGGCTGATGAAAGCCTTAGCTTGGGCGACCTTATTATGATTCAAGCACTCCTCTTACAACTCTTTATCCCACTTGGTGGTTTGGGCATTATTTATCGTCAAATTAAGCATAATTTCATCGATATGAATAACATGTTTGACCTATTGGATCGCTCCTCTAAAGTGACTGATATTGAAAACGCGCCGGCGCTAAAAGTCACTCAAGCAGAGGTTCAATTTAACAAGGTGTTTTTTGCTTATGCCGGCAAAAATGAAGTGTTAAGCGATATTAGTTTTACGGTTAAACCTGGGCAAAAAGTGGCGGTTGTCGGGCCTTCTGGCGCAGGCAAATCAACACTGGCTAAATTACTCTTTCGTTTTTACGATGTCTCTGGCGGTGCAATACTGATCGATCAGCAAGATATTAAGCGCTTTACTCAAGACTCGGTGCGCGAGGCGATGGGTGTTGTGCCGCAAGATCCAGTGATGTTTAATGAGAGCATTTATTACAATATTGCTTACGGTCGTGCGAGCGCGAGTGAGGCCGAGGTTAGGCAGGCAGCAAAACTGAGCTTTATTGATAGCTTTATTGACTCGCTTCCACAAGGCTATGACACACTTGTTGGAGAGAGAGGTTTAAAACTATCAGGCGGCGAAAAGCAACGCTTAGCGATTGCACGAGTTCTACTCAAAAATCCACCAATTTTGATTTTTGACGAAGCCACTTCTGCGCTTGATTCTTATTCTGAAAAGATGGTTCAAAAAGCACTCACCAGTTTGGCGCATAAGCACACCACTTTGGTAATTGCTCATCGCCTCTCAACCATTGTCGATGCCGATCATATCATTGTACTCGGTAATGGCACAATTGCAGAACAGGGTACGCATCAACAGTTGCTTGATCTTAATGGTCAGTATGCACATCTTTGGGAGATACAGGTCAATAAGCAAACTCAGACTTAGCTGATTTTATTGCTTAATATTTAAAAGTTGAAATCCTTTTTTAAAATCTTCAATTCTTCGTCACCTTTCTACTCATTCAGAAAAAGTATCAGGGCCTAAGAGAAAATTTGCGAAATTTTCGAAGAGGGTTTAAATAAGCCCTTAAAGGGCATAAAAATGGATCTCAAATGGCTAAAACAGCCTATTTCTGTTATTTTTTGCAATAAAAATAGGCGTTAATTTGTCTTTAATTAAATAATTCCGATATTTTGAATTTAGTGGGTGAATTAAGCAAAAACTGGCACTGAAAAGCTAGGTGGACATTCTATAATGCCATCTATGAAATTTGAATTAGCCAAGACCGACAATAAAGCCCGTTTGGGGAAAATGACCTTCGATAGGGGTGCAGTCAACACACCTGCTTTTATGCCAGTTGGCACTTACGGCACAGTTAAGGCAATGACTGTTGAAGAGGTCAAAGAGCTTGGCGCCGAGATCATTCTTGGCAATACTTTTCACCTATCTCTCACGCCAGGCACTGATGTTATTGAGGCACATGGCGATCTCCATGACTTTATGAATTGGCAAGGCCCAATCCTGACTGATTCGGGTGGCTTTCAGGTTTTCAGCTTAGGTCATATTCGCAAAATTAATGAAAAAGGCGTGTCTTTTCGTTCGCCTAAAGATGGCGCTAAAATATTTATGGGGCCAGAAGAGTCGATGCAAATTCAGCAAAAACTCGGCGCTGACATTGTTATGATTTTTGATGAGTGCATCGCCTATCCTAGTGATAAGTCGGCGATTGATCAATCGATGCAACTCTCTTTACGTTGGGCAAAACGCTCCAAAGAAGAACACCAAAGGCTGAGTAATGACAATGCCCTATTTGGCATTGTGCAAGGCGGCATGCTTGAAGACCTTAGACGTCAATCGGTTGAGGCTTTGGTAGAGATTGGTTTTGATGGTTACGCGATTGGCGGGCTTTCTGTGGGCGAGCCAAAAGAAGAAATGATTAAGGTGCTGGAGTACTTGCCAGACGCCATGCCAGCGGACAAGCCACGTTATTTGATGGGGGTTGGTACGCCGAGTGATTTGGTTGAAGCGGTCGCTAGAGGGATTGATATGTTTGACTGCGTAATGCCAACACGTAATGCCAGAAATGGTTATTTGTTTACGTCAGTAGGCACTGTCAAAATCCGCAACGCTAAACACAAAATGGACGCCGGCCCACTGGATGAAAATTGCAGTTGTTCGACTTGCCAGAACTACTCTAGGGCGTATTTACATCATCTGCAAAAGACCAACGAAATATTGGGTTCACGTCTTAATACTTTGCATAATTTGCATTATTACCAGCATTTGATGGCATCCATGAGAGAGGCGATTAAGGACGACAGATTTGAGGATTTTCGAGCGGAATTTCACGCCCAACAAGCATCAAGTAATTAGCTACTCCAGCGTAGCTAATTGGCTTACGGGGTTCTTGGCAAAGTAGACATCCAGCACAGCTTTGGCAATTGGCGCGGCTTTTGAGCTACCACTGCCCGCATTCTCGACTATGATAGCGATGGCCACTTGAGGGTTTTCAACCGGCGCAAAGCCGGTAAACAAGGCGTGGTCTCGGAGTTTTTCTTCGTATTTTTCGGCGATATAAGTCTCTTCTGGGTCGAGGCCAAATACTTGGGCGGTGCCTGTTTTTCCGGCCAATGTGTAGCTGAGGTTGTGGTTTAAACGTCTGGCAGTGCCACTTGAGCCATAAATAGCCTGCTCCATTCCATCAATGATTGCCTGCCAATTTTTGATGTCCTTAATGGGAATTTGGCGAGATTCTTGTACTGTTGCAGCTGTGATTTCGCCCGTATTGGTTTGCGCATGCATCAACAATTGTGGCACTAATAACTGTCCTTTGTTGGCGATTGCCGCAGTGGCGAGTGCAAGTTGTAGTGGGCTGGCAGTCATAAAGCCTTGTCCAATGCCTGTATTAAGGGTCTCTCCTCGATACCATGGTTCACCCTTGTTAATTTTTTTCCATTCACGAGAGGGCAGAATACCAGCGAACTCACCAGGCAGGTCGACACCGGTTTTTTGGCCAAATTGAAAATATGCCAAATTGTCATGAAGCTTGTCGATGCCCATATTGAAGGCAAGATCATAAAAGTAGACGTCACAAGATTGAGCGATAGCGCCTTTAACATCAACATGGCCATGACCTGTACGCTTCCAGTCGTTAAATTTTCGCGAGTAATTTGATATTTTGTAATAACCCGGGCAAAAGACTTTACTGGTGACAGTGATGTCTTTTTGCTCAAGGCCGCCGAGAGCAACCATAGGTTTAATGGTTGAGCCTGGAGGATAGAGTCCTTTAATACTACGATCAAAAAGCGGTAGAGCTTGGTCATCTTGTAGTGTTTGGTATTGCTTGAATGAGATACCGCCAACAAACCAGTTTGGGTCAAATGTAGGACTACTGACAAGAGCCAAAAGTGAACCATCGGTAACATCAATCATTACCAGTGCGCCTCGTTTACCATCCATCAATTCTTCTGCTTTTGATTGTAAATCTAAGTCAATGCTTAAGTACAGATCTTGACCTGGCTCTGCGGGGACAAGAATTTTTGAATCCACAACTCTGCCGGAAACATTGCGCTCAATTTGTTTTTTTCCAGAGTTGCCGTGCAATAGATTTTCGTACTGTTTTTCAATGCCGGTTTTGCCAACGAAAGTTGTGCCGGCGTAGTTGTCTTTATCGTACCTGTCCTTGTCGTCCTGATTCATTGAAGAGACGTAGCCAATCAAGTGAGCACTGCTAGCACCATTGGGATAAACACGATGAAAATAGGGTTCTATCTCAACACCTGGTAGTTGCACTTTGGTGAGGAAAATAGCTACTGCCTGCTCTGAGACATTGTGTTTGATGGGAATATTGTGAAATTTTCTAAAGCGTTTTACGGTTTTATAGAATTGCTTGATATCGTCATCATTGATGAATTCAAGGCGTTTAAGTTCAGCCATTGTGACGTCCATGTCTTTGACTTTCTCAGGGGTGATTGTGAGTTTGTAAGAAAGGCTATTGGTGGCAAGCACTTTGCCGTTTCGATCAAGAATATCGCCCCTTGCAGGGGTAATGGGTAGTTGCTGTAATTGATTGCCCAGGGCTTCTTCTGAGTAATAATCGTAATCAATAATTTGCAGGCTGTAAATTCGCGATATCAACACCAAACTTAGTGCAAAAATAAACAACGCTGCAATCACAACACGAGATTGAAAGACTCTTATTTCTCGTTTTGTATTGGCAATTTTATCCATTATAATGACTTAATCAGTGCTTAAGTTTGGCAAGCAAAAAGTATACGATCGGCCAAAGAATGGCACCAGTTAATGGAGTGAGGAAGATCAGATAACTAAAGTCAAAGCCTTGAGTGATCCAGTGCACGCAGATTGTGATGAATAAGTAGATAAGTGAAGCAACAAAGACATAGACCTGCTGTGTGCTGAGGTTGGATACATAAAACGATTTTTTTACATTAAGAATGAAGACAGTGCTGGCAATAAGCGCCAAAGCGTTTTGACCAAAGACATTGCCGTGTAATAAATCGAGCAATAATCCTAATAATAGAGCAAAGCTATAAACTGCTTTGGTTTCAGCGTAGATTAGCCAGTAAGTAAAAAATATTAACATCCAAAAAGGTGCAGCACTTTGGATCATTGCTGGCAAAGAAATGGCACTCAGCAACGCAGAGATTAGGGTGAGCTTGAATAGAAGTATTTGTGGGCGCTGTCGATTCATAAAGGCTCCGAGACAACAAGTACAAATTCTAATGTATTCATATCTTCAAGTGGTTTTAGTCTTATCAACAAGAAGGCTTCATTATGCGGTGTGCTGACTTCAATCACTTCGCCGACAGGGTAGCCCGATGGATACGTTCCGCCAATACCACTGGTTACAAAAATATCACCTAATTTAACATCAGTTGCTGACGGCATAAATTCTACCTTCATGCCGCTCTCATTCGAAGCCAAACCTTTGGTGATACCTCGAGCACCATTGCGAATATTTTTCACTGGAATATGCTGTGTTGGATCCGTGGTTAATTGCACCGTGGCATAGAGTGGTGTTGATTGGATAACTTGGCCAACGATACCGTTTGCACCGAGAACGATTTGTGATGTCAGAATGTTGTCGTTACTGCCCTTGTTAATCACTAGTTGCCTCTTCAGTCGAGACTGAGAAATAGACTTTATCCGAGCTAACTTGACAGCATTCGCAGGCAGTGTGTAACTGGCATCGATCAACCGACTGATTTTTTGGTTTTCTAGAACAAGGTTGTTATAAATTTGCAGCTTTGCTTTGAGCTCAAACAGCTCGTTGGTGAGCTGTTCATTTTCACTAATGAGCTGATCAGTATCGCTGCCTTTGTCGCTCACCCAGCTCATCATTTGAGCGGGTAAATCAACTAAGAAGTAAATGGGCGTTAGTAGGGTGTTACTATTGCGTTTTAGATTGTCTAAGTAAGAAAAACGAGCGTCAAGTACAATTAGAATAATTGCAATTAAGGCCGGAAGTAAGGGTTTTAGGAGTCGCATTCTTAATAGACTAACTTAGCAATGAAGATTGTTTATATAGCGGCAGGCTTTTTCAAGTTTTCTACAGATGTTATCTTTATTGTCACCAGTTACTATAGCAACCTGCCATGGCTGAGTGTTTACGTCAGAAGGAGCAGTTTTTGCTTGTTCAATAATTTTGCTGATAATATTAATTGAAGCGTTTTTATCTAAAAATGCTCTTGTTGATTTTTGTTTTGCTGAAGCAGTTTTTTCATCCATCTTTTACTCCATAAATTAATTATTTAAATAAGGCATGATTTTCAGTCGATCATGTTAATTAGGCACTTGCTGGTTTAGCATAGAGTACTATTATATTTCCAAAAATAATTAAAACAACACCAATAAGGCCAGTCCAGCTCCACTGGTAGTTTTCGAAAAAAGTTGAAAGTAGTAATGCAATAGTTGGCGTAAAAATATTGACATAAGAGGCCTTATCGGCACCTATATTGCCCACCAGTTTAAGATAGACACCAAAACCGATAACAGATGCAACTAACGCTAAGTAAATAAGAGAGACAATATAGCTATAACTTGTACTTAGGCTGAAACTAATATCGCTGATACTGACATAAGCAACAATAATAATTGCCCCATACAGCATACTAAAAGCATTACTCTGAACTAAAGGCATTTTTCTTGCTTGTAATTGACCTGATAATAACATACCTATTGATGCAAAGAAAGTAGCAAGTAGCATCCAAAGAAACCCTTTTACAATTCCTGTTTCAAGTGACCACTGAGTATTGCCAATCTCATTTGAAAATATAATAGATAATCCAAATACTCCTACTATTGCTCCAATTAGTATAGGTAATCTAATAGGTTTATTAAAAAATATAAACCCGTTAAAGACAGTAAACAAGGTAAGTGTAGAAAAGATAAGACAAACCAAACCTGATGCTAAATAAAAAGTTCCAAAGTAGGCGCAAACATAGTTAATACAAAATAGAAAAAATCCTAATAAAAGCCAACTAGCATGTTCTCGCCAAGAAAAAGAAAGATTAAGACCGCGAACATAACACCATATAAA
>Ga0105352_1000587_pt1 | contig 21246 bp, 21 predicted proteins | sample EN8Hudsemesocosm_FD_83507 | JGI IMG/M metagenome (GOLD analysis project Ga0105352, IMG submission 83507) | Methane-oxidizing microbial communities from mesocosms in the Hudson Canyon - EN8B Hudson Canyon | ecosystem: Environmental > Aquatic > Marine > Cold seeps | place: Hudson Canyon...
CACTCAACGGCAGTCATGTGTTATTAGTCTGGAAATTTGTCGACGCATAGCTCACCACCAGAACCCCAATCCTCTTTTTCAACATCGGTCAAGACCACCGTCACCGCACCTGCAGGGCCGCCACAAGTATTGACAAAACCCTCGGTTAGTTCTTTTACCAGTTCACGTTTTTGATCACGGGTTCGACCCGGCCACATCTCTACTCTAATAATTGGCATATCTTACTCCTTGAAAATTAAGTTAATTAAAGTGAGGCATTACCTCTTCTGAAAATCGTTTAATGGATTTCATTGTATCTTCATGACTGGCGCCAAAGTTCATATTGAGAATCATCCGATCGATACCAATTTCATCATATACTGATAGCTGGTCAATCATTTCATCGGACGTACATATAAGCAAGCTTTGATCAAGCTCCGCCATGGTTTGTTTTCTCGGCAAAACTTCAATCATGCCATTTTTGACAATGCCGGGACCAGTAAAAACATTATCAAAACGAGCAAAATACTCATACGCCTGCTCAAGTTTAACTTTTTTATCCGCTTCATCACCAACAACAAAAGCGCCTCTCGATAACGACAAGGTCAAATCCTTGCCAGCTTCAGCCATTTCATTTTTCGCCCGATTAAAGCCATCCACTTGATCTAACATCAATTGATGATTACCCGCAAGTGGTGTAGTCATAATATGAAAGCCACGTTTGGTGCAGGCGTAGATTCCCTCTGGGTTTAGCACGGCCATCATAATTGGCGGCCCACCCTCTGTCATTGGTCGCGGCATTGCTGTCAAAGCATCAAAATTGTAATAATCGCCTTGCCAGGAAACCTCCTCCTCTGAAAGAAGCGAGGTTAAGACATCTAATGACTCATTAAATTTGTCTCGAGACTCCTCAAGCGGCGAGCCTAACAACGCCATTTCGCAAGCAAAAGCTCCTCTGCCCACACCAAGTATTAGCCGATCATCAGTAAACATTTGCGCAGCGATAACCTCGCCTGCATAAATACGCATATCATGAATAGGCAATACACCAACCGCAGTGATAATTTTGATGTTTTTTGTCGACGCGGCAATTTTCACCGCAAACTGCAAAGGTGCAGGCATCATCAAAATATTGATTAAATGGTGTTCGGTCAGCGCAACACTATCATAGCCACTCGCATCGCACAGAATAGCTTGTTCGCACATATCCTGATACAACTGATAACCGGTATACTCCTTGGTGCCTAAGTAAGCTGATAATTGTTGACAGAACTGCACTCTACACTCCAAGAAATTCGAGTGAGAATCTTATCATGTAAACGAAAACCAATAACAAAAAAACTCAACTACTGCTATCGGCAATAACGATAAGTTGGGGGTGTCGTTACTACGCACTCATTGCTTTGGCGTGGTGAGCGATATGCTCACCGATAAAGCTAGAGATAAAGTGATAGCTGTGATCATAACCCTCTTGCATTCTTAAATTTAAAGATTGCGACGAGTTGGCACATGCTTGTTCAAAATTCTTACTTAGCAACTGACCTTCATCATAAAACTCATCAGAAAGCCCTTGATCAATAAGTATATTTGGCATTTTATTGCCGGCCTTGACCAGCTCAGTGGCATCGTATTGCCCCCAGTCGCTCTTGTTATCTCCAAGATAAGCAGCAAAACACCCCTGCCCCCAACCACACTCAGTTGGGTTACAAATCGGCGCAAAAGCGGAGACTGAGCGGTATTTTTCTGGGTTTTTTAGCGCACAAATCAGCGCCCCATGGCCACCCATAGAATGGCCAGAAATCGAACGCACACCTAACTTTAATGGCAAATTATCCTCGAGCAAAGTTGGCAACTCATTGACAACATAATCATACATTTGGTAATGCTCTACCCACTCACCCTCGGTGGCATTAACGTAAAAACCAGCACCCTGTCCCAGGTCATAACGCTCTGATACATCTGGCACACGCTCGCCTCTTGGACTGGTGTCTGGAAATACCAAAGCAATGCCGTGCTCAGCAGCGTAACGCTGCATGCCTGCTTTGGTGCGCACGTTATCATCAGTACATGTGAGGCCTGACAGCCAATACATTGTAGGCACTTTACCATTCTCTGTTTCTTGCGGCAAAAACACCGAAAAAGTCATCGTGCAATTACATGCTCTGGATTCGTGTTCGTAGCGATTTAAGTAGCCAGAGAACTCTTTAATAGATTCAATTAATTTCATAGGGATTTTTTACAACTAAAAAACAATTACCGAGCGAATACTCTCACCACTGTGCATCAAGTCAAACGCTCTATTGATGTCCTCTAATGGCATGGTGTGGGTCACTAATGAGTCCAACTCAATCTCACCACGCATATAGCGATCAACATAACCCGGCAATTCAGTTCGTCCTTTCACGCCACCAAAGGCTGTACCCTTCCAAGTTCTGCCAACCACCAAATTAAACGGCCTTGTTTCAATCATTTGTCCCGCGCCAGCAACACCGATAACGGTCGAAACACCCCAACCCATATGCGTGCACTCCAGTGCATCACGCATGACGTGGGTGTTGCCAATACATTCAAACGAGTAATCAGGTCCGCCATTGTAAGTATCTTGCATATATTCCACAAAAGAGCCGTTAACGTCATTCGGATTAACAAAATCTGTCGCCCCTAATTGGCGAGCAAATTCGAATTTATCAGGATTAATATCGATGGCAATAATGCGCTCTGCGCCCGCCATAACCGCCCCTTGAATACAAGAAAGACCAATGCCACCCAAACCAAAAACAGCGACCGTTGAACCCGCTTCGACCTTGGCAGTATTTAAAACCGCACCAATACCCGTGGTCACACCACAACCCAACAAGCAGGCCTTATCAAGCGGTGCTGCAGGGTTAATTTTTGCCAAAGCAATTTCTGGAACAACTGTGTATTCAGAAAACGTCGAACAGCCCATATAGTGAAAAATATCCTTACCTTTGTGTGAAAAACGACGCGTGCCGTCAGGCATATAACCCGTCCAAACCGTGCCAGCAATCGATTGGCATAAGTTTGATTTAGTTGAAAGGCAGTACTCACATTCACCACACTCGGGAATATAGAGAGGAATCACATGATCACCAACCTTAAGGTTTTTAACACCAGCACCCAGCTCAACAACTTCACAACCGCCTTCGTGGCCTAGTACGCAAGGAAACGAGGCTTCAGGATCGTCACCAGAAAGGGTGAAGGCATCGGTATGACAAACGCCAGAGGCATGCACCTTTAGTAATACTTCGCCCGCCTTTGGCCCCATAATATCAATCTCTTCAATCGATAATGGTTGTTTTGCCGCCCAGGCGACTGCTGCTTTTGTTTTCATCGACTTTTCTCCAAATAAATAATCAAGAGCACATAATAACGACTTTTACTTCTCACCACCAATAATCTTTAGAGAGAGTGCTTGGCATCTAATTCAAGCAAGTAAGGCGCAACAAACCCCTGGTATTGTTCTTTTTTATCTTGTGGTAAACTCTGCCAACCACCAATTTCTCCACGACAGTCTTCGGCGCCGCAAAGGCACTGACTAGGGAAATGATCAACACAATAGTTTTGCATTGCATAATCAAAGGTAATTTCATCCCCAGTACTTATATCACACATGGCAACGTAATCATGAGCGCCAGCTTCATTGACTTTAATGCCACAATTCGGATTGCAGCAATGGTTAACAAATGCCATCAAACCAATGGGGTTCACATAAGCATTCTCACCAATTTGAGACGTGTGGACTGTATTAACACTTAAAATTTCATCAATAGCACCACGCATGACAACTTCGCCAGCGCTAAAAGGTTTTTTTGAAATAACACCCTCTCCTCGATCCATTGAGTTTTTTAACTTGAAATTATTATCTTGAGTGCTAACTGTCATAATGGGCAACTATCTGCTTAACGGTATCACGAAACTTATTTTCATGAAACTGTGCAAACTCTTTCAGAGTGCACAAGGTTGTTGAATCTTTTACTTTGTCTATAAAAACAAGACCATCTAAATGGTCGACTTCGTGCTGAAAAGTACCTGCTGTGATGCCGTTGACAATAATGTCAATTTCACCGCCCTCTCTATCCAATGCCTGCACTCGAATTTCGGGGCAGCGCTCAACTTCACCCCTCACATTAGGCACTGACAAGCAACCCTCATAAACAGACAATCTTTCGTTCGATAGAAAGGTAATCACTGGGTTAATAAGAACAATCAGTGGAATATCGGGCTTGTAAGGATAACGCGGATTTCTGTTGACCTCAATCACGCACACTCTGAGCGGTACTGCAATTTGAGTGGCCGCCAAACCTGCACCATTAGCATGTCGCATCGTTTCAATCAAATCATCAACCAGTTGTTGGGTAACTGTTGATTGAATATTCTCGATAGCAACCTCTTGTGCAATCTCACGCAATGCGGGATTGCCAATTTCAATAATATCTCGAATCATAGGTTTCCTTTAGCTGAATAAGAGGCAAGCCTAACCCTCTTCTTCATCTCTACTCTGCTGGGCTTTTTCAATTAATTTAAGAGCGGTATTGTAAAGCTCAAATGCGCCAATATAGGCGTCCGCTCTATACTCCTCTGGAATCACTGCCAAGTGGTCGTCAAGATCTTGCATGGCCCTCTCAAGAGTGTCTTCACAACCAAACATGTCGTGTTGTGCTAGCAGTTGTTTTGTCTCATCTCTAGTCATACTTGAACCACTCAATAATCACAATATGGGATATCTTAACATGATACTTTTTCAAATAATACAAATAACCAGCGGACTAATAAGTTTCAATAAGGGCAGTTTTGACAGCCGCTATCACAACATTCACCGCGCTTAATATGCTGCCATTTGCTGAAGATATAGAGCCCATCTTTTACTTCATAATCCACATGCTCAAGATACTCAATCGGCTCACCGTGGTTGCGATAAGGCTCAGCAAGTAGCAGCATTTTCTCAATACCTTTTTCATTAATAAGTACATCAATTTGCTTATCGACAGCTTTGGATAAACACGCCGGGCAACGGCAGTCTTGATCAAAATCAAGCGGCATGATTGGCGGGAAGGATTTACACCAACAACTACCAGTTCCTGCGCCACACTTCAACACTTCACCACAAACAGAACAAGGGGTCGATCTCATGAGTTTAGTCGTCTAATAAAAATTGAATTTTGACATTAAATTTGGAACAATGCAATCAAAAATATTTGATCTTCCAAACCAAGATAGCAATCAAATTACCTTGACCTTTTGGTTTGTGGTAATTTTTCCTCAAAATCCTTTAAAACTCTCTTTCAAAAATTTACGACCTTTTCTTCTAGGACCTGATACTTTGTCTGGCGACCAGAAAAAGCACCAAAAAAGAGGCTACTCTATAACAAGTTCGATTAATATTAAATTCATTTTCTCGAATTGTGCTGATATTCGCTGCGTTCATTTAACGCAAACTCTGCATTGCATTGTTTCGCTAACACTAGGTTCTTTATAAAAAACATCGTAACCTTTGTGGGTTATACGAAATAAGCACAAACTGTTTCTAAAATTTAGCCCGACCCCTTTATTCTCGAGGTGAGTCAATCACTCTTTCTTTACCGTCATTTATTCGATGTGAGCTTTAGGTTTAGAGCTTAAACTCAGCACTCGCTTTTGGCAAAGAGAATCCGAAACGTACCCAATGCATCATTAATATAGACAACAAAGAACACAGTGCCATACCAATTGCCAATGGGAAGATATTGGTACTCAGGCTCATCCCTATTAAACCTCCAATGGGGATGGATATCAAAGTGGAGCCAGCACCAACAAATGAGGCGCCAATACCAGCCGCCCTTCCTAATGGTTCCATGGCTAGTGCATTAAGGTTGCCAAATTGAAAACCGATACCAGAAAAGATAATGAACAAAAACGCCATCGTATGCATTAAAGGTGGAATTCCATTATAAGATTCAGCATAGAAATACAAACTCAAAGAGCCAAAAAACACCAAAACGTTTGTTACCTGAACCAAGCGAAACATGCCCCACTTAACAACCAATTTAGCATTAATTAAAGACGAAACAAGGTTGGGCAATACCAGGGCGCTAAAATAGATAGGAAATGCTTCACCAACTTGATAAATCTCCTGAAACAACCATTGACTTGAACTTATGTAACCCAAAAAACCACCAAAAATAAAACCACTTACTATTGTATAAACACACGATGCTCGATTGGTTAGAATGCCAACAAAAGAATGCCACAACGACTTTATTTGTATTGAATTTCGATTTTCTACCAAAAGAGTTTCGTCAAGCCTTAGGCGCACCCACAGACACAAGATAATCGCAATAACAATGTACATCGCAAAAATCACTTGCCAAGGACCCAGCCAAAGCATTGCTTGACCCAACATTGGAGCTAGGATGGGGACAATCATAAAGATTGTTGCCACAAAAGACATAATTCGAGCCATAGAGCGACCACTGTAACAATCTCGCACCAAAGCTGACACCATTATCCTAGGACCTGAAACTCCAATACCTTGAATGAAACGCCCCAACAGCGCCAACTCTAATGATTGTGCGGTGATCGTGATCAAACAACCCAAGATAAATAAAACAATCCCGGCATATATACTTGGCAAGCGCCCAAAACGATCCGACAGAGGCCCAAAAATAATCTGGCCTAAGACAAAACCAACAAATAAAACGGTGATAATTAATTGTATTTCACTACCAGAAGTGCCGAAATCATTAGCCATAAACCCCAAGGCGGGAAGAACAGCGTCAATTGAAAGAGCCACGGTAGCCATTAAGGCGGCCATGAGAACAACAAACTCAACCTTACCGATACGCAAAAACGTCAACATAGAATGTGTTAATAAATGACTAGATTGTGCATCATACCTTAACAGCCTTAGCATGTTTTTCTACCGGGAATATTGTGCAAAATATAATCACTGCAATTAAAATGGCCAGCCATAAAAGTGGTTGATAACGCCCTGACATACCTGAATATACTAAAAAGAAAATCTTTAGTCGCCGTTACTCAGTGCCGCATCCAGAAGCTGGAAAATAGGAAATGGGCCCGACCTAAGATTTGTCAAAGCAATTATGACTCTGCATGGTGGCATTATTACGCTCAACAACCGCGCAAATTATGCCGTTAATTCTTTATAAGTCACGGCGAATGCAGCAATTGCTTTATCTAAATCATCCTTAGAGTGGGCCGCTGAAATTTGTGTACGAATCCTTGCCTTGCCCTGGGCTACAACAGGAAAGAAAAAACCAATTGCAAAAATACCACGTTCGAGTAGTTTCTTACTCATTGTTTGCGCTAATGTAGCATCGCCTAACATTACCGGAACAATCGGATGATCGCCGTCATCAACATCAAAGCCGGCCTCTTGCATGCCCTTACGGAAATAATGAGTGTTTTCTTCCAAACGATCTCTAAGCTCGGTTGAATCAGAAAGCATTTCTAGGACTTTAAGCGAGGCCGCACAAATAGAAGGCGCCACTGTATTTGAGAATAAATAAGGGCGCGAGCGCTGACGCAACATATCAATAATTTCTTTGCGGCCAGACGTGTAACCACCTGAACCGCCACCTAACGCCTTACCAAAAGTACCGGTAATAATATCAACGCGATCCATTACATTGCAATACTCATGCACACCACGCCCAGTTTTACCCATAAAGCCCACTGCATGGCAATCATCATGATGAACCATGGCGTCGTATTTATCGGCCAAATCACAAACCTTATCAAGCTGAGCCACCGTACCGTCCATCGAAAATACTCCATCTGTGGTGATCAAAATGCGTCGTGCACCACTGGCCTGAGCTTCGATTAATTTAGCCTCGAGGTCTGCCATATCATTATTTTTATAGCGGAAACGCGCCGCCTTACATAGACGCACGCCATCAATAATTGAGGCGTGATTCAACTCGTCAGAAATAACCGCATCTTCCTTACTAAGAATTGTTTCGAACAAACCGGCATTAGCATCAAAGCAAGCCGCATAAAGAATGGTATCTTCCATACCAAGAAATTCTGTGACTTTACTTTCAAGTGTTTTGTGGATACTCTGCGTACCACAGATAAATCGCACCGATGAGAGGCCAAAACCCCAGTCACTAAAGCTGTCTTTTGCCGCTTGAATTACTTCAGCATTGTTGGCAAGACCAAGATAATTATTGGCACACATGTTGATGACTTCAGAGCCATCTTCAAGAGAAATGTGGTTTTTTTGATCGGACGCTAGTACGCGCTCGGTTTTCCATAAGCCCGCAGCTTCAATCTCTGCCAAATCTTGTTGCAAGCCTGCTTTTGCACTTTTAAAACTCATGGTAATCGTCTTTGGATTCAAGCTCCCAATTTAGGATTACTTTGCCCGACTGGCCTGCGCGCATTACATCAAAACCTTTTTGGAAGTCTGTGTAATGATAGCGATGGGTAATGATTCTCTCCAAAGGGAGGCCGCTCTGCACCATCATTGATCCCTTGTACCAAGTCTCAAATATCTCACGCCCATAAATACCTTTAATTTGCAGACCTTTAAATACCACCTGATCCCAATCAATACTTGAGCCTGACGGAAGAATCGCTAGTAACGCAATCTTGCCACCATTGATCATCAGTGTCAACATATCGCGAAGCGCTTCAGGTGCGCCGGACAACTCCATGCCAACATCAAAGCCTTCATGAATGTCTAAGCCGTGTAAAAACTCCGAAGTAATCTTCTGTTTGCTGACATTCAGCGGAATAGCTTCTGGCACAACTTCTTTGACAAGGTTAAGGCGGTATTCATTAATATCTGTAATAACAACATGGCGAGCACCCGCATGAACTGCAACCATAGCCGCCATAATGCCGATTGGCCCTGCACCGGTGATAAGTATATCTTCACCCAGCATATCAAACGAGAGCGCTGTATGTACTGCGTTACCATAGGGGTCAAAACAAGCCAGCAGGTCTGTTGATATTTCTTGGGTTGACTTGAACACGTTTTCAGCAGGCACTGAAACGTATTCCGCAAAAGCACCATCTCGATTGACACCAATACCGATAGTGTTGGGACAAAGATGCCTACGACCACCCAAACAATTACGACATCTGTTGCAGACGATATGGCCCTCTGCTGAAACCACATCCCCAATATGTAGGCCTCTAACACCATCTCCCATTTCAGATATAACACCGGAAAACTCATGGCCAGTTATCATGGGTGTCTTAATTGTTTTCTGCGCCCACTCATCCCAATTGTATATGTGGACATCGGTACCACAAATAGCCGTTTTCTGAACCTTGATAAGCACATCGGCACTACCAACTTCCGGCATAGGTACATCCTCTAACCAAATCCCCTCTTTTGCATGGCTCTTAACTAGTGCCTTCATTGGACAACTCCCTGCTATTGCGTTGAATTATTTAAGGTCAAAAATGACGGTTTCATCAGATTATCATTTTAATTAATGTCGCTTTGCACTGAGGCATTATTTTGCGATTAATGATGAGAATTATTGGTATTTACTCAAAGGGTGCTGTTTATTTACTTAACGCAATCTTATATAAACCCTTATCCAATAGTGCTTGTAATGCCAACTTAAACTAGCAACAATCATAGGTTTATTGTTAGATTTCCTTGACTTGCGAGCCACCAATTATTGCTAGCAAGGTACAACAGAGATTGTTGTTTAGGCCTAATAATAGTGGTTTTTAATAGGTCATTTTAATACTTATATAGCATTTGTACAGCAAGTTTTATTTGGTATCATCTATGGTTAATTAATCTAACATATGAATTTATCACATAGGATAAAGAATGAGACTAAATAAAGCATCAATTGCCCTAACATTATCACTAACGATTTCAGGCACCTCTCAAGCTGGATTTTTCGACAATATTTTTAACTTTGGCCAAGAGACAACAGACAGTGTTGTTGAGGGTACTACCTCTGCAGTTCAAAGTGTCGGCGATTCCATTGCCGATTCGGCCAGCTTTATTACTTCAAACCTTACTGAACTTAAAATTAAAGCAAGACTTGGTGACAACGATGCAGAGTATGAATTAGCGGTTATTTACGATACTGGTAACGGCGCCGAAGTAGACAAAGCAAAAGCCTTTGGCTTGTACGAAGACGCTGCCGATGGTGGCGTTATGTTGGCACAATTTGCCTTAGCGCAGAAATACGATAAAGGTGAAGGAGTTGCACAAAACCCTCAAAAAGCTTTTCAACGCTATTTAGAAGCTGCTGAACAAGGTTACGCCAGAGCGCAGTATCATGTTGGTGTTAAATACGATAATGGCATAGGCACACTTGAAGATAATGCGTCAGCACTGCAGTGGTATCAAAAAGCAGCAGACCAAGGCCATATTGAAGCGCAATACAGTACCGGACAGAAATATCTAAACGGTGAAGGTGTAGAGTCAGATTCGCTAGCAGCAGCACAATGGTTACTTTCTGCAGCAAAGCAAGGTCACAATAACGCCCAAATTGCGATGGGCTCACTCTATATGAATGCTACAGGCGTTGACCACAACTTAGACGAAGCCTTGGCTTGGTTTGAAAAAGCCAATGATCAACAAGGCATCACTGTAGCCCAATATAAAATCGCCCTATCTCACGACGGCAGTGACGATCAACAAGCCTTTGACTGGTACATGAAGGCGGCGAAAGCAGGACACACTGGCGCTCAAAATGCTATTGCAATTATGTATGACACTGGTAGAGGCGTTGCTCTCGATCACTTTAATGCGATCGAATGGTACATTGAAGCGGGTAATGACGAAGGTGTAACCGGATCTCAAAACAAGTTAGCAAAATCTCACGCAAACAAAGGTGAATATGAGGCCGCAATTTCTTGGTACGAAAAAGCCAGTAATCAAGGCGCTATTACCGCTACACAGACCAATCTTGGTAACGCGCTACTTGGAAAGGATGACACCAAAGCCTTAACATGGTTTGAAAAATCTGGTGATAAAACAGGCATTACGGCTGCGCAAATCAATCTTGGTAATGCGCTACTTGGAAAGGATGACACCAAAGCCTTAACATGGTTTGAAAAATCTGGTGATAAAACAGGCATTACGGCTGCGCAAATCAATCTTGGTAATGCTCTGCTTGGTAAAGACAACCAAAAAGCTATCGAATGGTTTACTAAGGCAGGTAATGATGACGGAATCACCACTGCGCAAATCAACATTGCCAAATCACTTCTAGGAACAGACGATGACAATGCCTTAGCTTGGTTCTTAGAGGCAAAAGACTCTACTAGTGTCTTGGAGTACGCAAACTCACAACTTGGGGTGGATAATTATAAGGCCCTCCAATGGTTTTCACAGATTGGCAACAATGACGGCATTATTACTGCGCAAATCAATATCGCTAAATCTCATAGTGGCACAGACCAACGACTTGCATTTTCGTGGTACCAGAAGGCAGCTGAAGGTGGTCATGTATTAGCTCAATTCGAATTAGCTCAGGTTTACGATGCCGGACAACTGGTCTCAGAAAACAATGAAAAGTCTGTCTACTGGTATCAACAAGCAGCTGAAGCAGGACATTTAGAAGCGCAATACAATCTTGCCTACAAATACGATATTGGCGAAGGCGTAGCAGAGAATAACGCCGAAGCCGTTAGCTGGTACTCAATTGCTGCAAACAATGGCCATGTTACCGCGCAAGCCAATCTCGCACAAATGTATGATTTAGGTGAAGGTGTTGCTGAGGATGATGACATGGCTTTAAAACTCTACCTTAAAGCAGCACAACAGGGTCACGCAATTGCGCAACTCAACCTTGGTCTTAAGTACGACAACGGCGATGGTGTCTTTGAAGACAACCAAGAAGCTATTTACTGGTACCAAAAAGCGGCCGATCAAGGTTTTGCTGTTGCTCAGGCCAACCTAGGTGTAATGTATGCCACTGGTGAAGGCGTTGAACAGGACTACGCAAAAGCTATGACACTTTACCTCCAGGCAGCCGAGCAAAAATACGCACCGGCCTATTACAGTATTGCACTGGCTTATTCTGACGGTGATGGGGTTGCAATAAACCACCAACACGCTTTTGAGTATTTCTTATTGGCTGGTAAGCGCAATCATGCTGACGCACAGTACTCTCTTGCGCTGATGCTTGAGCGTGGTATTGGTATTATGGAAAACGACAAACAAGCATTTGAATGGCATAAAAAAGCAGCGGCAAACGGTAATGCCTTAGCACAGTTTGCCATTGCGCAAAAGTATGACATGGGTGAGTATGTGCTTGAGGATGACGAGCAAGCGTTCCAGTGGTACCAACAAGCAGCTCAAAGCGGTCACACTATTGCGCAATATATAACAGCTGAAAAATACCGTACTGGCGATGGCGTTCAACAAGACGCAAAGCAAGCCTTTGCCTGGTATCAACTGGCAGCTATTGAGGGGCATGCTGGCGCCCAATTCCGCACTGCACTCGCCTTTGAAACTGGCAATGGTACAAATGCCGATCTATCCAAAGCTGCGCAGTGGCACAAACGTGCTGCCGATCAAGGTCATGCGGGCGCCCAATCAAACCTAGCAATGATGTATGCCACTGGCAACGGGGTCAATGAGAATCAACAGACTTCGGCTACCCTTCTCAAAATGGCAGTTGCGCAAAACAATCCAGAGGCGCAAGCCAATCTTGCGGCAATGTATGCAGAAGGAAGAGGTGTTGCTGAAGATGACAGGCAAGCCTACAACCTATACAAAACTGCCGCTGAACAAGGCCATGCGGACGCACAATACAATCTTGGCATGATTTATGAAAGCGGAGAAGGAATATTCAAAGACTTTGAGCGCTCCGTTCATTGGTATAACAAGGCCGCTCAACAAAGCCATGCAGGAGCGCAATCTAACCTGGGTGTTATGTATGTCAAAGGCAAAGGTGTGCCGACTGATTTTGACAAGGCACTGAAGTGGCTTCGCCTCTCAGCAGAACAAGGTCACGGTGCGGCACAATCTAATCTTGGTGATTTGTATGCCAATGGCACTGGCGTTGATCAAGACACTCAACTTGCACTCCAGTGGTACCGCAATGCTGCCAAGCAAGGTTATGCTGACGCACAGTACAACATGGGCCTAGTTTACACCCAAGGTGTAGGTGTTGCGATCGACTCACAACAAGCACTACAATGGTATCGTAAGGCCGCCAATCATGGGCATGCCAAGGCACAATTCATGATGGGTCAATTGTATGCATTTGGCCAAGGTGTTGTCACGAACATCGACACAGCTGCCAAGTGGTATGTGAAGTCCGCAAACCAAGGTTTTGCTGATGCACAGTTTGCACTAGGTGATCTATATATTGAAGGAAACGGTCTAGAATCTGATCCTCAAAGCGCAATGCGTTGGTATCTTGCGGCTGCAGAACAAGGTCATACGGACGCCCAAACAAACTTAGCGCAAATGTATGACAATGGCGAAGGTGTGCTTGAAAATGACAAGAAAGCCGCTCAGTGGTATCGCAGGGCTGCGGAAAGAGGTCATGCGCAAGCGCAATTTATGCTCGGTCAAATATACAATACTGGTGAGGGTATTCCTCAAAATAATGCTAAGGCAATTATGTGGTACGGCCATGCAGCAGAGCAAGGGCATACTGACGCTCAGTTCTATCTAGGCGGTGTTTACGCAAATGGTGAAGGTGTTGCTAAAAATGATCAGCTAGCAATTCAATATTATCATCAAGCAGCCAATCGAGGTCACGTCCAAGCTCAGGCCAGTCTTGGTCTAATGCTTATGAATGGTGAAGGCACACAAAAAGACAACCAAAAGGCTTTACAGTGGTTCCGTGAAGCCGCCCGTCAATTCAATGCGGTAGCACAATTTAACCTTGGTCTGATGTTTGAAAATGGCAAAGGCGTCACAGCAGACAATCTGCAAGCAGTGGAGTGGTATCGCGCCTCAGCTGAACAGGGTTATTCGCTCGCCCAATCCAGTATGGGAAGAATGTATGCTGAAGGTAATGGTGTTTTCGAAGATAGCCAAAAGGCGCTTGCTTGGCACGAGAAGGCAGCCTCTCAAGGGCATGCAGACTCGCAATACCAATTGGGCCTAGTATACGATGTGGGTGAGGCGGTTATTGAAGACAACCCAGAGGCAATCATCTGGTACCAAAAAGCTGCGGACCAGGGTCATGCCGAAGCACAATACAGATTGGGACATAAGTACGATCTTGGTGAGGGCACCCTCAAAGATGATAGTAAAGCTATTCACTGGTACGAAATTGCCGCTCAACAAGGACATCAGATTGCGCAATTTAATCTTGGCTACAAGTTTGATGCCGGTGAAGGTGTTGTAGAGGATAACAATGCTGCTTTTATTTGGTATCAAATGGCCGCCGAAAATGGCCATGCTGCCGCTCAATACAACCTAGGCCTTATGTATGCTAATGGCGAAGGTGTTGATCAAAACATGACCAAATGTAAGCAGTGGATTCAAAAAGCCTTTGAGAATAACGATGTTGGCATCAGCCAGCGAGCTGAAGATTTCTGGAACATCAACGATCTTTGGCAATACTAAAGCCAGTAAATTAATAGCCAAGAAAGAACCTCTTGGCTATTAATTCAGGAAAATAGTTGCAAATATATAAAGTCTGTGTTAGAGTTAAAATGTAGCACCCAATATAGAACTCTGTTTCAACAATTAATTTATCTTTGTCTCTCCCAATAGTACAAGGGGAAAATTTAGTGTTTTTGAGTGATACCTTAATTGCATAATGTATGATATTTAATACTTGTCTTCTCCTTTAGAAAAGAAAATATGCAATTAATTAGCCCTGTCTAGGTCTTGCCTACACAGGGCTAAATTTTGTCTGCTACAAAACTTAACGCAACTCCAGAGTCATCTCTACAAGGTCTAATTTATCTTCTCTATTAACCAATTCGCTCGCAAAAAACCCAATTCTTGGTAGAGAGAGGTGGCAGCTACAAGGCTCGAAAATGTTTCAAGCTTCATTGTTAAATAACCGGCTCCTCGCGCAGCGTCAATTACTCTAACAGCTAATTGTTTGCCAAAATGCTGGCGACGAAATTCTCGTCTAATATAGAGTCTTTTCATCTCACAGATGCTATTATTAATAGGCTTGAAGGCGACACAACCAATGGCTTCAACACCTTTCTTCAGTACAAGCAAACAACCGTCTGGCGACGAATAATCACCTGGCAAAGCGCTTGACTCCTGTTCGAACGACTGAAAGCAAAAATCTACACCAAGCTCTCGCCGATACTCAATAAATAAGGTTTTGATGATTTCTAAATCGTCTACATTGCTAACTTGAACAATCGCAGTCATGATGGCAAAATATCAATTGCAGATTGGACACAGTGCGTCCTTAGAGATTTTCACCTTCCTAAAACTAAGGTCAAGAGCATCAATCAACATCAACTCGCCGCATAATTGTTCACCGAGACCAAGTAGTACTTTAACAGCCTGTAAGGCTTGCATCGTACCAAGCATGCCGGCGACAGGGGCCAAAATACCATTTTCAACACAATTTTCCCTACCTTCACCTTCTTCTGAATACAAGCATTGATAACAAGGCTGCTCTACCTCGAAGCCTTTAAACACAGACAATTGCCCCTCAAAACGAATGACAGCCGCTGAGACCAGTGGCACTTCAGCCACAACACAAGCCTTATTGATTGCAAAACGAGATTTAAAGTTATCGGTACCATCCAAAACAATGTCGACCCCTGATACCAATAAAGTCAAATTGTCCTCGCTCAACTCTTTAACAGTTGTGATCTTAATATTGGGGTTTAAGGCTAGCAGCTTTTCTTTGGCGGAGTCAACCTTGTCTTTGCCAATATCATCGGTAGTGTGGATTATTTGGCGCTGTAAGTTTGATAATTCCACTTGATCAAAGTCTGCAATGATTAAGTGGCCAACACCAGCTGCAGCTAAATAATAAGCACTAGGCGAACCAAGCCCACCGATACCAATAATCAACATTGTCGAGTCAACGAGTTTTTGCTGACCCTCGATGTCAACTTGAGGCAACATTATTTGGCGCGAGTAGCGCAATAGTTCTTCATCTTTCATTTAATATACACTCTACTTAAAGTATTTTTGTATTTTGGGCAAGATAACCAAACGACAATAAGGTTGGTTTTGATTGTCATTATAATAATTCTGGTGATGCCCTTCTGCTGGATAGAACACATTTAATGGGCTTATTTCGGTCACCGCACCAACAACACCAGAAATCACAGATTCCGCCGTCTCTTTTTGAGTTGTATTAATATAAAACACTGCTGATCGATACTGAATGCCAACATCTCCACCCTGCTGATTCAAACTCGTAGGATCATGCACTTCAATAAATACCTCTAATAAATCAGCATAAGAAATAAGCAACTCATCAAAATCAATTTTTAGTACTTCAGCATGGCCAGTTTGGCCCGTGCATATTTCTTCGTAAGTTGGGTTTTCGGTGCTGCCATTGCAATAACCACTAGCGAGACCATTAACGCCATTAACGCGTTGAAAAATAGCCTCCATACACCAAAAACATCCGCCGGCAAAATATGCTGTTTGCATGTATGATAATCCCAATAAAGTTAACAGAAATATAGTATATCCGATGATTGCCAATGAAGTGATTAATGCGCTGAAATCTGTCGCCAATGAAGATCGTCGAAAAACAAATGAATGGTTTTTTAAAACCGGTAAAGGACAGTATGGCTATGGCGATCAATTTATCGGTGTAAGCATGCCGGAGTTGCGTAAAGTTTCCAAGCAATATTATCAGCAAGCTTCTTTTGGCAACATATCAACACTTCTTAATTCACCAATTCACGAAGTGCGTCTTTGTGCTCTGATTATTTTAGTGTATCAATACCCAAAAGGCGATCAAGGCAAAATTTATGATTTTTATTCAGCAAACTTTGCCTCCATCAATAACTGGGATTTAGTTGACGCTTCTGCCCCCAATATTGTTGGAAACTATCTTTATCACCACCCAGGGCAAGCTGACATTCTTCTAACTTACGCTCATTCTGAGAGTTTGTGGATTCGTCGCATAGCCATCGTCTCGACTTTTACTTTTATTCGAAACAACGCTTTTGACCCTACACTTGCAATTGCAAAAATACTACTTAATGATAAAGAAGATCTAATTCATAAAGCCACCGGTTGGATGCTAAGAGAGGTTTATAAGCGTAACGCTGCACTTGTTAAGCAATATTTAAAACAGAACTACGCACAACTTCCAAGAACTACTTTAAGATATGCAATAGAGAAAATGGACAAACAAGAAAGACAAGATTGTCTTAAAGGAATTTTCGATGATTCAAATTAGTTTTTACGTGCCAAATAATGACGCCGAAACCGTCAAAATGGCAATGTTTGAAGCTGGTGCTGGCAGCATTAACAACTACACTCATTGTGCATGGCAAACCGAAGGCGTGGGACAATTTATGCCAACACAAGGCGCCAAACCAACATTTGGCGAGTTAACTCAATTAGAAATTTTGCCAGAGCTTAAAATTGAAATGGTTTGCGACGATGACTGCATTGATCAAGTCGTTAGAGCAATGAAAGTGTCTCATCCATACGAAGAAGTAGCCTACTCTGTGATAAAACTGGAGAATACATGAGTGAAATAAAAATGAATAAACACGAAGACGGCTTTATTTTGGCGCTGTTGGGTATATCAACAGCAGCCCTTGTTTGGCTGTTTACGCCGTTCTTGCCAGCTCTATTTTTATCTTTATTAATTAGCATTACTAGCTACAATATTTTTTCTCGCCTAGCAGGCAAATACTCAAAACACCGGGCCGCTCTATTGATGACGATTTCTGTCACGGTGTTGCTCATTTTGCCTTTGAGTTATCTGATGCTGGTGGGCGGTATCGAAATGAGTGGCTTAATTCGTACACTGCAAGAAAATTTTCAACTGTCTGAAGTGCAGAAATTAGTCGATCAAACAATTATCGGTCTTGCTGTGCCGGAGACAATTAAAGAGTTAATTGATGACGCCCTTAAAAATAATTTAGAAAGTATCATTGTTACCGCGAAAGACTTTGCAATTGTTGTTCTTAAAAGTATTGTTACCCTATCAAGTCAGTTTATTTTCTTTGTTATTCTGACAATTTTCTCACTCTACTACTTCTACATTGATGGCGCTTCACTAGTCAACAAAATCAAGATTCTGTCGCCGATGAATAATCATCTGAACGACATTTTGTTAAAGCAGTTTTCTGGTCTTTCCGTTACGCTTGTTGGCAGTGTTTTTGTTGTTTCAGTATTGCAAGGCATTATATTTGCTATCGGTGTTAGTTTGATTGGTATGCAGCCATTATTTTTTGGTGTTGCGATGGCGCTAGCAGGCTTTATACCTATTCTTGGTGGATTGTTGGTTTGGTTACCACTTGCTTTATACCTATTTGCCATCGGTGAAGCTGCAAGCGCTTTTATCATTCTGTTCTTCGGTGCAGTCCTAGCAGGCACGTTAATCGATAACTTCTTAAGACCTGTCATCATCCAAAAGCTAGCCAAAAAAATGAATCACGCCAGCGCACTAAATCATACATTAATCACCGTGCTGTCAACATTGGCTGGTATCATCCAGTTCGGTATTTTGGGCTTATTTATAGGACCAATTATTGCTGCTATGGCAATTACCATGTTTGGCATTTATCAAATAAAATATCGTCAAAAATCGTAAACACTGTTAATCTACAAACGAATTAAACCATGCTTAAAGAATTAAACGAATTTATTATCGAAAGTGGTGGCTGCAATGACATCAGTCAATACGATGACACCAAATATATCCAGCTACCTGAAGAACATCGCCAGCAATTTGTTGACGCAATGAACAGTGGTGAAGTACCCATGAGAAAAGCTAGCGAATGCCCAGCCAAAAGGTTGCTTTTACATTTTGCTAACACTGTGCTTTTTGTTAACAATGACACGCAGGATAGCGACGCCATCTTTGACGTTTATTTGGCTCAAGGTTCTGATTCTAGCGACGATAGTGAAATGGGTTACACCTACACAGCGTTCTCGCTTGATAATGACTATCAACCGAAATTAATCAGCCATACTGGCAACAGTAAAGCCGATGAAAAACAGTTATGGGAAGAGATTCACGCAGCAATGCTAACACTTAGGGGTTTTATGTCGGCTATTTCTGAATAACAGCCGCCACTATTAATTCTGATAATATTAGTTAACAGTCTGCACCACCACTTGTGCCCCTTGGGTGTGTCATATATATCAGAATAACTTCAATATAAAATTACCAAGGAAGGTGCTTATCTCGAGTCACACTTCTTTGGTTTATCAGTACTTTATGAGTAGGGTCTTAGCCTTCTTGCGTAGCCTTCTTGAGTTTAGGGCCAGCTTTAAAAGTGACCACCTTTCTGGCTGAAATCGTCACCTCTTCGCCGGTCTTCGGGTTTCTACCCGGACGCGCGGATTTTTCACGAAGAACAAAATTACCAAAACTTGACAATTTAACATTCTCACCCTTGCCTAGCTGCCCTGTAATTTGTTCAAAGAACTCGTTGGTTAAAACCAATGCCTGTGTTTGAGTTAGGCTTGTTTTTTTAAGCAGTGCGTTAGCAATATCTTGTTTTGTTAGTGACATATCTCTTATCTAGTATTTATCTTAAATGAGCAGAAAACTCAATTTCCAAGTGACTTAGAATCGAATCAACACTTTGATTCAATTGTTCGTCTGTTAAAGTGGCTTCATTAGATTGATAGCTTAAATTAAGCGCAATGCTCTTTTTCCCAGACTCGATATGCTCACCCTCGTACACGTCAAAAATACCAACATCAATTAAATATTCTTGCTTAAGACTTTTAATGGATGCAATAAGCTCGGATGCTGGCACATCTTTTTCCAAAACCAAAGCAATATCACGCTGTGAAGCTTGAAACGATGAAAAAGATTTATAACTAGCAATCTCACCTTGTTGGCATTCAGTCTGCACAAGTTCAAATAAATAAACTTTTGGCAGTGACAGTTTTTTCTGAATGATTGGCGACAACGCGCCTAAGTAACCAACAATGCTACCGTTTTTAACGATTCTAGCCGTTTGCCCATTTTGCAATGCTGGATGTTCACCCGGCTCAAAACTAACTTCCTGAGCACTAAGCGCAAGCAATGACTCCACGTCAGCCTTGGCATCGAAAAAGTCGACCACAGTGGACTCATTCGCCCACTGTGGGTTAAATCGATCACCGGTAATGGCGCCGGCAATTTTCTGCACTTGATCATCGACAGAAATACCACTAAAACATAGTCCCGACTCAAAGAATCTGGCGTTATGGTGTCCACGACGCTGATTGGACTCAATCGTTTGTAACAAGCCCGGCCATAAGCTTGAACGCATCACCGACATATCTTCAGAGATTGGATTGGTCAGTTTGATTTTTTTGGCTTCAGGATCAATCAAATTTTGGTATTCACTTGAGATAAAGCTATAAGTAATGACCTCTTGATAACCCCTATTAACCAACACTTGAGACAAGTCATAAGCCTCAACACTCGCCTGAGAGGCGGCAGTTATATTAGCATCTAAAGTCAACGATTTAACCGGCAAGCAGTCGTAACCGTAAAGTCTAGCAAGCTCTTCAATTAGATCGGCAACAATGCGAATATCAAAACGGAAACTCGGCGGCACAATTGTCCACGAGTTACCTGTTTTTTCTACGATATTAAAATTAAGAGATTCAAATTTGGACTCAACCCAGTTTGGCTCCAGTTCAAAACCAAGCACTTTAGAGATCTTGTCTAGAGTAATTGTAATTGACTCAACTGCTGGCAACTCATCATCATCGATGCATTCATTAATTTGCGAAGCTTCACCACCACAAATTTCTAAAACAAGCTCTGTAGCTCTCTCAAGTGCAAGACGCGACAAGTTAAAGTCAACGCCTCGCTCAAATCTGAGCGATGACTCGGTATGCAGTCCGTAAGACCTTGCTGCACCAGCCATTGAGCCCTGCTCAAAAAAAGCTCTTTCAAACATTATTTCGCTAGACTCGACTTGAGTAGCCGTTGACATGCCGCCCATTACACCCGCCATAGCAATCGCATTATTATCATCCGCAATGACTAAAGTGTCTTCTCTAAGGCTGACAGTTTGCTCATTTAATAACTCAAGCTTTTCGCCTTTTTTCGCCATTCTAACGTCAATACCACCACTGATCTTCTGCAGATCAAAAGCGTGCATTGGTTGGCCTAATTCTAATAAAACGTAGTTGGTAATATCAACCACAGGGGAATGCGTTTGTTGTGA
>Ga0105352_1000598_pt1 | contig 20883 bp, 17 predicted proteins | sample EN8Hudsemesocosm_FD_83507 | JGI IMG/M metagenome (GOLD analysis project Ga0105352, IMG submission 83507) | Methane-oxidizing microbial communities from mesocosms in the Hudson Canyon - EN8B Hudson Canyon | ecosystem: Environmental > Aquatic > Marine > Cold seeps | place: Hudson Canyon...
CCGGGTAAAAAACTTTAGGTTGGTGATTGTTGAAAGACTTATTCAATTTTAGAAAATATTTCTACTTTTGTACTACCTCCAACATATTGATATTTATTTCAAATATATGATTAACTCATGATTAACCTATTTGGGCGACAAAAATTCTTTTCTGTATTATTATCAACAGGTTGTACGATACTATTTTGGTGATTTCTAACTTTTTTATTCCGTGATTTGAAATTTCCTTAGGCCGTTTAAATCAATTTTGTTAAAAGTAATATTTGTTTTTTGGTTCATATTTCTAGAGTTATCATGAACCTGAGGTAAGTGTTTTTCACAAAACTATGTCTTTGACGATATTTATTGCAAAAGTTAAGTATTCTTCGTTTAAAGCGATGATTCGATAAGCGGTGTTTAAAAAGGATAAATAGTGGATAGTTATATCACTCAGTTTAAAGTGTGTACTTTTAACTTATTTAATTATATTAAACCTCCGAATGGTTTTTATGAGTTAGATAATATTTATTCAGAAGATCAATGGCGAAAAAAAGAGGAATGGTTAACCAAGCAATTAAGTCACATTCAGGCCGATATCATCGGGTTTCAAGAAGTATTTAGCCCAGAATCACTAAAAGAGTTAGTGAGCAAACAAGGGCTAGAGCACTTTGTAACCATTGAAGCGGCTGGTAAAACGTCAGACCATATCTTTAATAAACCCGTTGTTGCATTGGCCTCAAGGTTTCCTATTATTTCTGCTGAAGAAGTAAAAATAGATGAATCCTTAATCAAACGCTTGAATATTTCTCCGGGATTTAAGTTCAGTAGAACCTCTATTAGGGCTGAAATCTTGATAAATGGATTTGCAACAGTCGTAGTTTATGTTGTTCATTTAAAATCAAAGCGTTCGAAATTTGATAGAGATTTTAATGTAGACATTAATAATGAGAGTGCTGTTAAGCAATATTTACTTGACGATATTCAAGGCGGCTGGGCATCAAGCATACAGCGAGGAACCGAGGCTGCTCTACTATATGAAGATATATGTCGACAGATGAGCGTTCATGAAAGGCCGGTTATGATGATTGGCGACTTTAATGACACCATAGAATCCTCAACGTTAAAGCTGCTCGTTGCTGGGAGTGAAATAGATAGGCTTGGAAAAAAGATTATTTCTATCCAGCCCAGTAAAGAGCGTCGACTTATTGATAAATTCTCCTTGTATGATTCGTTTAAATTAAATACAAGTGTCAATAACAATAAACGTCTACCTACACATTATTTTGGAAATAAAGGGAGAACTTTGGATTATATATTAATGTCAAAAGACTTCGACGCAAGTAACGACCGTAACTTAGCTGAAGTCACTCATTATTATGTTAGTAACGCACATCTAGAAAATCCTAATTATGAAAATGATTCCGAATGCTCAGATCACGCCCCTGTGGTTGTAACGGTCGAAGTTCGGACCTAAAGCTACACAAATACACTTAACTCAATAGCAGAGACGCTCATTTAAGTCTTATCAGCATAATCTTACTTAGCATTAATAAATGATTAGTTTTGCTAAATATCCTGCTGTACAATTCGACCCAATTCATCCTTACTTTTTTCGAAATATTCGATAAAGATAAGGGCCATTGTTATTTCTTTCGGAAGGTATATGCAGAAAACTTTTATCACGGCAGATCAGCTTCTTGAAGACAGCTTTAAGTTAGCCATTGATATATTTGAAAGCGGCTTCCGGCCAGATTATATCGTTGGCGTTTGGCGAGGTGGTACGCCTGTTGGTATTGCGGTTCAAGAGTGCTTGGATGTGCTTGATGTTAAGTCTGACCATATTGCAATTCGTACTTCTAGCTATACCGGTATAGGGGAGCGCAGTAAAACAGTTCGTGTTCATGGCCTAACTTATTTAATTAAGCGTCTAGAGTCTGAACACAGCCTTTTAATTGTTGATGATGTTCATGATAGCGGTCTTAGCATTGAACAAACAATTCATGAAATAAAGCGCGCGTGGAAAAAAAATACACCGGAGATTCGTGTTGCGACACCTTATTTCAAGCCTTTAAATAACCAGACCGACCGCGTACCGGATTATTATATCCATGAGTGCTCTGAGTGGTTAGTTTTTCCTCATGAGCTCGAGGGGTTAACAGCAGAAGAATTAAAAGAAAATCGCCCGCAACTTGCGCATATCATAGACAAAATAGAAGAACTCAAAGCTCGTTCATAATGCTGACTTAACGCGGTATTATCGTTTAAGAGCTGATACTTAAGTGATTATCCCAAGCCATTCGTTGTGGATGTTTTTTCTCGTTATTCAATACTTGCTTTGGTGATGAGTAAAATGAGAGTGACTGAATCGATTTATGCTCAATGCTGTAGTGATACAGCTTTCCGGTTCCGCTGGTTACAACAAAACCTTGCTCGCCCAGCGCAGCAATGCCACACGCATCTCGGCAGCGCACTTCATCTATCAGTTTTTCTTTAGCTATATCCCAAATGGTAAACCTATCTCCTTTGGGTGAGGTTGTTGCAGCAAACTTACCCGAAGCATCAAAGCAAACACTGCCACAATAATGTTTCATTGCTAGGTAAGTGTTTATAGGAGCACTCAGTAAATGAATGTCTTCTCCTCTGCTATGCACTGCCATCAAGGGTACTTGATCAGTTCGATCACCTTGGTACTGCATTGCAATGACGACTTGATCAAGGTGGTTGATATCGATATGCCGGATACTAAGTTGATGCAGGTTTGTTGGTAATGATATTTTTTCTAATAATTTACCTGATGAAAGATTAAGGTATACCAGAGAAGGTTGCATGGTATTAAGGTTTAATTTATCACGACTTTTATCTGGGTGAGTTTTGATTCCACCAATTGCCACCACAAGTGTTTGCCCATCACTCGTAAGTTTAATTTCATGGGGGCCAATACCTTGAGAGGGGTACTGATTAACAACGTTAAACCCTGAAAGACGATCTCTAATTGTTATTCGACCTTCACCAGATTCAATATGATTTTCACTCGTCAATAAATAACGGCCGTCATGACTAAACAAACCATGCCCGTAAAAGTGATGACCAGCCGAAGGTAAGAGCGTTTTAATCAATGTTCCGGTATTGGCATGAACAAGTGATAAATATTTTCCTGGACGCCTAGCAACAACGCACAGCATTTGCAGTGATGGATGTTTAAAAACCTGATGTGCACGCGCAGGTAAAGATAATTGATTTAATTTTTCGCCTCTTATATTTGAAATGACAAGCCAATGGCCTCCCTTGTTGTCGGTCGCAGCACTATATAATTTAAGCTTACTAATTTCATCTATTGTAGATGCAGATAGAGAGTAGGGGATCAAAGCGCTACATACTATCCCTTTGAATAATGCTCTTCTAGAAATCAAATTAGTCACCATCTCGGCTATTAAAGCCCAAACGAATTCCACTATGCGTAATAGCATTCTCTAGACTTTTATGTAATTTCGTTAGGGAAGCACTCAATGATTTAGCTGTTTGGTAACCTGACGCCGTAAGAATCGTCTCTTCTAATGGCGCTTTAATTTTATGCATTTCATCTTTAACGCGTTTAAAGTTATGCTCGATATCAACGCTTTCAGTTTCAGTTAATAATACGCGTAATCCTTTATTCTTTTGAGAGCCTTCTGAAAACGCCTCTATGGGTGTACCCAAAAAGAACATCTCTAAGCTTTGTATGTTCAATCTTAAATTCACTAATGAGCGCTGACTTCTCCAAGATTCAAGACGCTTAAATTTAACTTTATCAAGCTGACTTCCTAGTGGTCTGTCTAACTTGAGGTCACGCATTATTTCGATAGGCTCTACTAGTGTTTTAAGGAGTGAAGTAGCAGCATCAATATCATCTTCAAAATACCCATCAAGTTGTTTTGCATCTTTAAACTGAGGAAGCATTGTCACTAACCACTCCTTATGAAGAGAACTTGCAGTATCTGATAAGTAACGTGATATTCCCTGTAATACTTCACAAGAAAATGGTTTGTTTTTAAATTGACCTATGGCATCTTTCTGGAATAATAGACGCTCGATGGCAGGTAATCCTTTGACACTGATACTATTCTTTTCAAATCCATCAACCGTTAAAGCGCCAATATTTTTACCTGAAACAAGCTTATTTAATTGTTTTCCAATATGATTTTTTTTGTCAGGCCAAAATTGTATGCTGTGATTCCTCATGCCAATTTCAATTGGGCCAAAGTTGATATTTTGAATAAACTGCCAAGCGTCCATCGAATGATGAAAAGCTGCTTTCAATGTTTTTAAGTTCGCCTTAGTTTGATCATTCCTAGACGTTGATAATGACTTACAAAAAGACTGCGTAGCAAGGTGTAAGCCTTTGTTTGCGCTCTCTAATTTTTTATACGCGGGAATAACATAGGTTACGACCGTCGAGATATTGAATGTCTTCCAAGCTAGTTCATTCTGGTCTGCTGATAGTGGCTCAGAATTCATAGCTTGAAGGTCATTGGCATTAGCGACCGTATACACAGAAAATAGATAGGTGACTAAAACAAATGCTTTAAACGTTGTGAATTTAGTACCTGAAATTACTGCTAGTTTACGCCTAGGTGTTTCTGAGCTCTGCATACCAAAAAAGGTAGAAATTAAACGCATTAAAGTGACTCCAGAAAAGAAATAAGTTGTTGACGATGTTCATAATCCATTTTAATAATCGTCTGTTTTGCTGCTTCCGCTTCACCACCATGCCAAAGTATGGCCTCAAGTAGAGTACGTGCGCGACCATCATGCAGGTAAAATGAATCATTACTCACTGTTTTTGTTAATCCAATTCCCCAAAGTGGTGGCGTACGCCATTCTTGTCCATTTGCAAGAAATTCAGAACGATTATCAGCTAAACCTTTTCCCATATCATGCAGTAATAAATCGGTGTAGGGCCAGATAGTTTGATTCGCTAAAGAAGCTTGTTCCGTATTTTCTCCCGTAACAAAGCTGGGTTGGTGACATTGTTGGCAACCTGCTTGATAAAATAATGCCTTTCCTTTTTTTCGATTTAAGTTTTCTATTTTACGTACCGACGGTACTGCGATGTTACGTGTGTAAAAAACCAATAAATCGGTCATTACTCTAGAGGCTTCTAGCCTATCTTGACCAGGCTTATCTCGTCGAATATTGCCATGCTTTTGTCGTAAGCATTCAGTTTGTTTTTCAGTACATTCGCCACTATGTAGTGGAAACATCCATGAGCTAATGCCTAAATCACCACTTAGAGCTGCGTTGTTTTGTTGCTCTAACGAAGGCGTACCCGCTTTCCAGCCGAAGCGACCGAGTTTAGATGTTTGTTCTTTTTCATCCCAAACAATATTAGCTTTTCCTGATATACCATCTTTATTCTTGTCTTCAGGGTCTGCTAACTTAAGAATATCGTTTTCAGTAATCGCCTCCAATAAACCTAAACCGATAATTGGCGGTGCAATTCTGGGTGAAAATAGTAGTTCCTGATGAATAGGCCCATAACCTAGGTCTTTAATATGGTAACTGGGTAGTTGGATTTCTACGACTTCACCCCCCATCAAGGCAATCTTTATGGGTTTATAATTTACCACAAGCTGGCCTTCAGCTTTACCACCCGGATACGCAAAAGTTTGTAGCTGTTTTCCGTAAGTTGGCTCAGAAATAAAGCCTACTTTACCAGAAGCAAGCAATGCTTGATGCTTAGCAGTACTAGGTGGAATACTGAGCCTTAGAAACAATGCAGGCGATGATGATTTATTACCTTCGATCATGCCCCGACCATTTCCTTTATGGCAACGAACACACGAGCGTGCGTTATACAGCGGCCCTAACCCATCACTAGCCGTGGTACTTGAGGGAGCGAATACCCAAATTTTCTCAAATATCGCTTTACCAACGTGAAAGTCCAACTTTTTATCCATTGATAAAGCAGGGGATGGGTGTGAAAAACTTAAACGATTAGCGGGCTTCTGATGAGTGTGCTGGCCACCTGCATTTTTTTCATTCGCAGAAAGACTTAACGATAGCGTGATGAAGCATAATAAAGCGGTAAGGAGATGTTTCAATAATTTTACTACTTGTTATTAATAAACCGTGAAGGTGAGTCATTATCATCGTGATAATGACTCACCTACCGGACACTTAACATATACAACAATACTTATAACTTATTCAAGAACAGACTTTGGATCATCTAAACTATTTGAGCCTTCTAGCTCAATATCACCTAATGCGAGTGTAAGAATGATTTTTTCAGTCGTTTTAGCTTGGTCTACTAAAGCGACCACTATGTCTTTTATGATCTGATTACCCTTCGTATTACCTTCACCAATCAAAACGTCAAAAGTGTTACCTTTTTGAGCTTGATCGACCATTATCTGCATCGCAGACTCGGTGGTTGTGAGCTTTTCTTTCATTTCAGCATCGAGATCAGGTTGAGCTTGTTTAACAAGATCAGACAAACTAGGCCCTGAAAATAAATTAGATTTCGAATTAAGATACTCACCTAGATATATGTTTTTAATGCCTTTTGCATCATAAAAATGTGACCAGTGTGTATTGTCTGAAAAGCAATCATGCTCTTCTTCTGGGTCATGTAACATCAAACCAAGCTTAATACGTTCACCCGCTAATTCTCCGTATGCAAGGCTACCCATGCCAGTCAGTATTGTTTCTAAGCCGCCTTTGTCACCCTTAGCTTGTAGGGCAAGTCTTGCTTCACCTTCTTCTTTCCAACTATTCGCCATCTCTTGCAAATCATCAATTAAGAGCGATGTTGCTGACTTTAAATAATCTCTACGTCGTTCGCAATTACCAACGGTACAGTTTGTTAAAGAGAAATCACTTGCTGGTCTAGTTCCTGCTCCAGGGTTGGTGCCATTAAGGTCTTGCCCCCATAGTAAAAATTCGATTACGTGGTATCCCGTGGCAACATTTGATTCTACTTCATCTATTTCATGAAGTGTTTCACTCAGAAATGCTTTGCTGATCGTTTTAGCATCGACGGCTTTCCCGCCAATAATAGGTGAGGCATTAGCAATAATATTAGCATTGTAAAATGGATTTTCGTCCGATTCAGTTCCATAGTTAGCGTCGACATAATCAATTAAACCTTCGTCGAGAGGCCAAGCATTTACTTTACCTTCCCAGTCATCAACTAACTCATTTCCAAAGCGATATACTTCAGTTTGCTGGTAGGGAGCACGTGCTGCAATCCAAGCGTCTTTTGTTTTAGTTAATGTGTCTTCAGTAGGCGAACTTAAAAATGTATCTACGGCCTTATCTAATGCTTGAGCAGTAGACAAAGAGTCTTGATAACTTGTCTCGGCTATTTGAATGTAAGTATCAATCACAGAGAGGCTAGTCACTTCGGTATCTTTTTGAGATTCTGAGCTGGGTACTGAATTGCAAGCACTCAAAATTGTGCCTGCCGCGACAATACCAAGAATAGGTTTTAATGTTCTGATTAATTGCATTAAGGGGGCCTTTCAAATTATAAAAAAACAATACTAATCTAAATGAGAGTGATTAGCAATTAGGTTGATAGTGTTCGATTAATACTGTGTTTTGGCTGCAAACAATTATTTGTTAGCACCAACCAAATACTCAAAACGTTTATCCGTCAACAATTTCAAGAATGCTACCAGTGCATTAATACGTTTATCATCTAATGCAGGCCCAGACTGGAGTTCTTCAAAAGAGATATTCTCTTCAACTTCAGGGGCTGCCCAGGGCTTATTTGTTTCAGGGTTGATTTGGCGTTTTGTATTTTTAGAATTGTACTTATTATAAAAATCAACAACGGTTTCAAGTTCTGTAAAAACACCGTTGTGCATATAAGGCGCCGTTACAGCGACGTTTCTTAACGTTGGAACTTTAAATTTCCCCTTATTGGATATTTCAGTCACCTTCGGGTGATGAAATAAACCTAAGTCCCGATAATCACTTGGTGTTTGATTATGTTCTCTAACGGCTATGTTCTTAGGTACACCAATATTATGGTAGGTATAGTCGCTAAATGTTTCTTTTTTTGTGGCTGGTATCGCCTTTAGCTGGTGGCATTGGTTGCAGTTTGAGAATTGATCAGAGAAGAATAGCGTCATTCCAAGATCCTCTTGCTCAGTTAACTGGTAATCTCCATCTAGGAACCGGTCGTATTTTGAGTTGAATGGGGAAAACAAATCAGTTTGTTCGAATGAAGCAATACTTGCAGTTAAAGCCTGGTAAGCACTTTCAGGTGTATTAAACACATCATCGCCATATATTTTTTTAAAACTGGTGGCATAAATGCTATTTTCTTTAAGACGCACTAACACAGATTCTTTGCTCGGCATGCCCATTTCCATAGAATTAAGGGGAGGGCCACCAGCCTGGCCCTTTAGGTTCGATTCCCTACCATCCCAAAACTGACCGCCAACGTACTGACCGTCCTTACGTAGATGAAAATCAGGTATTTGGTTTGCATAAGAAGCCGTAGGCGCACTTCTGTCTCCAAAAGATTTACCGTCATCGCCGAGCGATACCGCACCATTAAATTTAGATGTCTGAATATCTACAAATCCATGGTTAGGCGAATGACATGTTGCGCAAGACTGGGTTCGGTTAAATGATAAGTTTTGATCGAAATAAAGTTGTTTACCAAGCTCTACTTGTAAGTCACCCGTTTCAGTCGCACTCACCGGTATAAATAGCGCTGAAAAATTTAGAAATAAAAGTAAAGTGTAAGAAAGCTTCTTTGTATTGAGTTCTTTCTCATTCAAAATTGGTCTAGAAAAAATGGGCATCATTGAATACTACGAAATTAATGGTCGTTTTATAATGAGCGCCATTAAACATCTAAGTGAGAACTATTACAAGATGATTATAGTTCCTATTAAGGGTTGGCTTGATCCTCGTCAATTAAGTAGTGGATTATTAAGCTTTATCTTCTTTATTCACCACAGTTATAAAATTTATGTTGCATGATGCGAATAGTTAACTAATTTGTTAAATATAAACAGCAAACAGATAGGGATATAAACAACATGACTTTAAGTATAAAAACCCCTCAAGAACTATTAAAAGAAAACGGTCTGTTTAAAGAATGGGTAAGTGGATATGGTTTAATTCAGCATGATCAAGAGACACAATCATTTGTCATTAAAACTTTGCATGCTGCAGGAATTCCATTAGAAAAGGCCTTACCAATATTAAAAGCAGCTGACCGGCTTTGTAGCCAAGCAATGTGGTTGGTTATTCACATGACTTATGCAGAAAACATCAAACTAAGTGGGTCGACCTTAAACCAGAACGATTTTAAACAATCACCTCAAGGCCATACTGGCGGCGCATTAAATATGGTGCCGGCTTATGTAGGTTATTTAACTGCCAATGCATTGTCGGGCGAAAGCCGCGAGTGGCTCATGGGGCAGGGGCATTGTGTCGCAGCAGTTGACGCAGTTAATTTATTACTAGGTAATAGTTTATCGACACATGAAGAAAGATACCCACTAAATGATGCAGGATTAACAAGACTTTCACGCGACTTTTATTCTTACGAGATTAATTCAAAAGGTAAACCAGAGTCACCTATTGGAAGCCATGTTAACGTAAATACTGCAGGCGCTAGCATTGAAGGTGGTTACTTAGGATTTGCTGGATTACATTATGTTCATCAACCTTTACCCGGTGAAAAGCTTGTTGCTTTTTTAAGTGATGGGGCATTTGAAGAACAGCGTGGTAGTGATTGGTCTGCAAGGTGGTGGCGTGCAGAAGATACAGGTTTTGTATCACCTATAATGATTGCGAACGGAAGAAGGATTGATCAAAGAACAACAGCTCAGCAATTGGGTGGTGTTAATTATTTAATGGCGCATTTACGCACCCACAATTTTGAACCAAATATATTTGACGGTAGAGATCCAGCAGCGTTTGCTATAAATATTCTTCACCAAGAACTGCTGCTTAAAACCTCAGCTGAAGCAGTCAAATCAGGAAAGTCGAACTATCCAATAAAATTGCCCTATGGTATTGCCGAAACCAATAAAGGTTTTGGGTTTTATGGTGAAGGAACAAATCCAGCTCATGGTACACCTCTGCCTAACAATCCACGGTCAGACGATAAATCACGCGCTCTATTTAATGAATATGCTGCTAAGTTGTTAGTAAAGGAAGATGAATGGAAGTCAGCCGTCGAAACACTGAATAATCATTTAGAAAATGGCCGCTTAAAAGAAAGAGACATTTATAGAAACCCGCTAAAAGTAGAAGCGGTTGTACCTGAAGCTGGTCCGGAAATTCTTCCGGAATATGCAAAAGGAATAGACCTTTCCAGTAACAATAAGCTTAGCTCACCCATGGCAAGTTTAGATAAAATGTTCGTTACAATAGTTAAAACAAACAGTAACTTACGCCCTCGTGTTGGTAATCCAGATGAACTTAGCTCTAATCGTTTCAATAAAACATTAGCGTACTTAAAACATCGAGTCACAGAGCCTGAAGAGGGGGTTTACGAATCGGAAGGTGGCGCTGTAATTACGGCTTTAAATGAAGAAGCTGTTATTTCTGCTGTTTTAGCAAATCGAAAAGGCCTTAATATCGCTATTTCTTATGAAGCCTTTGCCCCTAAAATGCTTGGTGCTTTAAGGCAAAAAATTATTTTTGCACGACATGCATTAGAGAAAAATGGGACAGTGCCGTGGCTTTCAATTCCAGTTATAACTACTTCACATTTATGGGAAAACGGTAAAAATGAGCAAAGCCATCAAGACTCTATTTTTTGTGAAGGCATGCTCGGTGAAATGTCTGATGTTTCCAGAGTTGTATTCCCAGCAGACAGCGCTAGTGCCGTCGAAGTGATGCGCCAGTGTTATCAAACGAATGGTCAGATATATACAATGGTGGTACCAAAAGGAAAAGTACCTAAGCAATTAGATCAAGAACAAGCTAAACAACTTGCTCAATTCGGCGCTATTAGGATTTCAGGGCAAGGAGATGAAAAAATTCAACTCATTGCTATTGGTGCTTATCAACTTACTGAAGCTAAAAAAATAGCAGCTAGATTAACCGAATTTAAACAGGACTTTAGCTTAGTGTATATTTCTGAGCCTGGTAAGTTTCGTGAAGCAAGAGATAGTCGAGAGTCTGACTTTATTAGTGATAGTTCAGGTGAAAAATCAAGTCACACAACAAGTGGAAATGTTTTCGGTTCACCAAGGTATCGATTATTACTTTGTCATGGACGTCCCGAAACATTTTTGGGTGTATTACGCCCGCTAGATTTGGGTATCAACCAAACCAAAGCTATAGGCTATATTAATCAAGGAGGAACACTCGACACAGAAGGGATGCTATTTGCCAATCGTTGTACTTGGGCTCATGGCCTATCAAAACTAGTGTCAATGATGAATGATAGAAATAAACTATTAACAGAGGCAGAGAATGCCGCGGTGCAAGGCTGTGGAGACCCTTATGAAATCATTGAAAAACCGTATACTCATTACTAAGATATTTCTAAATTAGTGCTCATTTGTAGCGCTATTTTGATCTTATCTCCTCTAACAAAAGTGTTGTTAGATCAATCATGTTTGTTTCATGCGGTATGGTATTGCATGTAATAATTTTGGAAATATATGCTTTCTTCATTTCAGCATAAGCATCGTCGGAAAAAACAGCATGAACACCAATACATACCGGTGCTTTAAAACCTTCTAATTTTAAAGCTTCAGCTGTTTTTATCATTGTTCGACCTGTAGATATAATATCGTCAATCAAAACAGGTGTAAGATGATTAAACTGTTTTGCGTCGGGAGGAGAAATTTGCACCTCTTTATCGGCTATTCGTTCTTTACTTAAAATAATATACGGACAACCAATCATCTCTGCCACCGACGCAGCCCATTGCTCGCTTTCGCTATCTGGCCCTAGCACAAGGGGGTTTTCAATATTTGATTTTATCCAGTTTGCTACCTCCGGATTTGCATGAAGTACGGTAGATTGAAGCGTATAAATCTCATCTAAACTATTGTAACGGTGTAGGTGAGGGTCAATTGTCACAAGTGAATCCAAATATTGACTCATTAATTTTGCAAAAAAACGAGAGGTAATGCCTTCACCTGAACGAAACTGAATATCTTGTCGCATGTACGGTAAATAGGGACACACCAACATAATAGACTTAATGCCAAGCTCTCTAAGTGTTTCACATAAAAAAATTAGTGATAAAATTTTGGCATTAGGCTGGTGCAAGTTTGTAATAATTATTGCATCGCGTTGAGTGCAATCATTGCTAACACGAATATAGCTCTCACCGTCGGGAAATATATGGCGTTCTATCTGAGCAATTTCGCCATATAAACCTTGTGCCATTATCTCAAAAAAACGAGGAGAGGCATCACTTGAAATAATTAAGGGTTTCAAAGAACCTCCTCCTCAACTTTGATCGCTTCGGGATGTGTATTTAAAAAATCAATTGCGTACTCTAATTCACCTTGGGTTTCAGCATGAAGTATGAATAAAGGGCTACCGACTTCGATAATATCACCTAAGCGCACCTGAAGTTCAATGCCCGCAGCGGGCGCTGAGGGAGCGCCAGCAAGTTTTGCAAGTTTACTAATAAAGCGGTTGTTGATGTAGCAAACGATGCCTGCTTGAAGGGAATCAACCTGATAGGTGTGTTTTGAGACCTGTGGTGTCTGCATACCGCCTTGCGCTTCACAGATAGCTTGAAATTTGGACCAAGCTTTACCCGAGTTTAGTATCGCTGTTGCTTGTTCAATACCAGCATTTGTAGCCGCTACACCACCCATTTCTAAAATTTTACCAGCAATAACTAATGATCGCTGACGTAAATCCTGCGGAGCATTCAGTTTATTCTGTAAAACAGACAAAATATCTCTTGCTTCAAGCGCCGGTCCAATACCACGCCCAACAGGTTGCTGGCCATCACTAAACAAAGATGTGATATGAATGCCTAAAGCTTCACCTGTTGCTTCAAGTTGTTGAGCAAGTTTTTGGGCATACTCTTGGGTTCTAACTTTTGCAGTAATCCCAACAGGAAGGTCGATTAATGCATGGGTTGACCCCGCGGCAATTTTTTTAGATATGACCGATGCAACTAATTGTCCTTCGCTATCTAGATCAAGCGCGCGTTCAACTCGTATTAATATGTCATCAGCAGGGCTAAGGCTGACAGACCCACCCCAAGCAATACAACCGCCTTCTTTTTCCACTACTCGGCGTATTTCAGGAATACTAAGCGCCACCGGTGCCAGTGTTTCCATCGTATCGGCCGTACCTGCGGGTGATGTTATGCCACGAGATGAAGTTTTAGGCATAATTAAACCTGCAGATGATACGATCGCTACAACAATTGGTGTTGTCCTGTTGCCAGGCAAACCACCAACACAGTGCTTATCCATTATCTTATCGCCACCCCAATCGAGATGACTACCGACATTAACCATCGCTCTCGTAAGTGAAATTATTTCTTTTAAATTTAATCGATTGCCGGCACAAGCTGTAACAAAAGCCGCTAACTGAATATCTGAATAATAACCTAATGAAATATCTTGAATAATTTTCTGGCTAGCATGGTCAGTAAATGGTGTGCCGTATACTTTTCCGCGCACATAGCTCATCGAATCGGCAGGCTTGGTGTGTTTAAAGTAGGCCTTTTCACCGTCAATGGCCTTCAATAATTTCCAAGCAGATTCTGACAAACCAACTTCATCATGAGAAAGAAGCCCGTCGGTGACCATATTGACGGTCGCAATAATACTATTCTGTTCTGTAGAAATCCTAACTCGGCTATGTGCATAGAAACCTTCAGAACGACAAACATAACAATCTTTACGCATATAAATAACAGGTTCTTGATGCGTATCGATGAACATGCGCCGTAACCTTAGAAAATTAATATCTCTATTTGTTAATTGTTTTTCTTGTTTCATTTTAACTTTCTATTGCCCAATTATTTGAGAAGAGAGTAGGGATCTGTATGCCAAACCGTATGTTCTATAGATATCGATGAATTAAATTAATTCAAAAGTAACACTTTTTTACCAATATTCGTTGCTTTTTAAAAAATAATTCTAAGTGACTTGATTTAGATTAGGTGTGGATATATTTCGTAGTTTTAAATGTGGCATTCAGATACTAAACTTAAATTATTGGCAATCAATATCCGTTAACTTTATAAGGTTTATTGGGATGATGAAAATTAGATTTCTAGGGGGCACTGGAACGGTCACCGGATCAAAGTACCTATTAAGTATTGATAATAAAAAAATATTAGTTGATTGCGGTCTATATCAGGGGGTTAAAAATCTCAGAAATAAAAACTGGAAAGAATTTCCAGTTGATCCCTCAACAATAGACGCAATATTATTAACGCATGCGCATATTGACCATAGTGGTTATATCCCCGCACTAATGAAAAATGGCTTTAAGGGATCTGTTTTTACGAGTAGTGGTACATTAGATTTATGTGCCGTACTACTTCCCGATTCTGGTTATTTGCAAGAGGAAGATGCACGTTATGCCAATAGAAAACATTTTTCAAAGCATTCACCAGCCGTCCCTTTATATACAGAGGAAGATGCCAGAAAATCACTAGGGTTATTTAAACCCGTTTCCATGAATAAAACTATTGAGATCATTTCAGGCGTTACTGCCATATTTACACCTGTCGGTCACATTTTGGGGGCGTCAGCAATTCGTGTAACGGCAAAAGGTAAATCAATCACTTTTAGTGGCGATGTTGGTCGAAGCGATGACCTGGTCATGAAACCGCCTAAAACGCTTGAACAAACTGATTATCTTGTTGTTGAATCTACTTACGGAAATCGTTTACATGGAAAGATAGATGTATTTGAGTATTTTGAAGACATCATAAATAAAACAAATAAGCGGGGAGGAATCGTTTTAATACCGTCCTTTGCCGTAGGTCGAACACAAATAAATTTGCACATATTACAAATACTCAAACATAGTCATAGAATTCCTAACATACCTATATTCTTAAATAGTCCTATGGCAATTTCTGCGACAGAAATATATTGCAGACATAACAAAGAACATAAACTTAGCGCTGAACAATGTAGCGTTATAGATGAAGGAACAAAGTATGTTCGTACAGCCGAAGAATCAATTGAACTTAACAACAGTCGTTATCCATCAGTAATCATCTCTGCAAGCGGAATGGCGAGTGGTGGACGTGTTGTGCATCATCTTAAATCGCTTGTATCACATCACCAAAATAGTATCGTATTTATTGGTTTTCAGGCGGCTGGTACAAGAGGTGACGCAATGGTTAATGGTGCGTCTGAAATTAAGATTCATGGTGAATATTACCTAGTTAAAGCTGAAGTTCATCATAATGATAGCTTATCTGCACACGGTGATTATGCTGAAATAATTGACTGGCTTGATCAATCAGATATTGCACCTAGTAAGGTCTTTGTCACACATGGAGAGCGGTCGGCAGCAGACGCGATGCGACTTAAACTTAAGGACAAATTTTCATGGAATGTATGTGTGCCAGAACTTAACGATGAATACGAGTTACATTAATGACGTTAGTAGCCTTGAAGAATCAATAAAGCCTTGTATTATCTATTCCCTGCCGGTCAACAACTGACCAATTGTGTCACTTTTTAATAAATTGAATAAAACAGAGGAGCGTAAGTGATTGGTTTATAGGGAATAATTACTTGGCACAGAAATCGCTATTAAGTATATATACTCTTTATATTTAAATACTCTATCGGGAGGATGAGATGGCTAGTGCAAAAGTAAAAAAGGATAAGTTAATTAAACCAAAAGAGGCACTTGATGCCTTAAATAAATTAACCAATTTAGTTTGGAGCGAATACCCCGTCTCCCTTTTGCCAAACGGAATAGTTTTGAATGAAAAGGGCTAAAGAAATAAAAAATAGATTGAGACAATATTAAGATTTTAAGTTGCCATATTTCGAAGAATAAACAGTTTTAAGCTGTTTTCTTACTTTGTACTTCAGGTTTAACTAATTGTACAAATAGGTCATCAACCATTGCCATTTGACTGTCTTCCAAGCCTGCAATAGAGGCTCTGATATATTCGGGTATACCCTTAGACTTTAAGGTGACACACCCTGTTAACATTAACGAAAAACCGTCACTAATTACATCTTCATCGACTATGAGTGCATATTCCCCAGAGGCATCTTTATAAGAAATCACTAGCGATATTGATTGTTTAGCACTTTTCGGAACTTTCACCCAAGCAGCGGCGTTAAAAGTCAGTGTTGTTGGAATCTTGCTATTGACAGGCTTGGTGTTCTCAGGTGATTTACGCAACATCCTTAAAAAGCTTTTTCTCTTATTTGCATCACGAAGCTCTCTAGGTGAGGGGCCACCTACATATTCTGATCGGGGAACATCTGCTAATTTTTTTAATTTAAGAAGTCTTGTAGGTATTTTATCGTTCATTATTGGCTCCAAATCATTAAACTGCTTGGATGAACTATACGGGGCAAAACTATGTAAAACAGTGTGCTTTGTCCTACTATATTTAAAACAAAATCACATTACAACAGAAAATTACAGGGCAGTTACATGTCCTTACTTTATAACGTTAAACATAACAGCCTTAATTCGATTCTATAAAAAAATGTTTTTAAATAATATTTTTTAAAAAGGTATAAAGAAGCTACTATCTATATTCATATCAGCTATATAGTCGTAGTCTTTAAATGTAGAAAGTGATGGCCATGATTGATAAGTTCAGCTTACGCATGTACGCTTGGTTCGATTTAATTTTACGAGTGCGACTAATGTTACAACTAATAAGAATTCTTACTGCTTTTATCACATTTATTGCAGTTTCAACCATTGGCGCTTTTGTTTTTCTATTTAGACCATTCAATCCTGATAACACAAGGCTTGCTGCTCGCTCTTTCTCGTGGCTTGGCACCAAAATTCTTGGTATTAAGGTTAAAATTCAGGGTGCTGAATTTTGCAAAGATATGGCTCCATCAGTAGTTGTTGCCAATCATCAAGATAATTTAGATTTAATTATCTGCGGAGCAGTAATACCTCAAAGAACCGTATCAGTAGGCAAAAGGAGTTTATTACTTTTACCTGGTTTTGGGCTTATATATTGGCTTGCAGGAAATGTACTGATTGACCGAAGCAATAAAAAAAATTCAAACTCAACCTTAAATTCTACGACTGAAGCACTAACCAAAGGAAATCGCTCAATTTGGATGTTTGCGGAAGGGACACGTAATCACGGGAAAAATATTTTACCCTTCAAGAAAGGTGCATTTAGGATGGCCATTGAAGCGGGTGTCCCGATTCTTCCCATTTGTGTTCAGAGTTATTCAGGTAAATTGTCACTTAACAAATTAAATAGTGGGACAGTGAATATCAAAGTGTTGGAACCAATTCCAACGGCAGGTATGACACTAGAGGATAGTGACCAGCTTAAGGATGAATGCTGGCAAAAGATGAAAACTACCTTAGAACAATTAGATCAAGCTCGTTAAAAGAGCCTTGATAAAAGAAGGTTCTATTTCGATACGCCACTCGTAAATAGAACCTTCTATTTAAATAGTAAAATTAGCTATCGCTTAAGCTATCTATAAAGAAGTCATAGCAGTTATCTTTATTTTTTGCATCAGCACGCTGTTTCATCGCGTTTCTTGGGTGTCTATTCAAATGACCACTAATCCCATAAATATCATTAAAGCCCCACTCAATTTCTTTCCGTAAAGGGATCATTTGTTCTTGAATCACTTTATAAATAGGTCGAGTATCAAATTTTGGGTTCTTTAAAAAATTCAACAGCAATTCTAAATTACAATTGCCTGCGCCACGCCCAATTCCATTTACAGTCGCGTCAAGTAGGTTAACACCTTCAATGATGCACTGCTGAGTATTTGAAAAAGCTAGCTGCTGATTGTTATGACCATGAAAACCTAATTCTTTACTTGGCGCGTATTTTTTAAATAAATTTAGATAAGAGGTAATCTGTTCAGAGTAAAATGCGCCATAGCTATCTACAAAATAGAGGTAGTCAACTTCAGGTGAATTTTCAACTTGTTGAAGCGCTTCAATTAAGTCTGACTCTATTGCAGCTGATGGCGCCATAATATTAATGGTTGTTTCATAGCCTTGATCTTTAGATCGTTTGACTAAATCAAGACCCTTATCGATATCAGCAACGTAACAGGCTGTTCGAATCATACCCACTACGCTTTGATCAACAGGTGCAAGGCTGTCAGTATCTACTCTACCTACATCATACATAACCGCTAATGTAGGTCGGTTGTCGCCATCATATGAATCTACAACTTTTTTAAGATCGTCTTCATCGCAAAAATTCCATTTACCAAATTTTTCACGCGTATAGGTATCACTTACGCAAAGTTTTTTACCAATTTCCATATAATCAACACCTGATTCACAGGTTGCTGCATAGACTGCCTTAACGAACTCATCGGTAAAGTTATAATTATTGATAAGCCCACCATCACGGATGGTGCAATCCAGAACCTTTAACTCTTTGCGAAACATGGTAGAAACCCTTTTGTCATTATAATTAGACCGGTACATTAACGTAAATTAGAGACATTGAGTAGTACCATAAGGCTTATGTTTAAGATTTATCTAAACAAGTTAATAATCGGGGTATAAAACAACGGCTCAAGAAATTAAGTTGAGTCATTAGCTCTTTTGTTTTTGTATCGAAAAAGTTCTAATTTAGTTAAAATCAGCTCCGATGCAAGCTTGTTAATAACCCTGGCATGTTCTTTATTAAGCATTTGAATGCCGTCTGTCACTTGTTGGCTAATTATTACGATATGCTCTTTTTTTAGATAAGGTGGAAGTTTTATTTGAAAACTTTGTCGCCCAATATCTCCATATTCTCGATAGACATCTTTTAGTATCTTTAAGGTTACTTCGATAGACGTTTCGTTTTCACCTTTTGCCAACATTAGTTCACGAACACCATCTTCAAGAAATGCTAAGCCTTGCTGAGCATTAGATGGAAATTTGATTACTTCTCCCATAACAGCCACCCACTATATCGATATTTCTTTATATCATTATAGCCAGAAATACGAGGGAGAAGTTTGGTTAATACTAATTGGTCTAATAGCTTTATTTTTATAATTCACAGATATAATGTTAAACAGTCATTGCTCTATACTTACATTAAAGCCAAAAAGAATTAATAGAGTTATTGCATGCTTAATTATCTTTTGTTGGAACCGTATTTTCGCTTAATTTTTGCGGTACTCATGGGCGGGATTATCGGTCTAGATCGTGCGTATCGCGGTAGAGCGGCGGGGTTTAGAACACACATTCTCGTGTGCCTTGCATCGTGTCTATTAATGGTTATGACCAACTTTCAATGGGCAACAATACCTGTTGAATATCAAGCAATGGTTAGAGTAGACCCTGCTAGAATGGCGCAAGGTGTAATGACAGGTATAGGTTTCTTAGGGGCAGGCGCTATGATGCAAGATAAACAGACAATACGAGGGTTAACGACCGCTGCATCAATATGGATTACCGCATCTATAGGTCTAGTGATTGGTGCAGGCTTTTATGGTGCTGCACTATTAACTTCGTTATTAACACTGATAACGCTCTCCATATTTAATCGCTTAATCAATTTTTTGCCATTAAGACATTATGCGATTTTGATTGTTAAGTTTTCTAGAGAGAATCATTGGTCAGAAAGTCATATTAAAACGATATTGTCTGACAATAATCTAGATGTTAGCAATTTTTCATTCAAATTAAGCGAACATATGCTTTCTTATCAAATGACTATCAGAACAAGCAATCTTGATCAGTACTCTTTTGTTGTTGATCAATTTATGGCATCAAGTGAAATAGAAGAATTTAGTTTAAAACCAATGGGCGATTAAAAGCCAGCCTAAAGTGATAACGTAATGGGGGATGTATGAATATTTTAGTTTGTACGGATCTGACAGGTCCCGCAGAAAAAATACTAGTAAAAGCGCAAGAAATTGCAGCAGCCACATCTGCAAAATTGTGGGTTATTCATGTTGTTAATCCCGATCAGGGTTTTGTGGGTTATGAGAACGCAGGGCTATCACAAATGGGCGTTTTAAAATATGACATTGAATCACAGTCAAACTCACAAAGTATTCGAGATTTCATATCCCAAAAATTACATAGCCATCATCGTAAAATACAAGAGATATCTGCAAATATACGAGGTGAAGGTATCGATACGACAGGCTTAATGATTCAAGGCTCTATTGTAGAAACGATATTGAAACAAGCATTTAAGTTAAACGTCGATATGATTGTTTTAGGCTCTAAACAGCGTAGTTTTATTCACCAATGCTTACTTGGAAGTATCAGTGAAAAAGTGACTCATAACGCAAAGGTTCCTATTTTGATCGTACCAACAAATAGTTAATTAATTTATTAGGAATAAGCAATTAGAGCACTAAATAGTTCATTATTTGCTTATATGTAATCTTTGCATCTTTATAATCTAGATTGATTGGATAGATAGCTTTGTTTGTTTTCAATACTAACGAGGGAAACCCCGGCACATTCCATGCTATCGCCAGTTTAACCTGCTCAATTAAAGCCTTTTGCGTTGCTGACGCCTCAATATCTTTTTTAAACAAATTAATATCAAGCTTTAGTTCGTTGGCTATAGCAACTAATGTGTCCACATTAGAGGGGTTCTTTGCTTGAAGGTAATAGGCTTCTTGGATACCCAGAACCATTGCTTTTTCTTTGTTTTGTTTTTTTGCCGCAATTACAGCCCTACAAGCTGGATAAGTAGACCGCCTAGGTTTACATTCTGACCAGAAATCAAAATTAAACTCAGTACCAAGTTCCAATGTAATATGTCGCCAATGAGATTGAATCGCTGTA
>Ga0105352_1000611_pt1 | contig 20647 bp, 21 predicted proteins | sample EN8Hudsemesocosm_FD_83507 | JGI IMG/M metagenome (GOLD analysis project Ga0105352, IMG submission 83507) | Methane-oxidizing microbial communities from mesocosms in the Hudson Canyon - EN8B Hudson Canyon | ecosystem: Environmental > Aquatic > Marine > Cold seeps | place: Hudson Canyon...
GTTGGATTTTGTGTGGAATAGCACACTCATCGCCCACACCCTGCCTCACTGCTTGTTCGTGTTCCTACGGTCGTGCATTTGCTACGCGCTTCTTTCAGGTTGACCTCACAGTTTCCCCCTTGCATTTCGCTACGGTTATCGTTACTCTTTCCGATTACCTCCTTTCAGGTAACTAGTTTTAGCCCATGCTGGGCACACTATTCCGTAAACTCCATACAGGCTACACTAGAACGTAAACTTTCGGGTATTATTAAGTTTGTATTCCTTAGCTAGCTTTTATTTTCTTATGTAGGCGGCGCACCCCGAAAGCCACGAGTATTAATACGATAGGAATCGCTATCCCTGAAACTATTTCTGGTTTTATAGTGATTAATTCAGCGCTGTTTAGGGCTTTAGTTGCCGAATTCAGCAGGCTGACAATGTAGCTGGTGATGGCAACGATAGATAAACCTTCTACTGTTTCCTGAAAGCGTAATTGCATTTTTACGCGCAAATCCATTGAAGTTAGCAAGGCTTGGTTTTGCCGTTCTATGGAAATATCGACCCGTGTGCGCAGTAATTGGCTAGCATTGCTAATTCTTTCTGAAAGCAAGCTAAAGCGCTTAGAGGTGGATTGACAGGCCGTAATAGCAGGTTGCAAGCGTTTACCTAGAAATTCACCAATGGTTTGTACGCCTTGAATTTTTACCTCTCGAATATCGGTGATGCGTTGATTAACGATTTTATTATAAGCGTGTGCAGCTCCAAAGCGGAATTGGCTGTGTGATATATGGCTTTCAACCTCAGCTGCGAGCCGAGTGAGTTGGTCTAATAATAAACCGTCATCACAGTCATGTTGAGCCATATCGGTAGTAATTTCGGATAAGCGCTGTTCCGCCTTGCTGACTAATGGCGCAAGTTCTTGTGCGACCGGAAAGGCAAGTAAGGACATGACTCGATACACTTCAATTTCAAACAGGCGTTGTAATAAACGACCTGCTTGTTGCGAGAGTAATTGCTTATCAAAGATAAGAAAGCGACTAAAGCCGTCATTATGAATGCGAAAGTCTGTGAAGGAGGTAGCATCTCCGCCAGTCATTTCGGAGCCAACAAAAGCATTACCTTCAAAGTAGCGACTAACTTCAGTCGTGCTCGGTACTTGTCCGTTAGCTGGCATAATAACCGCATGTGCGGCAACAATGGATCTACCGACCAGTTTATCTAGCCAATCTATAGGCGCATAGGCTAATGCAGATTTAGCAAAAGGCTTATTGATATCTACTGTGTTGACATAAAAACAATAGGTACTAAATTCGCCATGTTGTTCCCAATGAAATAAAAAAGTATCAAAGGTCGCAGTGAAATGGCTTGCTTCTTTGGGGGGGGATTGACGGCAAAGCGGCTACATAAAGCTTTTAAATGCTCATACTCTTGCGCTTTTTCCTCTTCGCTTAGCGTTAAAGCAAGGTGACTTGCGCTAACGGGGAGCTTTAATGAGACAGGTGGTCGTGCATGTATCTCATTATGTAAGCTAAAGCGTAGAGCGTGATTTTCAGGAGTATGTAGAAGCTTAGTCACGTTATTATTTTTGCTGAGTTTGTTGTGAGAGACAGCTTAAGGTGGGGTGTAAATCCTAGGTGTAGGGCGGACTTCAGTCCGCTTTTTAGGGAGATGGAAAGATATAATCATCCAAAATAATTTTATAACCAACTGATATTTATATGCTATATTTTTTCAATTGGACGATTATTAATTTCTAGTTCCCTTAGCAATGGCGGACTAAAGTCCGCCCTACCTCTGTATGTGTCGGCGCCGCTTATTTCAAAGCTTTAAAACCAATATCAGTACGATAATACACCTTATCCCAGCTGATTTTATTGGTTAATTCATACGCTTTTTCTTGTGCTTCTTTAATGGTGTCGCCTAAAGCGCAAGCGCATAAAACACGTCCACCAGAAGTAACGACTTGCCCGTTATTCAACTGTGTTCCTGCGTGAAAGACTTTGCTATCTGCATTTTCAGTTGTTGGTAGGCCACTAATGATTATGCCTTTTGCATAACTATCAGGGTAACCGCCAGCAGCTAAAACGACACCTAAAGCACTACGCTCATCCCTCTCAGTGGTGATGTTAGCTAAATTCTGGCTTAATGCAGCGTCGCATAACTCTACTAAGTCACTTTTTAAACGCATCATAATTGGCTGAGTTTCAGGGTCACCAAAACGACAGTTATATTCCAAGACTTTGATTTCTCCAGCAGGAGAGATCATTAAGCCTGCATATAAAAAACCCGTGTAAGGAATACCATCATCGGCCATGCCTTTTAATGTCGGGTTAATGACTTCATCCATGACGCGTTGATGAATTTCATCGGTCACGATTGGGGCAGGGGAGTAAGCGCCCATACCGCCAGTATTAGGGCCTAAGTCGCCATTATCGCGCGCTTTGTGATCTTGCGAGCTAGCCATTGGTAGAGCTTGTATGCCATCAGCAATAACGATAAAGCTAGCTTCTTCACCCGTTAAAAATTCTTCGATAACCACGCGGCTACCAGCCTCACCAAAACTATTACCCGAAAGCATATCTTCAACGGCGGCAATCGCTTCAGCTTCAGTCTGCGCGACGATGACGCCTTTACCGGCCGCTAAACCATCAGCTTTAACCACAATGGGCGCGCCTTTGGCTTTAATGTAATCAGTGGCAGCTTGGGTTTCGGTAAATGTTTCATATTCCGCAGTAGAAATTTTATGGCGCGCCATAAAGTCTTTACAGAATTTCTTCGAGCCTTCTAATTGCGCCGCTTTAGCGCTAGGACCGAAACATTTTAGCCCGGCAGCTTGAAATGCATCAACGATACCTAGAACTAGAGGAACTTCAGGGCCAATAATAGTTAAATCGATAGCTTCTTTTTGTGCAAAAGCTAATAAACCAGCAATATCTTCTACCGCAAAGTCGATATTAGTGAGCTTATCTTCTAAAGCGGTACCGGCATTACCGGGAGCGACAAAAACATTGGTTACTTTAGGTGATTGGCTCGCTTTCCACGCTAAGGCATGTTCACGCCCGCCGCTACCGACAATAAGAATTTTCATAATGTAAACCAGAGAGGGTTAAATAATAGGTTTTTATAAAACAGTATGGCGCTTTGTGGGAGCGACTTTAGTCGCGATTTTGTGGCTAAAGCCACTCCTACAAAGGCAATGATAACTGTTATTTTTAATGTCTAAAATGACGCATGCCAGTAAACACCATAGCGATATTATGCTCATCTGCTGCGGCAATGACTTCTGCATCACGCATAGAGCCACCAGGTTGAATAACAGCGGTAATGCCTGCTTCGGCTGCAGCATCTAAGCCGTCTCTAAATGGGAAGAAAGCATCGGAGGCCATAACTGATCCAGGAACAGTTAAGCCTTCATCGGTGGCTTTAATGCCAGCAACTTTAGCGGAATAAACGCGGCTCATTTGTCCCGCGCCAACACCGATGGTGCGACCGCCTTTGCAATAAACTATAGCGTTTGATTTAACAAATTTAGCTACTTTCCAAGTAAATAATAAATCGGCCATTTCTTGTTCTGTTGGTGCGCGTTTGCTAACGACTTTTACTTCTGCTGCGCTAATGGTGCCGAAGTCTTTGTCTTGAACTAATAAGCCACCAGAAACACGTTTAAAATCAAAGCAAGGCTCGTTGCCGCTGTTCCAAATGCCGCACTCTAAAACGCGAATATTTTTCTTTTCAGCTAATATGGCTTGAGCAGCAGCACTAACGGTTGGCGCGACAATCACCTCAACAAACTGGCGTTTAATAATTTCTGCAGCAGTTATTTCATCTAATTCGCGGTTAAAAGCAATGATGCCACCAAAAGAAGAGGTAGGGTCGGTTGCATAAGCTAAATCGTAAGCTTCTAATAATGAATCAGCTTGAGCTACACCACAAGGGTTTGCATGCTTAACGATAACGCAAGTCGGCTTTTCTTCGAATGATTTAACACATTCTAAAGCAGAGTCAGTATCGGCGATATTGTTGTATGAAAGCTCTTTACCTTGTAGTTGTTTAGCAGCTGAAATCGTACCTGATGCCGGTGATTTTTCTTGGTAGAAAGCGGCATTTTGATGTGGATTCTCACCGTAACGCATGCTTTGCAATTTGTGGAATTGTAAGTTCAGCGTTTCTGGGAATTGTTGCTTATTAATGTTGCCTAAATAAATGGAAATAGCCGTGTCGTATTTCGCCGTATGCTCGAAACTTTTTAAGGCAAGGTTAAAACGTGTTTGATGTGCAAGCTGATTTTCGTTATTAACTAATTCAGTAAGAACGGAGGAATAGTCAGCAGGGTCAACTACGATAGCAACATCATTATGATTTTTAGCAGCGGCGCGAATCATGGTTGGGCCACCGATATCGATATTTTCAATCGCTGTTTCTAAATCGCAATTTGGATTGGCAACGGTTTCTTCAAAAGGATAGAGATTAACCACCACCGTATCAATCGCATTAATGCCATTAGCCGTCATGATTTCATCGTCAATGCCGCGGCGACCTAAGATGCCGCCATGTACTTTCGGGTGTAAGGTTTTAACTCGGCCGTCCATCATTTCAGGGAAGCCAGTGTAATCAGAAACTTCGGTGACGTTAATGTCATTTTCGGCTAGTAATTTTGCTGTGCCGCCAGTGGATAATAGTTCTATGCCTAGCTGGTCTAATTCACGGCAAAAATCAAGAACACCAGTTTTATTAGAAACACTGATTAAGGCGCGGGTAACTTTTTTTTTCATGGAAATCTCTAAGGCTGAGAATAATTAGGATAGGTCGTATTGCTCTATTTTTTTACGTAAAGTACTGCGACTTATGCCAAGGATTTGTGCGGTTTTGGTTTGATTGTAGCCCGAATACTCTAGCGTGGCTGCAAATAAAGGCTTCTCAACTTCAGCAAGCACCATGGCATGTAAGCCAGTGGCATCATAGCCATCAAGTTGCTTGAGGTAGTTGTCAACTGCTTGTTTTACCTGTGCAGATAAAGGAATAGGGGGCGTGTTATTGCTAGTGCTCATTTTATAAATACTTGCATGCGTTATTTTTAGGTTGCAGCGACATCGATGGATCGAAAAGATCAAACGCCGAATTAACGAGAGATAGCTGAATCTCTGGGGAGTCGGTTTGGTATATTTTGCTTTTAACAGCTGGTGGCAAAGTGCCTACGTGATCGAAGTACCAGCCAATATGTTTACGGCCTATTCTAACACCATTAAGAGACCCATAAAATAGATAAAGCTCTGTTAAATGTTGTTGTAAGGTACTTCTGATTTGCTCCAAATCTGCGTGGGCCGCGTGTTCTCCAGTTTGTAAATAATGTTGGATTTCTTGAAAAAACCAGGGTCGACCTTGAGCGCCACGGCCGATCATGATTGCATCGGCCCCCGTGTGTTGTAAGACATATTGAGCCTTTTCAACTGAATTAATATCGCCATTGGCAATGACCGGAATGCTCACGGCTTGTTTGACGGTTTTAATTGTGTCGTATTCGGCATTACCCTTAAATGCGCAGGCGCGTGTGCGGCCATGTACAGTCAAGGCAGCAACTCCTGATTGTTGGGCTATTTGTGCAATAGTCACCGCATTACGGTTGTCGCTATCCCAGCCCGTACGAATTTTTAAAGTAACGGGAATGCTTACGGCTTGTACGACTGCATCTAAAATGCGTTTTACTAAGTCTTCATCACGCATCAAGGCTGATCCTGCGGCGACAGAGCATACTTTTTTAGCAGGACAGCCCATATTGATGTCTATGATTTGTGCGCCGCGTTGTGCATTAATTTGTGCAGCTTGGGCCATTTGTTCTGGGTTTGTGCCTAATATTTGCACTGAGCGCAAACCAATTTCACCTCTATGATCGGCCTTTAGTAAAGTGCGTTTATTCTTGCGTAAGGCAGGGTTCGAGGCGACCATTTCTGAGACCGCAAGCCCCGCACCGTATTGTTTGCACAGGTTACGGAATGGGCGGTCTGTGATGCCGGCCATAGGCGCTAAAATGAGATTATTCTCTAATTGATAAGGACCTATCTGCATTTTTTCCTAGAGGCAAAATCTGTGAGGGGTGGCTATGATACTACAAAACAAGAAATTAGTTTTGTCGTGCAACCCATTTTTGATAATTTAATTTAACTAACTCAGGCGTATACTTTCGTTCAAGGTGGCGTAAAGCAAAGTGTGCATGCGCTAAGCCTTGAAAGTAACGAATAAACATAAGGTTAATGCTAGCTCCGCCAATGGCTCCAATAACGGGTATGCTTTGTGCCGCAATTTTTTCCGTAATAGGGATGCTGAAGCGTGCGGCAATTTGATTGATCGCTTTACTGATTAAAGGCGCAGTTTCTTTGCTGAGGGAGGGTGTTGCAAGCTGTGTTGCCGCATCCGATAAGGATTTGGCGAGTAAAGAACGAATCGCATAATACCCTGTTTCTGAACCATGTTTGGCGCTATCGCTGAGGGCGTAGACTTCTAGACAAGCCATTTTTGTATTGGCATGGCTAACATTTTCACCGTGATAACGAGCAATCTCGGCAATTGAACGTAGCATAATGGTAGTTGATACGGGGAGTTCAGCGGTAATTGCAGCAAAACCAAAAGTACCACCGATAGCACCACTTAAACTTGCTAACAGCTGATGTGTTTTGCTATAGGGTTTACTGCTTTCGCGTGAGCTTAAAGTGAAAATTGCGCCTTCTAATGATTTCTCTAAGGCGGTACGCGTGAGGTCATTAAGAGAATGTGAGACTTGCGTCGGCAAGATAGCAATGGTTTTTTCAATGGTACTGCCGACGGTTTTGGTAATTTTAGAGCTAAAGCTAGGGTTTTCTAATAGATCCGCCGCTGCATGTAAAATAAGAACGTCGTGAGAGGCGAGTTTCATAAGCTAACTAAGTTTTATGGCATGTTGTGGGTAGAGTGATCCATTTGCATAATTTCCATGGAGTGCATATCGTGCATCATATCCTTAAATCCCGCATCTGAAGCAAGAAATTTAACGCCCATATACATGGTATTTGCGCCCATCACAATCATAAGAACTGCTGCTGTTTTGAGCATAAGGCCGCGTGCCTTAGTGCCGAGCTTACCAAAAGCAAAAGTAACGACAAGCATGGTTGGTAAAGTACCTAAGCCTAAGGCCAGCATCATTAACCCGCCTTCTATAGGAGAAGGGGCTGAGGTTGCATTAACAGCCATGGCAAAAGTCAAAGGGCAAGGCATTAGACCATTCAGCATACCACCCATTGCCGCGCCAAGTGATGAGCCGCGTCGAGCAGCAGCCATGAAAATTTTATTTAGGACTTTGGTTGGCATGTATTTCATGGAAAACTGCCAAGGCGAAAGACCTGCAATACCTAAGGCCAAGATAATAACAAAAAAGCCAATGAATACCTGTAAAAATCCTTGTATATGGCCGAGCATGCCCGTAGAAACCAAAGCAACGCCAATCATCGCGGCTGTTATGCCGACAATGGTATACATGGTAATTCGAGCAAAATGGTAAGTTAGATAAGGCCATGCGCTTTTTTTCTCGGTCTTCATAAAGAAGCCGGCGACTAAAGCGCCACACATCCCCGCGCAATGTCCACTACCCAAGAAGCCGGTCAAAAAGGCTAGGGTATAAACGGTGTAATCTAAGTTTGCCAAAAAGGCAGGTAAGTTAGCCAAAAAATCGGTCACGTTATTTTCCGTTGATACGTAGAGAATTTACAATTACTGAAACGGAGCTTAATGCCATAGCGGCAGAAGCAATCATAGGGTTGAGTCTGCCGATTGCGGCAACTGGAATAGCGATAGTATTGTAACCAAAAGCACAAAACAGGTTCTGCTTAATGATTTTCATGGTTAAAGTGCTGAGTTCAACGGTTTCCGCGACTTTAGCAATGTCGCCATTAACCAAGGTTAAATCAGCAGATTCAATAGCAATATCAGTTCCATGGCCAATAGCAAAGCCGACATTAGCCGCTGCTAAGGCGGGCGCGTCATTAATTCCGTCGCCAATCATGCCGACCGAGCCGCCTTCATTTTGTAGGCGGTGGATTTCTTGTAGTTTTTGTTCGGGTGATGCATGAGCGATGACCGTTTTAATGCCCACTAAATCAGCAATATGATGTGCCGTTGCACTAGTGTCGCCAGTTACCATTAAGGTTTCGATATTCAGTTTATTAAGTGCCGCTATTGCTGCTTTAGCTGATTCACGAGGTTGATCTGCAATACCAAACAAGGCTGTTGCTTTGCCGTTAAATGCAGTAAATACCGGTGTTTTTCCAGAGCCCCCTAAAGTGTCTGCATGAGGCATTAATTCAGAAATATCGATATTTTGTTCTTCTAGCCAAGCTTGATTGCCAATCAGTATTTGATAATGCCCGACTTTAGCTTTTAAGCCACGACCTGGGGTAACATTGAAATCTTTAACAGCCTTAAATTCAAAGTCATGCTCCACTTGCGCGTAATTAACAATGGCTTGCGCTAAGAAATGTTCGGAATTATGTTCAGCAGAAGCAATATGCGATAACAATGTTTCTTCGCTATGATCACTGATATTAATAAAGTCAGTAACTTGCGGTTTACCTTCAGTGATTGTGCCAGTTTTATCGAAAATAATTGCGGTTAAATGCGTCGCAGTTTCTAAACTTTCGCCATTACGGATGTATACGCCGCGTTTAGCTGATTGCCCCGTGCCAACCATAATCGCTGTCGGCGTTGCTAAGCCAAGTGCGCAAGGGCAGGCGATGAGTAATACTGTAATCGCATTGCTAAAAGCAAAACTAAAAGGTGCGCCAGCGACCGTCCAAGAAACGAAGGTTAGTGCAGAAACTGCCATAACGCTGGGTACAAATACCGCAGAGATTTTATCAACTAATTTTTGTACCGGTAATTTAGAGGCTTGTGCATGATCGACCATGTGGATAATGCCGGCTAATACAGTATCCATGCCGATAGCGGTGGCTTTAATCGTTAATACGCCAGTGCCATTCACACAGCCGCCGATGACTTTATGTCCAGTCTCTTTAACTGTGGGCATACTTTCTCCCGTTACCATGGCTTCGTCAACAGTAGATAGGCCTGAAACTACCTCGCCGTCAGTTGGTATTTTTTCGCCGGGACGAACCAGTAATAGGTCATCTAATTCTATGTCATCAATGCTGATGGTAAATTCTTGACCGTCTTTCAATAAGGTTGCTGTTTGAGGCTGTAGGTCGATTAATTTTCTAATCGCTTCGCCTGCTTTTCCTTTAGCGCTTTCTTCCATATAACGCCCGAGTAAGACGAATGAAATAATGCTAGCGGCAGCTTCAAAATATAGGTGACCTCGGCCTCTCAATAAAGAAGGTAAACTATAACCATAAGCAGAACCAACACCAATAGCAATTAAGCTATCCATATTTGCATTGCCCATTTTGGCTAGTTTCCATGCCTTGGAAAAAAACGTAGCGCCAGCAACAAATACTACGGGTGTTGTCAGTGCGAATTGAAACCAATGGTAAAAACGACCTGCGGGCATTGCCATGCCAACGGCAATGACGGGTGCACTCAGGACGCTGGCCCAAATAAATCTTTTTTTAGCGCTGGCCAGGCGCAGGCGCTCCTTTTCGATCAACCCCTGACGCTGAGATAGCGTATCCATTAAGTTGGCTTTATAGCCAACTTTATCAATAATAGCGGACATTTCTTGGCGTGATAAACGGCCTTGAGCTGTCGCGATGGCTGATGCAAAGTTGACCGTAGCGCTGTGTATGCGTGGGTCACGATTTAAGGACATCTCCAATAGAAGTGCACAAGATGCGCAACTCATACCTTCAATCGCTAGGCTGATGTCTTGTAAAGGAATGTTGAGGTCTTCAATAACACTACTTTTAGGTAGGCTGATTTTTTTCTTACCAATATTACCTAAAACCATATCCAGAAGGATTAATAAGTTCTGCTTAGGCAATGCTTGGTGGTCAAAATAAAGTGTGACTGAGCCAATTTCAGGAACAGATTTGATGGCCTTTATTTCGGGACGTTTTTTTAAAATAATTTCAAAAATGTAGGTACGCTCAGGATCTTTCTCTAGTATAGGAACAAGGATTCTTATACGATTTTTCAGTTCATGGGCGAGTTCAAAATTTTTTGGCTGAAATGATTGCGTCATATTTAGCGTCAATTTTATTTGTTTTTGTTTTTAGAGCGAATGAATAAATACATCAGATAAAAAACGGTCAACCACTGGTAGCGATATTTAAGCGGTTCTAGTAACCATTTTTTAGTAATCAATTTCCAGTGAGTTTTGACCAGAAATAGAATCAAAACATCATTAAAAAAATTAATCAGTGTTTTTTCAGGATTGGTGAGAATTTCAGGTTTTTTTTTCAAACCTAATTTTGTCAAAATGCCGATAGCTTGCGCTGTTTCTTTGGTTTCTGTGTATTTGTCTTTTGCCCAGCGCGTTCCTTTCCAGTCAGAAAAGGTACTTTTTATCAGTGAGGTTTTGGCTGGTTTTGCTTTGGGTATAAAAAAACCTTTATTTTCTAGGTCTGTGAGCAAAGCTAAGAGTTGTTTCACTAAGGCTTGAAAGGGGAGTGCCTCATCGACAAAGCGGATTGCGAGCTTTTTTTTGTTGCGATAGAGATTGACTTGATAAACGCCATCAATTTGATGAATAGCATCAGAAATGAAAGTGGCTATTTCAGGGCTGCATAAGCGTTCCGGGATTTGGAACCTTACATGGCCTGAAGACTTATAACGTAAAATAATTTCTTTTTGTATAGACATGTAAGTGATTGAGGGTATAGCTGAAAAGAATGCGAAAAATGGCTAATTTATATATTTTAGGCTGTCTAAATAGCTGCGTGAACTACGTATATGGTTGCAATAAACCATAATATGCGTAGTTACGCTGCTAAGGTCTTCATGCAATACTATTTACTCTTGATCTTCTTTTGATTCAGCGACTAAATCTTCTAGATTTTCTTTTTGCTGTAGTACAAAATCTTTGCCTTTGCCGGTTACTGAGTTCACAGAGCCAATAATGTCTTTTCTGTGTTTATGTGCGTAGTAGCCTGCAACCATGCCGATACCAACTAAAAGAAGAGGGTGTTTTACTATTTTACTCATGATAGATTTTCCTGTTTGCGCGCCTGCTGACATGACAGCGCCTTTGATTAAAGTAGATGAGACTTCGTGTTTATCAAGACCTAGGTGAGCAATGTTTTTAGAGTGCTGGACAGTTGCAACCTGTTTACTATGATTATGAGCCATGTTAATAGTCCAATTAAAGAGGGTAGGAAGGGTTATTTTTTAGATTCATCAGGAAGTAGGTTGTCTTCATTGAGCATTTCATAAATACCCTGACAGCCTTCGCAACAAAAATCCTTTTTGCCTTCTTTCGTTAACAGTGTAAAGCCTTCGATTTCTACAGGGAGTCCGCACAAATCACATGGTTTTTTTTCATCAACCATAGATATAAGTAATAATTTTGAGGGTTTAAAGCTAGAAACAAAACGAAATTCACTGGCTAAAGCGCAAGCCTAAGCTGGAAAGAGGACGTTTTAGACCTACATAAATATCGATAAAACGAATAACTGCATTCTATCAGAAAATAAAGGCCGAATGACAGGGAATGTTAGCGTTTTCTATTGTTGATGGCAATCAGCATCGGGAGGACAGGTTTTTTCTGCGGATAGACTAGTCGTCTGGCTTGGGTTGCAGACTTTTGTTGAGGCTTTCATGAGCGCGATGCGCATTGCACCTGTTAGGCTTGAGCCTATGCCTAAACGAGCAGCAAGGGCAGGAAGAACAATAAATGAGGCTAAGGCAAGCCCCGCGCCAACTAGTAGTGCGCCATTTGAAATTTGAGATTCTTGTTGTACTGATTGTTGGCTGCTCATGTTTTTATTCTTCTAGTGTTAGCAATGATTATATAAAATAATGCAAGAGCAGTGCCATTTTTTAACTTATTGTTTTAATTTGTATATTATTTTTTTTATTGAAAAGACTCTATAAAAGTATGGGATATAAAGTCATATAAATGGGTTATATGACATAGTTTAATTGTTTTACAATTATGGCTTATTCTCAGTCGCGGTTGGGTTACATCTTTTAGATGTAATGTTGGGTTGGAAAAGCACCAGCCCAACCTACGCGGCTTGTTATAAAAGGCGAACTTCAGTCCACTTAATATATAAATAATACTTTACATAAGTGGGCTAAAGTTATTTTTACAATTACGGTTTATTCTCAGTGTTTATAGGGTTTCAGACACCGCACAAACGAAAGTTTTTAAATATTCAGTTTCTGGAATAGAGAGGTGGATCGGGTGATCCGGTGCTTGTCCGCCAGTTGCTAAAACGGTGATATTTCTATCGATATGACGCGCGGATGAGCGTAAAATTTCATGTAGATTTGCTTTGCTCAGGTGGTAAGAGCAAGAAGCAGAAACTAATATCCCATCTTTGGCTAATACTTGTAAAGCAAGATGGTTAAGGCGGCGATAGGCTTCGTAGCCTGCTTTGAAATCCTTCTTGCGTTTTACTAAGGCTGGTGGATCTAAGACGATAATATCGAAACGTAAATTATCTAAGCGTGCCTGTTTTAAATATTCAAAAACATCGCTTTGTACAAACTGCATTTTATCGCTGACTTGGTTAAGTTGCGCATTTTGCTCAGCTAAAGCAATGGCTCCAGCAGAGGCATCCACACAAGTCACTTGTTCTGCGTCATTCATTGCTGCCGGAATGCCCCAGCCACCAGCATAAGAAAATAAATCTAAAACTGTTTTTCCGGATGCTATTTTTGCTAAATCTGCACGGCTACTGCGATGGTCATAAAACCAGCCGGTTTTCTGTCCATTAACAATATCAATTTTAAATTGCGCGTTATTTTCTTCGATAATGAGTTGTTCAGGTAATTCACCGTAGGCTAGTTCGGTTTCCATTGATAAGCCTTCTAGTTCTCTTTGGGGATTATCATTTTTCAACAAAATAGCGCGTGGTTGCAATAATTCGACAAATACTTCAATCAATGGCTCTTTTTGGCGCTCCATGCCTGCTGTAGTGATTTGCACGGATAAGACATCACCAAAACGGTCAATCACTAAGCCCGGTAAGCCATCGCTTTCACTAAATACGAGGCGATAAAAAGGTTTATCATAAAAAAGTTCACGTAAGGATAGTGCCTTGGCTATGCGTGCGGTAAATATTTTCTCGCCTAATTTTGCGCTCGGTTTGCGCGATAGCATGCGAGCACAAATCAGAGTGCTCGGGTTTAGGTAGGCCGAGCCTAATATTTTGCCATCGCTTGCTGTGACGCTAACTAAATCACCCGCCGTAAACTGTGTTAGTGGGCTGCGTTTAGTGTCGACTTCATTACTGAACACCCAGAGATGACCTTGGCGTAAGCGTTTGTCTTCGTTTTTTCTTAGAAACAGTTGAGGGTGAGCCATATTGAGGTATCCGTGAGGTAAATTTGGCTATTATAGCGAACTACGGAGGATCTCGTATGAGCTTGTTACTGCAATGCGACTTGATAGCCGCCAATATTTTTATCGGGTACAGCAATTAATAGATCTATATCGAATGTGCTGTTACTGGCTAATTGCGGTGAAGAGTTGTTACTGCCGATGTAATCTTTCGGAGTGAATATGCGTTGCGCAATAATACCGTCGTGTAAATTTTGTAGGCTTAAGTTTAGGTTGGGTAGGGTTTGACTGAAATTAGCGTGATTTATAAAACTAACTTGCAGTCGGTAATTCCCATTTTCTATCGGAGTGAATGAGCTGCCAATGGTAGTAAATTCAGAGATATTTTTATAATGTGGAAGAGGGCGGTTGATAGCTGCACTTATTGTTTGTAGCCAAGGTCTTATTTGTGCGGACTGTGCTAAGGAATAGCCCTTGAAATAATAAACCTGATAAGCCAGTAAAAGTGCGCCTAAAAGGCAGCTGATAAGCCACAATTTAGAATGAGAGTTTACTGGTTTTTGCCAAGCGTAAGGTTCTATTTCTCTGCCATCAACTGCACTAATAGTTTTGGGTGGTTTATCCGTTAATGAGGTGCGTGGATTGAATGGGTTTTTACATTGCGAGCAAATTACTTTGCCACGTTTTTTTTGCAGTTGCTTGGCGCTAATTTCTTGATAGTTTTGACACTTAGGGCAAACTGCGTACATGGCCTTATTTTTTAACGCCGTCTAAGCGGCACCAGTCATCTTGAATGCTTGGCGTATTCATGGTGAACATTTCTTGATAGACGCTACTAACTGAGTCCGCCTGTTCTTTTAAAATACCGGATAACACCAACTCACCTTGAGGGCGGACTAAGGCGCTAATAGAGGGTGATAATTCGATTAAAGGCTTGGCTAAAATATTAGCTAAAACAATATCAGCTGCAAATGCCGTAAAGTCTTCAGGTAAGTAAGTTTTTATTTTTGAGCTGACTTCATTTTTTTCAGCATTATCCACAGTAGCAATCAGAGCTTGCGGATCTATATCAATGGCGTGTGCTTCTTTTGCGCCGAGCAAAATAGCGGCTACAGCTAAGATACCTGAGCCACAACCAAAATCAATCACTGTTTTTCCGGTAATATCATGGCTAGCTAACCATTCTAAGCAAAGTGCGGTCGTGGGGTGTGTGCCTGTGCCAAAAGCAAGGCCAGGGTCGAGAATTAAGCTAACGGTATTAGGGCTAAATTGTTCTTGGCCCGTAGGGTAGACCCAAAGACGATCGCCAAATTTCATTGGCTTGTAATGCTCCATCCAGGCGCGTTCCCATACTTGATCCTCTAACACTTCTGCGTGCCAATTTTGCATGATTCCGTCTGGAAATTGCTCGAATAGTAGGGTTTTAATTAATTCTGGAGAAGCATCTAGTTCAAATAAGGCGATGGTCTGAGTGTGTTCCCAAATTTTGGTTTCACCAATATTAGGCTCATAAACGGGCTGAGATTCAGCGCTCATAAAGGTAACTGAGACAGCACCGAGTTCGCTAAAAAAATCAGAAATATCGGATGCTGACGTTTCGTTACTTACGACAGAGATTTGATGCCAAGCCATAATGAATTGTGTGTGTAGAGCGGATTTAAGTCCGTCGCTGTGGGTCGAGGTGTTTAGGTTAAATTCAGTAGCTTTCGTTTGTAGGGCGTGCCTTTAGTTCGCTAATGGGATTTGAACAAATGGCGGACTGAAGCCCGCCCTACGGGGGAAGCATCTATTTTTAACTCATGCCTAATTTCTTTTCTAAATAATGGATATTTTGGCTACCTAGAGCGAATGCATTATCGGCCATAATATCTTGCTGTAATGGGATATTGGTTTTAATGCCGTCAATCACCATTTCGCTTAATGCCGTTTTCATGCGGGCAATAGAACTAGCTCTATCTTCGCCATGTGCAATCAGTTTGCCAATCATGGAGTCATAATAAGGCGGTACTTTATAGCCGTTATAAATATGCGTTTCACAGCGAATACCTGGTCCGCCAGGCATATGGAAAACGTCAATTGTTCCAGGGCAAGGCATAAAAGTAACAGGGTCTTCAGCATTAAGACGACATTCAATCGCATGACCGCGTAAAACCACTTGATCTTGCGTGAAAGACAAGGGCGCGCCAGCAGCAATACGTAATTGCTCTTTAACAATATCAATACCTGTAACCATTTCGGTAACGGGGTGTTCAACCTGAACACGTGTATTCATTTCGATAAAGAAAAATTCGCCTTTTTCGTATAAAAACTCAAAAGTCCCGGCACCTAGATAGCCCATATCAACACAAGCTTGCGCACAACGCTCGCCAATGAATTTACGTTGTTCTTCAGTAATGCCTGGTGCAGGTGCTTCTTCAACGACTTTTTGGTGGCGACGTTGCATAGAGCAATCGCGCTCACCTAAATGAATGGCATTACCATGAGAGTCAGAAAGGATTTGAATTTCAATATGGCGAGGGTCTTCAAGGAATTTTTCCATGTAGACCGTAGAGTTACCAAAAAATGAACCAGCTTCTGATTTGGTTAAGGCAATCGAACTGATCAATGCACCTTCAGTATGTACAGTCCGCATACCACGACCACCACCACCGCCTGCGGCTTTGATGATAATAGGGTAGCCAATTTCGTGTGCCATCTTTAGGTTGGTTGCATTATCATCGCCTAAAGGCTCACCGTTTCCTGGAACACAAGGAATGCCGGATGCGATCATTGCTTTTTTGGCTTCGATTTTATCGCCCATTTTGCGAATAGTATCCGCTTCTGGGCCAACAAAAATAAAACCGCTTTGTTTTACTTTTTCAGAAAATTCAGCACTTTCTGCTAAAAATCCATAACCGGGGTGAATGGCTTCGGCATCAGTAACTTCGGCTGCACTAATAATCGCAGGGATATTTAAGTAGCTGTCTACAGAGGCTGCAGGCCCTATGCAAATGGCTTCATCCGCTAGACGAACGTGCTTTAAATCACGGTCAGCACTGGAATAAACAGCAACGGTTTTAACGCCTAATTCACGGCATGCACGTAAAATACGTAAAGCAATTTCTCCGCGATTGGCAATAACTAGTTTATCGAACATTGTTATACCTCGCTGTTACTCAATGATGAAAAGAGGCTGGTCATATTCAACTGGCTGTGCATTTTCGATTAAGATCTGTTTGATCGTTCCGCTCTTATCAGCCTCAATTTGATTTAGAATTTTCATTGCTTCAATAATGCAGAGTGTGTCACCCTCTTTAACCGTGTGACCTACTTCAACGAATGCGGCAGAGCCAGGTGAAGCAGAACGGTAAAAAGTACCTACCATTGGTGATTTAACCGCATGACCAGAAATTTCCGGTGCAGCTGCTGGAGCGCTAGCAATTGCTGGTGCGTTGGCTGGAGGTGCAGCAGCGATAGCGACAGGTGCTGCAGTCATAACGGGGGCAGCAGTTTGTGAGTAACGGTTAATGCGCACTGACTCTTCGCCTTCGGTGATTTCAATTTCAGCGATGTCAGATGCTTCAATAAGTTCGATCAGTTTTTTTATTTTTCTAATATCCACGATTTATTTTCTCTCGAGTAGTGTCTGATGTGCAGCCTGTAAGGCCAATTCGTATCCTAATGCGCCAAGTCCACAAATAACTCCCTGAGCAATATCAGAGAAATAGGAGTGCTTACGAAATGGCTCCCGTGCGTGGACATTGGATAGATGGACCTCTATAAAAGGAATTTTTGTTGCTAACAAGGCGTCGCGAATGGCGACGCTAGTATGGGTAAACGCAGCAGGGTTGATAATGATGAAATCAACTTGATCTGCAAACGCTTGATGAATCAGTTCGATAATTTCATGTTCAGCATTGTTTTGCTCAAAGTTGAGCGAGTGGCCAAGTTTTGCAGCAAGCTCTTCGGTGCTGTGCTGTATATCACTGAGGGTTTTATTGCCATAAAGTCCCGGCTCGCGAACGCCGAGTAAATTAAGATTAGGGCCGTTAAGAATAGTGATTTTTGCCATGAGGAACAGGGAGTTTTATTGTTATTATTATTGTTGTTTTTATAAAAACAGTCTAATTTTGCCTAATTTGCGTGATTTTGTCCAGATATATGTTATTTAACAACAGTTAGCGACAAAATAGCTCGTTTCCTTGTGACTTTCCTAACATATTGCAGGGCTGGGAATGACTTACTTTTTGTCAGTGAGTTAGTAACCCGTTCACATACCCCCTAAATTTCATATAAAAATATCGTCATCCCCGAAGTCTTTTATCGGGGATCCATGTCAAACGTTCATTCCTGCTAACAGCATGCAGGAATGAACGAGCTGAAAAATAGCTTACACCCTCTTAGGAACCTCATAAAAATACTCATACCCAATCATTATAATTTGGCTATAAAGAATGAGCTTATCGGGGCGCAGTGCTTTAGCCGCGATTTCATACAAGTCGCGGCTAAAAGCCCCTCCCACAATATTATTCCTTTGTCGGTTCTTGTTGTATAAGCGGGTCGATAATCTGACGAATTTTAGTTTTAGATAATTCACCTGGATGACGAAAAATAATCTCGTTATTGGCGTTTACAATAAGGGTGAAAGGAACCGCATTGACCACATTTCCTAACTGTTTAGCAAGTTGTTGACCTTCTACTTCAGCCATAAGAATAGGGTAGTTGATGTCGATAAAAGCGAGATAATCAGCTACTAATTCAGGAGTATCAATCGCGATACCAATAAACTGTACATTTTTATCCGCATATTCATTTTGTAGAGCAATGAAATCAGGTATTTCTTTTAGGCAAGGCGGACACCAAGTTGCCCAAAAGTTAATAATCAGAATTTTACCGCGCCATTTTGCTATAGGCGTTAGTTCGCCCGCTAAATTTACCAAGGAAAAATCGACTAAAGGCATAGGAGCTAATACTTGTTGCTCTTTTTGGCTTTGGTGATTGGCGAATAAAACGCTAATTAATATTAGAAATATAAAAATAAAAACAAGTAATGATTTAGGCATTATTTAGAGGGATACATATTCATTGAGTAAAGTGGCATTTGTATGGTCGTCTTTATAGGTGTCTTTGATTTTTATGATTTCAGGTAGAAGCTCATTAAATAGCTCAACTAAGGATGGGTCAAAATGCTTACCCGATTCCATGTTAATTAATTCCACAGCACTTTCAATGGTCCAAGCTTTTTTATAGGGGCGCTGCATAGTGAGTGCGTCAAAAACATCGACAATTGCAACAATGCGCCCGTAAAGGTGAATGTCGGTTCCAGATAGTCCATTAGGGTAACCGCTACCATCCCATTTTTCATGGTGCGACAATGCGATAACAGCGGCTTGTTGCAATAATTGATTTTTCGAGCGATTTAAAATGCGTTCACCAATCAACGTATGTTGTTTCATGACCTCCCATTCCTGGCCATCTAAACGAGCTGGTTTAAGTAAAATAGCATCAGGAATGCCAATTTTACCGACATCATGCATAGGCGCGGAATAAAGCAGTTTTTCTGCGTCTCTGTCATTCATGCCTATGGCTTTCGCTAAACAGGCCGAGTAATGGCCGACACGAATCGTATGCATGCCAGTTTCAGAATCACGAAACTCAGCCGCAGAGCCCAAGCATTCAATAATTTCTAGTTGAGACTCTTGTAACTCTTCATTTCGTTGCTGGACTGTATCTAGTATGGTTTTTGTATAACTGTCCGACTCTTGGCTACTCAGTTCATTGATAATCAGATGATGCAGACGATATAAAAATTCCGCAGGGTCAACGGGCGAATTAATAAAGTCTTGTGCTCCAGCATTAATGGGTGGGATATGTGCCTGTTCATTGTTAATTAGAAAGATTGGTGGTAATGCTGTAGTCGGATCTAAGGCTTGTAGCTGTGTGTTTAATTTTTCTAAAGTACAGTCATGCGCTGGACCAAAAATAATAAGATCAGGCCGAGTCGATTGATAAAATGCTAATGCTGTTTTTGCATCCGTTGCTTTTTGTGTCCTGTAGTAGTTATTGCTATGTAGCAAATCACTAATGCTGCTGAGCTGATCGTCACCGATAATCAGTAAAATATTGGCATCGGTAACATCTAATAAATCACTGATCATATTTGATTCCTTTCATTACTTACTTCAGTTTTGTGGCTACGCATTTAACACGGGACGTTCACCCTATTTGTAGGGCGGACTTCAGTCCGCTTTTTTAGCAATGGCGGACTGAAGTCCGCCCTACGAGTTATTAGCTGTCCCGTCTTAAAATGGAAGCCAGTTTTGTAATGGATAACTTAAAATTTATAGTTTATGCTGAGTAACTTGCATATGAGCTGCATAACTTTTTCAGAAATATATTTGCCTTAAATCTTGGGTAATTGACCCAGAAACGTCTCTGCATCTTGATAACCAATAATGCGTAAATCATCTTGTTCTTGTCCATCTAAACGAAAAAACAATATAGCAGGGGGACCCACTAAATTAAAGGCTTTTAATAGTTCTTTGTCTGCGGCCGTATTTTTAGTGACATCGGCTTGTAATAGAACAAAGTTAGCCAGTGCTTGTTTAACTTCTGGCTTACTCAGCGTATAGGCTTCCATTTCTTTACAACTAATACACCAGTCCGCATAGAAATCTAACATCACCCACTGACCCTTAGCATTGGCGCGTTGTATTTCTTGTTTTAATTCAGCTAGTGATGCTATTTTTTTAAAGTCAGGAGGCGTTTCGGCTTGTGCTCCTGCCGCGCCCATGGATAAACCTTTTAATGGTTGCAAAGGGTTACTATTGCCTGCGCTAAGGCCAACTAAAATCAGCAATCCATAAGCGAGCAAGATAACGCCAAAGCCTTTCCATAGCTTATGCCAGCCACTATCAACGCTAGGTAATGGATCTAAAGCGCGCAAATAAATAGCCGGAATTATAAGTAGGATTGCCCAGAAAAACATAATGATTTCGGCGGCAAGTACCCGCTCTAACATCCAAACGGCAACCGCTAGCATAATTACGCCAAATACGGACTTACTTGCATTTAGCCAGTGCCCTGCCTTAGGTAATAAGCTGCCCGCAGAAGCGCCAATAATTAATAATGGCACGCCCATGCCAAAGCCCATGACAAATAGAGCCGAACCACCTAAAATCACATCGCCAGACTGGCCTATATACATAAGTGCAGCAGCCAATGGCGCGGCGACACAAGGGCCAACGATTAAAGAAGAGAAAA
>Ga0105352_1000615_pt1 | contig 20535 bp, 27 predicted proteins | sample EN8Hudsemesocosm_FD_83507 | JGI IMG/M metagenome (GOLD analysis project Ga0105352, IMG submission 83507) | Methane-oxidizing microbial communities from mesocosms in the Hudson Canyon - EN8B Hudson Canyon | ecosystem: Environmental > Aquatic > Marine > Cold seeps | place: Hudson Canyon...
CAACATCATCACCGTAATGACGATAGCCTAATAAATGTTGCTTAGGGGTCAAAATTTATTAGGCTATCGTCATTACGGTGATGATGTTGTGCGTAAGTTTATTGATCGTTGTGCTGAAAATGGTGTTGGTGTTTTCCGTATTTTCGACGCGATGAATGATATGCGTAACCTGGAAACAGCCATCGACCAAACGCGTAAAGTAGACCAACACGCACAAGGTACGATTTCATACACAGTCAGCCCTGTTCATACTACTGAGTTATGGATTGAAATGGCGAAGAAAATTGAAGACATGGGTGCCGACTCACTTTGTATTAAAGATATGGCCGGTCTTCTACAGCCTTATGTTGCTTTTGATCTTGTTACTAAATTAAAGGCTGCAATTGATATTCCTATCCAATTGCACGCTCACGCAACAACAGGCCTTTCAACGGCTACCATTCTTAAATCAATCGAGGCCGGCATTGATCGCGTCGACACAGCAATTGGCTCAATGAGTATGACTTACGGTCACTCGGCAACCAACTCTGTGGTTTCGATTCTAGATCATGGTCCACGTAAAACAGGGCTAGATCTTGAAAAATTAGAAGAGATTGACGCTTACTTTAGACCGGTGCGCGCCAAGTATGCAAAATTTGAAGGCTCGCTTCGCGGTGTTGATTCTCGCATTCTGCTTTCGCAAGTGCCTGGCGGCATGTTAACCAACATGGAAGGCCAGCTAAAAGAGCAAAATGCCATTGATAAAATGGATGAAGTGTTATTAGAAATTCCACGTGTTCGTGAAGATCTTGGCTTTATTCCGTTAGTCACGCCAACGTCACAAATTGTTGGCACGCAAGCGGTATTAAATATCTTGACTGGCGAGCGCTACAAGACAATTACCAAAGAGTCTGCAGGCGTATTAAAAGGCGAGTACGGTGCGTCTCCAGCACCGGTGAATGCCGAATTACAAGCCAAAGTTCTTGACGGCGCAGAAGCAATTACTTGTCGCCCAGCCGATAATATCAAGCCAGAGTTAGACATTCTTGAGGCTCAATTTGATGAAGTTGTTGCTGATAAAGGTATCCAGTTGGCTGCTGACAAAATTGACGATCTATTAACTTATGCTTTGTTCCCACAAGTGGGTACTCAGTTCTTAGAGAACCGCGATAATCCAGATTTCTTTGAGCCAGTGCCACAAGCGCCAAGCGCTGCACTTGCATCAGCAAAAGACGACGGTGTTTATACGGTTTCATTTAAAGGTAATTCTTATGTGGTTCAGGTTTCTGCTGGCGGTGACATCACCTCGATGCAGCCTGCATCAGTAGCACAAGCGTCTAATGCCCCAGTAGCGGCAGCGCCTGTAGCGACTCCAGCCGGAGATGCTGAAGATGTTAATGCACCACTGTCAGGTAATATTTGGAAAGTATTGGTCAGTCCTAATCAGCAGATTAATGAAGGCGATACTTTGGTTGTCTTAGAGGCCATGAAAATGGAAACTGAAATTAAAGCGGCGCGCTCAGGTACGGTCGTTAATGTCAATGTGAAAGAGGGTGACTCGGTCACTGTTGGTCAATCATTGATATCACTAGCGTAGCACTATGGAGCAGTTAAACTTACTTTGGGCGGGTTCAGGCTTGTATCAAATGACCCCAGGTCAAGGCTTAATGATGTTGGTCGGCATCTTGCTTATTTATTTAGCCATTGTCAAAAAATTCGAACCACTTCTTCTTTTGCCAATCGGTTTTGGTGCGCTTTTGAGTAATATTCCTGGCGCTGGACTGGCCGAAGGTAATGGAATCCTGCATTTGTTCTATGTAGTAGGTATTGAGTCGGGCGCATTCCCTTTGATTATCTTTATGGGTGTGGGTGCATTGACCGATTTCGGCCCTTTGCTTGCCAATCCAAAGACTTTATTGTTAGGCGCTGCTGCGCAATTCGGTATTTTTGCAACACTATTGGGCGCTGTAGGATTAACCACACTTGGTATTTTTGATTTCAGCCTTAAACAAGCGGCTGCGATTGGTATTATTGGTGGTGCTGATGGACCAACCTCGATTTATGTGGCCACAATGCTGGCTCCCGAATTGTTGGGTGCCATCGCGGTTGCTTCGTATTCTTATATGGCATTGGTGCCATTGATTCAGCCGCCAATCATGAGATTCTTTACATCAGAAAAAGAACGTCAAATTGAAATGGTACAACTGCGCGAAGTATCAAAAACAGAGAAAATTGTTTTTCCACTGTTGCTATTGATTGCTGTGGCCTTGTTGTTGCCAGATGCAGCTCCGTTACTGGGTATGTTCGCCTTCGGTAACCTAATGAAAGAGTCGGGTGTTGTTGATCGTCTTAGTGATACCACACAAAACGCTTTGATCAATATTGTTACCATCTTCCTTGGTTTGGCAGTTGGCTCGAAATTGATGGCTGCGCAGTTCCTTAAACTCGACACATTGGGCATCTTGCTTTTGGGTTTGGTGGCGTTTGCCATTGGCACAATGTGCGGCCTATTAATGGCAAAGTTGATGAATTTGTTTGGCAAGCACAAGGTTAATCCATTGATTGGTTCTGCAGGCGTATCTGCTGTACCGATGGCTGCACGTGTGTCAAACAAAGTGGGTCTTGAATCCAATCCGCATAACTTCCTGTTGATGCATGCGATGGGTCCAAATGTTGCTGGTGTTATCGGCTCTGCCATTGCTGCCGGTATCATGATTAAATTCTTGGGTTAATTTCACCAACAAAAATCTCTATGTTGACAACCTTGCTAAAAGCGAAGATTCATCGCCTCACTGCAACTGCCTGCGAGCTGCATTATGAAGGATCCTGTGCGATTGACGGCGTACTTTTAGATGCGGCCGGAATTCGTGAATATGAGCACATTCATATTTACAATATCAACAACGGTAATCGTTTTACAACTTACGCTATTCGCGGCGAAAACAACTCTGGCATTATTTCCGTCAATGGCGCTGCTGCACACAAGGTTGACGTCGGTGATTTATTGATTATTGCCGCTTACGCACAATATGACGAGAGTGAGTTAGACGCTTTTACGCCAACGCTTTGCTATGTTGATGATGCCAATAATTTGACCAATATTAAGTCAAAAATCGACTAGCCTACAGAGTTAGTGGATAACTCTATCATCATCGTTTGATGGTTGAATCTCTAGAGAATTAAGATCAATAGCCCATTCGATTTTTGGTAGAATTTGCTCAATAAGCTCAGATAGACTGTCGATCAATCCTTGGTTCAAATTAAGTGTTACTACTAAGCCGTCAATACCTGTAAAGCTAAACTCTGCAATACTACCATTCTTGTAGTTAAGACCGAATCTTGTCACTAAAACCGCCTCATCTCCAGTTAACAAGCCTTCACTAGGCACAAAGGATTCGTCACTATGACTAAGTGTGCCAGTGCCAGATGGTTTAATTTTGGCTTCATCAGAGGCAGCCTCAGCAATATATTCGCTAGATAATGCGTCGATTGCTTGTTGTAGCACCGGCCAAAAGACCACAATAAAACGTCTGGTAAAAAACAATTGAATGATTTCATCCGTTGTTGTGCCAATTTTAAGAATCAGGCGATCATGTTCTGGGGAGTAGCTAAGCTCTAATTGGTTGAGTTGCATATTTATTTAAGTGTTTTATTATTAAGTGTAAGAATTCTGCCCATTTTATTGGCTATCGATTGATCATGGGTAACAATCAAGAGTGAAGATTGTCTTTCTTGGTTAAGTTCTAGCAATAAAGATAGTGCTTCAGAGGCGCTATGCGTGTCAAGGTTGCCGGTTGGTTCGTCGGCAACAAGGCAGGCTGGCTTGGTGATCATCGCCCTAGCAATGGCCACTCGTTGTCGCTCACCGCCTGAAAGTGCGGACGGTTTGTGATGAAGGCGATTTTCAAGGCCAATTTTCTTTAGTAGGCGCTCTGCATTATGTAAGGCCTCTTTCTTGTCATTGCCCATAATAAGTAAGGGTAGGGCGACATTATCGAGTGCGCTAAAATCGCGTAACAAATGATGAAATTGGTAAACAAAGCCAAAGGTGTTGGCTCGAAGCTCTGTTCTCGCATTTTCATTCATTGAATAGAGATTGGTGTTGTTAATCAACACCTCGCCTGAGGTTGGAGTATCGAGCCCAGCAATCAAATTGAGTAAGGTGGACTTGCCGCATCCAGATTGTCCTAAAATCGCCACCGACTCACCAGATTTCATTGAAAAATCGATATTTTCCAGCACTTGAGTCCTGTTTACGCCATCTCCGTATGAAAATTCTATTGCGCGGCAGTCGATGAGATTATTCATAGCGCAATACCTCGGATATTTGCAACTTTCCTGCGCGTCTTGCTGGGTAGATTGCAGCGATGAGAACGAGTATAAATGAACCAATGGCTACATTAAAGACATCACTTGCTTTAATTTCCGACGGGAAGCGGTTAATATAAAAAACATCGGTTGGGAAGAACTGAAAACCCAAAACGGATTCAATAGCCGAAATAACCCCTTCAATATTGCTTGCCAATAACAATCCTAAGACGACACCGATGAAAATACCAATCAGTCCGATGCTAATGGCTTGGTAGAAGAAGATTTTGACAATACGTTTGGGCGTCATACCGATCGTTCTAAGAATGGCAATATCGGACTTTTTATCGGTAACTACCATCACCATCATTGAAACAATATTAAAGGCAGCCACGGCAATAATCAGAGACAGCACAATCGCTATCATTTGCTTTTCAAGATTAAGGGCGCGAATAAAGTTGCGTTTTTGCTGCATCCAGTCGACGGCAATATAATCCTCTTTGCCGAGTGTGGCTACTACTTCAGCGCTGATTGTATCTGCCTGAAAGATATCATCGACCTTAAGACGAATGCCTGAGATGTGCTCATCCATACTAAATAATACTTGCGCATGGCTCAAATGAATAAAGGCGAGAGCGTTATTATATTCATTGAGTCCGGCGTTAAATATACCAACAACTTTAAACCGTTCAGATTTTGGAATAAGCATGCCAGCGTCGTTACTACTTGGCGCAATTAGGTTGACCGAGCTACCAATGCCTGCGCCCAATGAGTTTGCCAAGCCGACGCCAATCAGTATTGATTTTGTCTCTGCCTCTAGTTTCAATTCGCCGTATTTAACAACATTTAATAATTGTGATGTTTCAAGTTCTAATTCACTGACAATGCCTCTAACGCTGACTCCTTGTGAGGCACCACGTGAGGTCATTAAGGCAAAGTCTTCAACATAAGGCGCTGAAGCGACGATGTGAGGCTGTGCATTAATGGAGGTGTGTAGTTGTTCCCAGTTAGCAAGGGTTTGATCATTGCCAGTAATATAACCATGAGAGATGGCGTCTAAAACACGATTTCTAAGCTCGCCATGAAAGCCATTCATTACTGACAATACAGTGATTAGGGACATCACTGCCAGTATTAGGCCAATCATCGAGACGCCAGAAATAAAGGAAACAAAGCCTTTTTTTCGATTGGATCGTAAATATTGATTGGAAATCTGAAATTCAACACTCATGGTGGCAATATTTTGTCATAATTCCTCTTTATTTGGTGATTAAAGCTTCGAATATGTCTAACTTTTCAATACTCGTTGACCTTAACAAAATTCGACTTACAAATTTGCTTTTGCTGCCTTTATCTGGCGTTTTTTTTATTCTCAGTCGAGTTAGGTTTTTTTGCTATAAGCTAGGGCTATTTAAAGTGCAGCATTCAAGTGTGCCAGTGATTGTGGTGGGTAATATCAGTGCTGGCGGCAGCGGCAAGACGCCTATTGTTATTGCACTATGTCATTACTTCGAGCAACAAGGAAAGCGAGTAGGGGTTGTCTCTAGAGGTTATGGTGGCCAGTATACACAGGACGTGTTATTGGTGACAGATTCATCTACGGCATCTGAGTGTGGCGATGAACCGGCTTTGATCTCCAGCGAAACTAAGGCCAGTGTGGTTGTTGCAAGAAAGCGCTCATTGGCAGTGCAATATATCAACGAGCACGCATTGGCGGATGTTATTATTAGTGATGACGGCTTGCAGCATTACGCCATGGCTAGAAAAATTGAAATAGCTGTTGTTGACGGCGTTGATGGATTTGGCAATGGTTTGCTTTTGCCTGCGGGCCCCCTCAGGGAGCAACCCTCTCGATTGAAGTCGGTAGATATTGTGATCAATAATGGAGGTGATGCTGAGATTTCAAGCCGTCTGGTGGCTAAGCAATTTGTTAATGCTGTTTCTGGTGAGGTGAAACCGTTGGACAATTTCCAGTCTGTCATCTGCTACGCTGTTGCCGGTATTGCTAAACCAAGTCGGTTTTTTGCCACTCTAGAGGATCTTGGTGTTGATGTTATTAAAAGGCCTTTTGCCGACCATCATCCATTTTCCGTCAAGGATTTGGATTTTGAAGATAGCCATCCAATCTTAATGACTTCTAAGGATTATGTAAAATGTAGTGATTTTGCGACTAGCCAGATGTGGTATTTGGCTGTCAACGCTGAGCTAAGTGATCGCTTTTATCAGCAATTGGAGTCTAAGCTATGATTGATCAAGATTTACTAAGGATGTTGGTTTGCCCAAAATGTAATGGTCCTTTGGAACAAGTGGGCGATGAGCTTATTTGTGAACAAAGCCAGTTGGCTTATCCAATTCAAGATGGCATCCCCGTTCTTCTCGTTGAAGAGGCTCGGGAGTTGCAGTCCAAAGCCTAATGGACTTTTCCGTTATCATTCCTGCCAGATACGCCTCAAGCCGCTTGCCGGGAAAATTACTCAAAGACATTCACGGTAAAACCTTGATTGAGCACACCTATTCTAATGCGATTCGCAGTGGAGCAAATCGTGTCATTATTGCTACAGATGATGAAAGAATAAGCGACGCTGCCAAGGTTTTTGGCGGGGAGGTTTGCCTGACAAGCCCCAGCCACATTTCTGGCACTTCTAGAATCACAGAGGTTGTGCAGACACTTGGTATTGCTGCCGATAAGATTGTTGTGAACGTGCAAGGTGATGAGCCGATGCTGAGCCCAAACACCATAGATCAAGTGGCGAAAAACTTAGATGAGAGCGGTATGCATATGGCCACATTGTGTGAGCAGATAGAGACAGAAGACCTCTACTTTGATCCAAATTGCGTTAAAGTTGTATATAATGTGCGCGGCAAAGCGCTGTACTTCTCAAGATCGCCGATTCCTGCGTTTCGAAACGCGCAAGAATTAGACTTAGGGCTTTGTTTTCGTCATATTGGTATTTATGCTTATCGAGCTGGCTTTCTAAGCCAATATGCACAGTTGAGTACTTCGCTTCTTGAAGAAGCAGAAAAACTAGAACAACTTACAATTTTGAAAGAGGGTTTTGACATTCACGTTGCCCCAGCTTGCGGCCCGACGGGCTTCGGCGTTGACACTCAGCATGATTTAGATAGAGTTATAAAGGAACTGAAAAATGGATAACATTATTGATGGCAAAAAAATTGCCAAAGAATTAAGAGGTAAAATTGCTGAAGAGGTAAAAACACTAGATCGCCCACCTGGCTTGGCTGTTATCTTAGTTGGTGAAGACCCTGCTTCTCGCGTTTATGTGCGTAATAAAGAATTGGCGTGTATTGAAGCTGGCTTTTATTCAGATAAAATTAAGAAATCTGAAAATATCACCGAAGAAGAGCTATTGCATGAAGTGGATCGTCTAAACGACAACCCAAATATTGACGGTATTTTGGTGCAATTGCCACTACCGAAGCACATCGATTCTAATAAGGTTTTAGAGCGCATCTCACCACTGAAAGATGTTGATGGTTTTTGCAGTGAAAACATTGGTAAGTTAATGCAGAACAAGCCTTACTTGCGCCCTTGCACACCTCAAGGTGTGATGACTATGTTGGCATCAGCGGGTGTTGATGTGATGGGTAAGGACTGTGTGGTAATTGGCGCGTCAAATATTGTTGGTCGCCCGATGGCTATGGAGTTGTTAAACGCACGAGGCACGGTCACTGTTTGTAACTCTAAAACACAAGACGTGGCAGCTAAAGTTAGGCAAGCTGATATTGTTGTCGCGGGCGTGGGTATTCCGAAGTTTGTTAAAGGTGACTGGGTGAAAGACGGCGCAATCGTGATTGATGTTGGTATCAACAGATTAGATGACGGCACATTGTGTGGCGATGTTGATTTTGATGCAATCAAAGAAAAAGCGGCTGGTATTACACCGGTTCCGGGTGGCGTTGGTCCAATGACTATTGCTACTTTGCTTGAGAATACATTGACTGCATATAAGGCAAAGCTATGAGATTAGTGCTTAAAGCATTACGTGAAGGGCTAGGTCGATTAATTATTTTAATTGACTGGTTTTTTAGCCCTTCAAGATTAAAGCGCACTGACGACGCTCAAACTGAGGTCAATCACAAGACGGAAGCGCTAAAGCTTTATCAGTTTTATGCATGTCCGTTTTGCATTAAAACACGTCGTGCGGTGAAGCGACTCAACCTTAAGATTGAAACTCGTAATGCACAAGCCGGTGAATTTAGAGAAGAGCTACAGCTAATGGGCGGCAAGATTAAAGTACCTTGCTTAAAAATCGAAGGCGAAGATGAAGCATCTTGGGTTTATGAATCTGATGCCATTATTAATTACTTAGAGAAGCGCTTCGCTTAATAGAGACCTTTGCACAAAGGTTTCTAAAATTATTGCTGACAATGTTATACATTCAAGACGGCAGTAAGAATCAAAAAAAACTCTCACAGCAATTATTCAATTTTTGTTGTGAGGATTTATTTCCTAACACCAAAAAACCCATTATTGATCTCAGTATCCATTCTATCGAGGATGCAATGGCATGGACGGACTATGAGGGTGATGGTAAGTTCTTTATTGAAATAGAATCCAGCCTAACGCAGCGTCAATTTATCATCACTTTTTGCCATGAAATGATCCATGTCTGTCAGTTTTTAGCGGGTGTTGAGGTGAGTGAAGTGGCCGCTTATGAGCATGAACAAGATCTGGCCGATCGCTTCGAGCAGAGCATAGTCGCTAAGGCATAAACGCTTCGAGCGCAGACAGTGTGGTGTTGAGCTCGCTAAGCGTATTTGCAGTAACAGTGATGTGACCTAATTTACGCCCTTTGCGTTCACTCTTTCCGTACAAGTGAAGATGGGCATTACTTAGTTCAAGTACTTTATCAACCGGTCCGTGTTTGCCGATGATATTAATCATAGCGCAGTATTGCTGCAGGCAAGTTGTTTCACCTAGGGGTGAGCCGGTAATCGCCCGAACGTGGCTCTCAAACTGTGAGGTGCGTGCACCTTCAATACTCCAGTGGCCAGAATTATGTACTCGTGGCGCCATTTCGTTTACAACAAGACCATTAGTCGTTTCAAACAGCTCTATAGTAAGCACACCGACATGCCCCATTTCATCTAACAATGTTTGCATATAGTGTTCGGCCTGCTCTTGCATTTTGGCGCTAATATTTTCAGCGGGTGCAACCGTGAGTCGTAAAATACCGTTGTGATGTGTGTTCTCAACAAGAGGGTAATATTTGTGATTGTTGTCAATGCCACGAACGGCAATTAAAGATAGCTCTCGTTTAAAGTTAACAAAACCCTCAAGAATGGCTTCAACGCCATTCATGCTTAGCCATGCTTTTTCTATTTGATCATCAGTGCGGATGACAAATTGACCTTTGCCATCGTAACCCTCAGTTGCTGTTTTTAGAATAGCGGGCAAGCCAATTTTCTCAACTGCTGCCTGCAAATCTGACAGAGAACTGACCATTTGATAAGGAGCGCAAGGAATGTCCAGCTTACCAAAAATTGCCTTTTCTCGACCACGGTGCTGTGTGGTGAATAGTGATTTAGCGCCAGGATACACCGGCGTTTTTTTGCTAATTTCTTTAACGATTTCTACATCGGTATTTTCACTCTCGTAAGTGATGACCTCAGAGGCACTGGTGAGTAGCTTGGTCGAGTCTTGCGTGCCATCGCTAATAAAGGCTTTGCCGAGTAATGCGGAAGGCTCATCTTCGGAATTGGCAGTAAATGCCATTTGATGACCAAGTGGGTAGGCTGCAATAGCGAGCATTCTGCCTAATTGTCCGGCACCAAGAACACCAATTTTCATAACTTAATTCTCAACTGGGTTTGGGTTGTCCAAAACATTTTGTGTTTGCTCTGAGCGAAATTTCGATACTTTTGCACGAATTTCAGCATTGTGATTGCCCACAATTTGCGCGGCCAAAATGCCGGCATTTTTAGCGCCTGCATCACCAATGGCGAGTGTGCCAACAGGGATGCCACCAGGCATTTGTACAATAGAAAGTAGCGAGTCTTTACCACTAAGGGCGCGTGATTGAACGGGCACACCTAGTACAGGAACAATTGTTTTTGCTGCAACCATGCCGGGTAAGTGCGCTGAGCCACCGGCACCAGCAATAATAACCTCTAGACCACGCTCCTCGGCGCTCTGTGCGTATTCGAACATTAAGTCGGGAGTTCGGTGGGCCGAAACAACTTTGACTTCGTAAGGGACGTCAAATTCCTCGAGCATGTCAACGGCATTTTTCATCGTTGGCCAATCGGACTTTGACCCCATAATAACACCTACTAATGCACTCATTTAATACCCTTAGAGTAATGAAGTCTTAAATTATACCGAAACAATATTTTTTGTTAGGCCTCTGGCAATGTAAAGCTTTTTTCTAGAAAAGGTAGGTGTCCTGTTCGTAGTAATTTTGTTTGCGCACCATTGTCTCGGTACCATGCCTCTATTGAGCGCGGCACGAGCATGTCAAGCTCGCCTAAAACGACTGATATTGGTGCATTGATTGCTTTGAAAATGTCTTGAAGGTCGGTATTAAGTAAGATACTTAGGCCTTGCGTCATAGCATGAGCAGACGGCGGGTATTTTTCAATGCCAGCGAAAATCGCCTTCATAAGACTCTTGTCTTTACTTTGCAAGCTAACAAAACGCCTTAATGTTTTATTGTGATTTTGTTGAAGGTCACTAGCAAAATTATTAAATGTTTCTGCTGCCATGCCGAACTGCCAATTGTCGTGATTAGTTAAGCTTGGTGATGCGCCAATAAGAATCAGATGCTTGATTGAGGTCATATTGGCAATTTTGATTGCTAAAAGCCCGCCAAGAGACGATCCTAGCAGGGCAGTATTGTTTGGTAATAAAGCAATAATGGCTTTACACCATTCCTCAATACCGCCATCAATATCGTCGCTGCGACCGTGACCAGGCAGGTCAATGACTGTTACTCGATATTCATTTTTGTATCGATTTACAAGGGATTCAAAAATATCGCTACTAAAGCCCCAGCCGTGCAGTAGAACCAAGTCTTGACCAGAGCCAACGGTGTTATGCCATAACATCGGCAACCTTGGTGAGGAGTAATTCGATTTGCTCAAAGCTGTGATTGGCGCAAAGAGTAAAACGCAGTCTTGCTGTATTAGGCGGCACCGTTGGCGGGCGAATTGCGCTGACATAAAATCCAGCATCAAATAGCTTTTTACTTATTTCTAGTGTTTTTCCACTTTCACCGATAATCATTGGTTGAATCGCGCTTTCGGAGCGTTCGAAATTAAGCTTGAGTGATTTTGCAAAATTTCGGAAATAATCAATATTAGTTAATAATTTAGCTTTTTGTTCTCCCGATTTAATCAATTCTAGGCTTTTTAAGGTGGCGCAACACAAACTCGGTGAAATAGCAGTGGTATAGATGTAAGGTCGTGATTTTTGCACCAAATAATTAATAAAATCATCGTTTCCAGCGACAAAAGCACCCATTGTGCCCGCTGCTTTGCCTAAAGTGGCCATATAGATTGAATTTTTAGGAATATTAGCCTCAAAAACGCCGAAACCATGCGCATCATCTTGCATCAAAATAGCGTTGGAAAAATTGGCGATTTTTTCAATTTCATCAATATTGGCACGATCGCCATCCATGCTAAAGACATTGTCGGTGACAATTAGCCCTTGCCCTGTTTGTTTATTGCTTTTGGATTTAAGTGATGCCATATCATTATGCAAATAGCGCTTAATTGGCAGTCCAATCAGCTGATTTCCATCAATCAATGAAGCATGATTGAGCTTATCCTGCAAAACCCAGTCAAGCTCATCTCTAAGCGCTGAAAAAACACCTAAATTTGCACTATAACCTGATGAAAACAGCAGAGCACTCTGCTGACCTGTGAATTCTGCCAACTTTTTTTCCAATCTATGATGTGCTTGAGAGTGTCCACCAACTAAGTGTGATGCACCAGCGCCTGAACCGTACCTTTTAACACCTTTAATGAAGGCTTCATTAATGAGTGGGTGGTTGGCCAGTGACAGGTAATCATTAGAGCAGAAGTTAGTGGCGACTTTGCCATCAATGACAACTTCTGAATTCTGAGGGCCGTTAACAACCCTTCTCGATCTCAGTAGATGGTTTTGTTTAAGTTGTAGAATAGCATTATTGAAATCCATAAACTCTATTTTAAAGAACTTTGCCCGAGAGTTATAATGGTGACAAATAATTAATTACTTAACTTTCTGATGAATCAATCATTGCATCATTACTTTGCATATGGCTCGAATTTGTGTAAAAAGCAAATGGCTTGTCGCTGTCCAGAATCAAAATATTTGATTTCGGGCAAGCTGGTCAACTATGTTTGGTTGATTAATACTAAGGGTTATGCAAGTGTTAAACCCGCACAAAATGACTTTGTTTTGGGGGAAATATTTACTTTGAGTGAGCAAGATATTGACTATTTAGATGTTTATGAAAGTGTTTCTGAAGGCCTCTATGGCAAACAAACTTTGAGTATTCAAACTGAAGATGGGCCACTCGATTGCTTAGTGTATATTGCCTCTGACAATAGTGCGGGCAAACCTCAAGCAGAGTACATAAAGAGAATTAATGAAGGCATCAAAAGTGCGAACCTTTCGAGTGACTACGTTCACAGATGTATCCGACCTTATGTTCCAGCCTAGTGAATAAGATAAGTGCATTAACATTGGATAAAATTCAAGATAAAGACACAAAATACTTTGTTGAAATAGAAATACAAACGCAAAAAGTTGTTTTTGCGGGGTGCGATCATAAGCCCTCTCCAGGCCTGGACAGAGGTAGGCAGAATAACCCCAAAATACACCGATTACCTTTAACCAAAGGACAAATAATAAATTCTTTGAAAGGTCTCTATTTATATAAACTCACTCAAGCAAAGTAGAAAGTAGATCTAATTTCTTGGCAGTTGCTGAGTAAACAGGAGGGGTAAATGAGCTTGATACTTACAGAAGAAATAGTGGGATCAGGAGCTTGGAAAGCATCCGACTTTGTGCAGGATGATTCTTGGATATATCATGTGTCCGACGCTGTGATAATCGAACTTGAAAATGCTTTGGCTTCGGTAAAGCGGTGCGGCCTTAACTTTCCAAATTTTCGTAAAGAAGATTTTCCAATTGATCGTTTTCGATCTGATTTAAGATCTTTCTCTGAAGATCTTGAGAGTGGCAGAGGTTTTTTGTTGTTGCGCGGACTTCCGGTTGAACGATACACAGAAGAGGAGGTGAGAATCATTTATTACGGCATTGGTCTGCATCTCGGTGAACCGGTTAGGCAAAATCCGAAAGGCGAGCTTTTAGGGTGGGTGATGAATATCGGTGACTTAGACGATAAAAATACCCGTGTTTATGAGACAAATGCCTACCTGCCATACCACACTGATCCATCTGATGTTGTTGGTTTGCTAAGCTTGAAAAAAGCCAAAAGTGGTGGCCTTAGTAGTCTGGTTAGTGTGTCGACGGTGTATAACGAATTATTGGCACAATACCCTGAGTATTTGGGTATTTTTTATAGACCGATGCGCTATGCACATCTTGGCGAAGATTTGCCAAGTTTGTCGCCAATATTTAGCTTTCATGATGGCAAGTTGAGTTGCCGATATTTACGCCAGTATATTGAGTTGGGGCATGAAATAATGGGCTTAAGCCTCTCTCGGGTTGAGATAGAGGCACTGGATATTTTTGATTCCATAGTAGCCAACAAAAGTAATAGGATTGATATGATGCTGGAGCCGGGTGATATTCAATTTGCCAACAATTACACAATATTGCACTCAAGAAGCCACTTTGAGGATTTTGATAAAGCGACACAGAAGCGTAAATTGTTAAGGCTCTGGCTAAAGATGCCAAATGCGCGAAAACTTGCTAGTGACTTTCCTGGTCGAAACGGTTTTCCGTTAAAGGGAGATACCTAGTCGACTTTGAATAATGGAATTTAGTTAACGTTTTAGCATGAGTATAAGTCCTCTCATTAGTTAAGTTCTGTAGAATTGTGCATTATAGTTATTAGTTGAGGGGTAATTCATTGGCGCAATACGTTATTGTTTATACGGGCGGTTTTGATGAGGATAAGGCTTCCTCAGCTGACGAGGCGCATGAGCACCAAAAAAAATATATCGCCTGGCTGGAGGGGCTTGGTGATGCGGCTGTTAGCCCTATGAATCCCCTGTTAAGCACCAGCACCATTAATCCGGATGGCTCAGTGGAAGAGGGTAGCAAGATGTCAATGTCTGGCTTTACAATCATTGAATCTGATTCTTTGGACGACGTCCTCTCGATGGCAAAAGATTGTCCATTTCTTGATGTTGGTGGCTCTCTCGAGGTCTCTGAACTTATGCGAATGCGGAGTTAGGCGGTAAATATCTTAAGCTTGCTTTTGTTCGGCCAATAGATCGTCGGCGATACTTTCAAGATTATCCAGTTCTATTTCGAGCTGACGTTGCTTCGATTCTAAGTAATCCCTAACTTGACTCTTCCTAAGAAAAAGAAAAAAGGTTTTAAAGTCTTCGAGGACACGAAGATATTTGCCGCGCATTTGTAACTCCACACTTGTACTGATAACCAAACTGGTGAAATAAGTGAATGCCCAGCCAGACCCCAAATAGTAGTTGACGAGTGCAATTTGAACTCCCCAAAATAAAGGGAAAAGTGCCATGCCAGCTAAAATCTTATAAGTGTCGTATTGATCAAGGGTTTTGGCAAAAACTAAAAACGTTTTACCGGTCAGTTGGTACGGAATAAAATTGTTAAGCTTTCCCCAGAGTGAGACGGGTAGAGCGATAAAAACCTTTGATAGGGTTCGAAAAATGTACATGAAAAGCACAGTGGGCTGATACTTGACTGAAAGATGGTAGTCCTTGATGCCACAGCATTGGCACAATTTGTCATAAAGGCGTAGGTGACTGATCAAAATTTTAACCCTTTCAGGTTCAAACTCTAACAACATTCGTTGGGCCTTGATAATGTATTTCAAAGCGTCAAATTGTTCTGACAGATCAAGACTCTCATCACGACTTTGGCGTTGAGCGTAGAAGCGCTCTACTCTCGTTAAAAGCTTTAATTCTTCCCACGAATTAGGGTTTAGGGTTATTTTAATAATCCCTTGCTTGACACGCTCGGTTATTGCTTTAACAGATTGCCTGTCATCGCCATCTTCTTCATTTCTGATGGTTATCGGTTCACCAAATTGCACCAGTAAGTCGCCACGAAAAAAACCTTTACGACTAAAAGTCAGACCAACTGGCACTAAAACTGGTGATGTACCGTTTAGTTTTTTTGCACCAAGGGCAATGCGTGCAGCGCCAGTATTCACTTTGCGCATAGCTGGATCTGAATGACTAACACCTTCAGGAAAAATCATAATCGTTTTGTTCTCGCCTAGCTTTTCATAGCATTTAACAAACGAATCGACGTTTTTAGCGGTTTTGTTGCCGGGGTCTTGTGCTCTATAAATAGGTACAGCGTCCAGCAATTTAAGCATCGTTTTAAGTAGCGGCATTTTGAATAATCCGCTACGAGCAAGCGGGTGTATTTGTTTGCTAGTTGCGGCTTGAATAACAATAGGGTCAACAAGCGCATTGGCATGATTGGCACAAAATATGATGCCCACTCCATGAGGGATTTTCTCGTGACCAGTAACCTCGAAGCGCCTGTAAAAAGTATTAACCACTGCTCGACAAAGCCATTGCCAAAATGCCACAACCCAAGTTCGAGAGTTAGGTGGTGAGTTTATGACTTCGTTCTGTCTGGAAGTAGTCATTAAATCGAACCAAGTGTGGGCATTGAAATATTTTATCTTGAAAACTTGCTTGCATAAGGCAAGCTATCGAATAAATCTCAAATTGATATATTATCAGTTTGTAAAAAGCGATAAGATGGGAGTTGTTTGAGTAATAGATTGATGTGAATGGCTTATGATGAGGGCGCTGGCGAAAGATTGAGGGATATATTTACTAGTATTCCTTTTTCAAGCGAAAAGAAAATGTTCGGCAGTTTGGGTTTTATGGTGCATGGTCATATGGCTTGTGGCGTGATAAATGATCAGCTCATGGTTCGCGTTGGCAAAGATCAATACGAGGCGGCCTTAATAAAACCATTCGTGAAAGAAATGGATTTCACGGGCAGGGCACTTACCGGGTTTGTGTATGTTGAGCCAGATGGTTTTGAGTCCGATGAGGCGCTGGCGTACTGGACAAACTTGAGTGTCGAATATGTTTTAACACTTCCAGCCAAATAGTATTGTTAGTAAATATGCTGAAAAATTACACACCTCTTAAATATGCTATTGTTTTCCTAGTGCTCAGTATTGCCTGTGTTTTAACCTATAACGCAACAGGCTCTAATGTAGATAGCGAGGGTGTTTTGCAAGGGCAATTTGGCTTTATTCCTCTTGGCTGGTTATTCTTTTTTATTAGCAGTGGATTTGCTATTTATTTCTTAATTGGATTGCTTTGTAAGAGGCGATAAAAGCGTTTTTAAGCCAGATTAAATATTCCAAGGGTGAGGGGGGCGCAGAAGCGTAAGTTTTTTTTCATCATCCTTCCCGCAAGAAAAGATTAACGACCAGTTTTTACTGCACGTTGCTCACCAGAGGTGTTTTTGATCCCCAGGGAGTGGGGCCAGCAATACACCTGTTTTTCAATAACATCAGCAGGCTTGGATATTGTCACGAATTGCCGCAACTAAATAATTAAGATTTTCTTTCTTTGTGTATTTCGCCCCATAAATAAAGCGTTTTTAATATCGGTTTTAAGCTTTGTCCATAAGATGTCAGCGAGTATTCAACTTTTGGAGGTACAACCGGATAAACTTCTCTATGAACTATACCATCCTTTTCCAGTTCTCTAAGTTTTTGAATTAACATCTTTTGTGTGGTCCTTGGGAGTAGTTTTTGTAATTCATTAAATCTTTTTGTTTCTGATAATAAATACCATAGTATTAATATTTTCCATTTTCCTGCTAAGACATCAATGGAGGTTTCAACCGGACATTTCTCAAATGCTGTATCCATGCTTTTATCCATGTTTTTTCCTGTTATTATCTGAAACTGTAATAGTTTCAAAAAGTATAGTACCTTACTAAAAAGTAAGTTCTTACAATGATACATCATCTAAGCTAAAATAAAATATTTAAAACTCGAGACGGAAAATATGAAAGCTTTTGTAGTGGAAAAAATCGAAGATAAAAAATTTACAACAAGTGTTAAAGAAATTGAAAAGCCTGTTTTGACAGAGCGTCAAGTTCTAATTAAAACTTCTTATTCATCGTTAAATTATAAAGATGCTTTAAGTGCAATAGGAAATCCGGGTGTGACAAGAGTTTTTCCACATGTAACAGGTATTGACGTCAGTGGCATTGTTGCTGAATCCAGATCAGCTGCATTTCATCCGGGTGATGAAGTTTTCATGACTGGTTATGATTTAGGGATGAACACAAATGGCGGTCATAGTGAATTTGTAAAAGTTCCAGAGGCCTGGCTAATCAAGAAACCAAGTAATATCTCATTAAGGGAATTAATGATTTATGGAACTGCTGGTTTAACAGCTGCTTTAAGTATCAATGAGCTTTTAAATAATGGCGTTACAAGTGGCGAAGTGCTAGTTACAGGTGCTACCGGTGGCGTTGGCAGTATTTCTGTAGCAATTTTATCTAAACTTGGGTTTGATGTAATTGCACTTTCTGGGAAGGAGCAACAAGTGGATTACTTAAAAACTCTTGGCGCTCAAGAAGTTATCCTGAGAAAAGAGTTTGATGTGGAAAATAAAAGACCAATGGGCAAAGAAAGATTTGCAGGAGTTGTTGATACGGTTGGTGGAAATATACTAGCTGAAGCCTTAAAACAGGTAAAGTATGATGGGGTTGTTACGTGTTGTGGATTAGTGGCCTCAATTTCACTTAATACCAATGTATTCCCTTTTATTTTGAGAGGTGTAAGGTTGATTGGAGTTGATTCAGTTGAGGCTTCATTAGATAAAAAAACGCAGGCCTGGGAAAAAATTGCCAATGAGTTTAAGATTGACACCCTGAATAAATTAGTGGATGAAATATCGCTTGATGAAATTCAACAGGCTTATCAAAAAATACTGCAAGCAAAAGCAGTGGGGAGATACTTGGTCAAGCTTTAATAATATTGAGTGTGATGCACGCACCCGGACCCCGATCAAGGCTTGCTGCAGTCTGGCTAGATTATGTTTTCCAATGGTGAGGAGGCAGAGGCGTAAGCTTTTTTCATCATCCTGCCAGCGAGGAAAGATTCACGGCCAGCTTTTACAGCATGCTGCATAGCGCTTGCCATTAACAAAGGGTCATCTGCATTGGCAATGGCGGAGTTCATCAAAACACCGTCACAACCGAGCTCCATCGCCTTTGCTGCATCACTTGCACAACCAATGCCGGCATCAACCAATACGGGAACGCTGGCTTGATCTTTGATCAGCTTAATATTGTACGGGTTAGCTATACCTTGACCTGAGCCAATTAAGGATGCAAGTGGCATAATAGCACAACAGCCAATCTCTTCCAGTTCTCTGGCAACGATTGGATCGTCTGAGGTGTAGACCATTACATCGAAACCGTCTTTGATTAGTGTTTTGGCAGCATCAAGCGTCTCAACGATATTAGGATAAAGTGTTTTTTCATCGCCCAAGACTTCCAGCTTTACTAGATTGTGACCATCCAATAATTCTCGTGCAAGCATGCAAGTACGTACAGCATCTTTGGCATTATAACAGCCTGCTGTATTTGGCAGAATGGTGTATTTTTTAGGCGAAATAACATCGAGTAAACTCTCTTCATTGGCATTTTGACCAATATTGGTTCGTCTGATGGCAACTGTAATAATTTCAGCGCCCGAAGCTTCGGTTGCTAAGCGGGTTTCTTCTAAATCTTTGTATTTGCCCGACCCAACAAGTAATCTGGAATGAAATGTACGGCCGGCAACAATGAAGGGGGTGTCTGTTCTCATAGGTGTCATAAGATACCATGTGCTCTAATTAACTGTGTATTAATATAACAGTATTGTTTTCAATCATAAATGAATATGACTAAGCCCATGTTTGGCTTATCTGATAAGTGTTAAACTTTCGCACAGTAGATTGTTTTAAGGATACACAATGGCCGTCAATGCTATAGAACACCCATTAATATCGCACAAACTTGCTTTATTACGTCAGGCCGAAATAAGCACTAAGCAATTTCGTGAACTGGCAAATGAAGTAGCCAGCTTATTAACCTATGAGGCTTGTAGAAATCTTCCTTTGCAAGTTTGCGATGTAGATGGTTGGCAGGGAAAGCCTATTAGGGCAAAGATGTTGGCTGGAAAAAAACTTACTGTGGTACCCATATTGAGAGCAGGTTTGGGCATGTTAGATGGGGTTTTGCGGCTTGTTCCTAATGCAAAAGTTAGTGTTGTGGGGCTTTATAGAGATGAGGAGACATTAAATCCAGTTGCATATTTTGACAAAATTATTACTAATGTAGATCAGCGTACAGCTTTAATTATTGATCCTATGCTGGCAACTGGCGGCACTTTATTAGCAACAATAGATTTGCTCAAACAAAAAGGCTGTAAAAAAATTATAGGCCTGTTTTTAGTAGCTTCACCAGAAGGTATTAAGCGAGTTAGCAAACTGCACCCAGAAGTTGATCTTTTTATCGCTGCGATAGATGATTGCTTAAATGATCAAGGTTATATCTTGCCTGGATTGGGCGATGCCGGTGACAAAATTTTTGGCACTAAGTAATCCAATAAATTATCCGCTTTGTTTGTAATATTGCCTTTGTCATCAATAAATTACGGTTATTTTTTCTTTCTACGAGACAAGTGTTAATAAATATGATTGCACATAGACAAAACTATGTGATTGAATATTTTTTAAAGGTTAACAAAGTAGATGGAAACAAAACAAAGTAATTTGGCGGAGAAAGGGGCTACTCGTTTCGCTCGCCCTTCGGGCTGTCGTCGTGAACTCCGACATTGTTTGCGTTGTTAACAATGTTTACCCCCAGCCATCTTCTCGGGCTCGAATCCTGAGTCACATTATGTTAAGGCCTGCTTGCGCAGGCTTAAAAATAATGGCGGAGAGAGAGGGATTCGAACCCTCGATAGGAGATAAATCCTATACACCCTTAGCAGGGGCGCGCCTTCAGCCACTCGGCCATCTCTCCAAAGAAAACGTATTATACTGTATTTATTTCCGTTGAGTTATTTGTGTAATAAAGGAAAA
>Ga0105352_1000623_pt1 | contig 20422 bp, 20 predicted proteins | sample EN8Hudsemesocosm_FD_83507 | JGI IMG/M metagenome (GOLD analysis project Ga0105352, IMG submission 83507) | Methane-oxidizing microbial communities from mesocosms in the Hudson Canyon - EN8B Hudson Canyon | ecosystem: Environmental > Aquatic > Marine > Cold seeps | place: Hudson Canyon...
GGGAGCCTGCCTAGGGCGGGCCGGGCTCCACCACCCGGAGCGTCCGGACTGGCCGGGCGTAGAGGTCGGCTGGACCTTGCACCCCGACCACTGGGGAAGGGGCTACGCCACCGAGGCTGGAGCCGAGGCCATCCGGTACGCCTTCGAGGACCTCGACGTGGATCGGATCTTCTCCTGCATCCTCACTGACAACGACGCCTCGCAGGCTGTCGCCGTCAGGCTCGGTATGGAGTTGCTGGAGGAGCGCACCATGGACTTCTTTCCAGCTGCGCCCCACGGCATCTGGTCACGGGCCCGGTAGCAACCCGTCAGTGGGCCAGTTCACGACCCGTCGGTGAGTGGCACGGAGCGACCATCGGCGGTCTCGACATGAACGTCGGTGCAGCCCAGACTGTGGGCGAGACGAAGGGACTGGCCCCCGAGCACGATCCGGATCGGGTCGGCGATGACCATCTCGTCAGTGGCCCATGCCTCGAAGCTGTAGATGGCGCCGGTCGATGGCCGTAGCAGCCAGGCAGTGGCTCGACCGTCGCAGGACCGGACCACGGATACGTCACCCGGTCTCCCGATCTGGTATTTGGTTCCCAGGTAGGTGACCACGGGGCCGCCTTCCATGACTAGGGGTGGCGGTTCGGCCGGGGGTTCGCCCGTGCCCCTGGAAAGGAAGAACGCGATGGTCGCGGCCGCCAGGATCAGAAGGCCGGTGGCCATGAAACCGGCGGCGGCGAGTTGGCTGGGCCCCGTCGGGGCCGAGAGGACCCGTGCCCGAATGGTCCGGTCCGATCCTGCAGCGTTTTGCCCGTCATCCCGTCCGTCGCTAGATGCCCTCCGTTCGGCGGTACCCGGATCCTCCGGATAGTGGGGGCTGGACACGGTGGCGACCATACAGCCGACTGCTGTCGACCCTCCAGCGCCTGGCAGGAGGTATGGCGGGATCGTTTCGGGTATTGAAAGTCCTGTAGAATCACCGAGATGGATGCAGAGGTGGAAAGTGCTGACGGCCTGGCCTGGACATGGATGAGCACCGATGCAGTCGCCCACCGCCTGGGCGTGGCGACCAAGACCGTCTACCGCCTCATCGATGGTGGGAAGTTGCGGGCTTTCCGGATCGGACGGGTCATAAGGCTGAAGTCAATCGACGTGGAGGCCTACGAGGCCTCCTGCGAGATCTCACCCGGGACCCTCGGACACCTCCACGGGCCCTGAACCGCTGCGGTTCCGGAGTGTTCTCGGCGGCCGGGAATTACACCTACGGCGGTAGGGTAAATCCCGGTTCGCGGGGAGTCCCTACGAGCCTCTACCGTCCGTCCATCCGAGATGTCCGGCACCCCACGAGGGGTAGTCGGTGAGGTATTGACCTGAAAGCCTTCACCGCTGATGTCTCGGCCGGACTGCCCGGACCGGAGTGGCTTTCCGAGGTTCGTCGGAGGGCCTTCGAGGGCCTGGACGACGTTGATCCTCCCAGCCCTGACGAGGAGGTCTGGCGGTACTCCAGGATCGCCGACCTGGACCTCGATGGCTTCGCACCCCTGAAGCGACAGCGCGCCTTGAACTCCGTCGTCGAACGCGACCTGTCGAGGTTCGGCGAGATGGCCGGCGTCGTCGTGATCAGGAACGGCTGGGTAGTCGAGAACACGCTTGAGGCACGGTTGGCTGAGGCCGGCATGACCATCGGAGCCGTTGCCGACCTCGATGACGGATCCGACCACCTCGGCTCGGTGATCAACATCCCGGTCGATCTGTTCGGCCACCTGAATCGGGCCTACGGGCCGGAACCGGTGGCGATCGTGGTGCCCGACGGCGTCCAGGTCGACGCCCCCGTGGTCGTGGTGGTCCTCACCGATGCCGACGCCTCGGCGGTCTTCCCGCGGGTGATCGTGAGGTGCGGTGCCGGAGCCACCCTGACCGTGGTCGAACTCCATACGTCCACCGACGTCGCATCGCTGGTGGTCCCGGTGCTGGAGGCCACCGTCGACCGGGACGGCCACTTTCGACACGCCCTCGTCCAGGAGATGGGCCCCAGGATCTGGCAGTTGGCCCACCAGGCCTTCAAGGTCGGACAGTCGGGCACCGTGGAGACCTTCACGGCCGGTCTCGGCGGCGACTACGCCCGCACCCGGATCGACTGTCGCCTGGTCGGCCGTGGGGCCGAGGGACGGCTGGCCGCCGCTTACTTCGGCGAGGGTGACCAGACGTTGGACTTCAGGACCTTCCAGGAGCATGCGGCTCCCGACACGACCAGCGAACTCCTGTTCAAGGGTGCACTGGACGGATCCTCGCACTCGATCTACTCGGGCCTCATCCGGGTCCGCCCGGAGGCGGTTCGTACCAGGGCGCACCAGACCAACCGGAACATCAAGCTCTCTCCGGATGCCTGGGCCGAGACCGTGCCCAACCTGGAGATCGAGACCGACGACGTCGTCTGCAGCCATGCATCAACGGTCTCGCCGGTCGACGAGGACCAGCGCTTCTACCTTGAGAGCCGCGGCGTGCCCACGCGGGTGGCCGAACAGCTCCTGCTGGAGGGGTTCTTCCAGGACGTGGCCGACGCTGCACCGGTCCCCGGTGTCGCCGAGATCCTGAAGGACGCCCTGATCGAGCGACTTGATCGTCGAACCGGTTCCAGCCCCTCAGAGCCTGGCAGCGGATCGACGGGCATCGACTCGGCCACTGGGGATGCAGGCTCGGCCGTCGCCGTCGGGGACGCCCAGTGAGCGGCGTCCGCGTCTGTGGCTGGTCCGAACTGGGCGACGGCATGCCACGGCGTGTCGAGGTGGACGGCCGGGCGGTGGCGTTGGTACGCATCGGCGAAGAGGTGCATGCCATCGACGACATCTGCAGCCACGCCGAGGTCTCGCTGTCGGAGGGTGACGTGGACCTCGAGGAGTGCGCCCTGGAGTGCTGGAAGCACGGAAGCCTGTTCGACCTGCGGACAGGTGAGGCCCTCACCCTGCCGGCCCTGAAGCCGGTGGCCGTGCACACGGTGACCGTCGAGGGTGACGAGGTGCTGGTCGAGTTGTCCGGGGGAGGTTCTCGATGACCGGTTCCGAGGAGAATCGCGTACTGCGCATCGAGGGCCTGACGGCCAGCGTCGGCGGAATCGACATCCTCCACGGGATCGACCTGGAGGTTCGACCAGGCGAGGTCCATGCCGTGATGGGGCCCAACGGGTCGGGCAAGTCGACCCTGGCGCATGTGCTGATGGGTCGCTCCGGCTACGAGGTGACCGGGGGCTCGGTCACCCTGGACGGTGTCGACCTGCTGTCGTTGCCCACATGGGAGAGGGCCCGGGCAGGGTTGTTCCTGGCCCTCCAGCACCCGACGGAGGTGCCCGGCGTGAGCCTGGAGTCAGTGGTCGCCGAGGCGGCCCGGGCGGATGGACGCAGTACCGACGGAATCTACGAGGACCTGGTAGCCGAGGCGGCACGCATCGGATTCGATGAACGCTTCCTAGCCCGCGCCCTGAACGTTGACCTCTCCGGCGGTGAGAAGAAGCGGAACGAGACCCTGATGCTGGGTTCGCTGCGGAGGCGCTACGCCGTCCTGGACGAGATCGACTCGGGCCTGGACGTCGACGCACTCGCTGCTGTGGCGCGACGGATACAGGAGGCCACCGAAGAGGATGGTCTGGGGGTTCTGGCCATCACCCACTTCGGCCGGTTCCTGGAGGTGCTGGAGCCCGACAGGGTGCACGTGCTGGCACGGGGGCGGATCCAGGTCGTAGGCGGCCCCGAACTGGCTGAACGCCTGGAGGCCGAGGGCTACACCGGGGTGCTGGCCGAGGCCGGAGCATCGGTGGGCCTGCCCACCGGGGTGACCCATCCCGACGGCCACGAGGCGGGCTTCGGCGAGGACCCGTTCGCCGACCCGCTGGATCGCTGAACGGGTCGGATCACCGGAGCAGATCCCCAGCCCTGAACGGCAGGATCCTCCGGACCTACAGTCATGCCATGGCCGACCGCACCCTCCTGACTCCCGGGGAGCGCGCCGGCCTAGCGGCTCGTCTTCCAGCCTGGGGGTTCGACGGGGACCACCTACGTCGGACGTTCAGGTTCGCCGACTTCGCCGAGGCCTGGGCCTTCATGGGGCGGGTGGCTGCCGTGGCCGAAGCCCTCCAGCACCACCCCGACTGGTCCAACTCGTGGAATCAGGTGGAGATCGCCGTCACTACCCACAGTGCCGGGGGCCTAACCCGTCTGGATGTGGCGTTCGTAGAGGCAGTGGACGCCCTGGGCTGAGTCGGCGGGCCGCAGCCCGGGTTCAGGTGCCTGCCTGATCCAGTACCTGGTCGAGGGTGTTCCAGCCCAGGGTGGCGCACTTGATGCGCACCGGGAACTTGACCACTCCCCGGAGGGCCTCGAGGTCGCCGAGTCCGGAGGCGCCAGGCTGCTCATCCGTCGGGATGGCCTCGCCATCCAGACCGTGCTCGTGGATCGACATCATCTCCTTGAACGACCGGAGTACCTCACGGGCCCCATCAGGGGTCCGTCCGAGCACCGCCGCGCTCATCATCGAGGCCGACGACTGGCTGATCGAGCACCCCTGTCCGCCGATGCGGATCTCGGCGATCACACCGTCCTCGAGCAGCAGATACACCTGGATCTCGTCGCCGCAGAGCGGGTTGAACCCCTCGGCCATCAGGGCCGGGGGGGTTTCCAGCTCTCCACGGTTCCGGGGGCTCCGGTAGTGATCCAAGATGACCTCCCGGTAGAGGTCTTCAAGTCCGGCCATTTTTCTGGATGCTCCTAGGGCGGGTGGGGTGGTCTGGTTAGAAGGCGAAGAAGTCGCCGGCGGCAGCCAGGCCGTCGGCCAGGGCATCCACGTCGGACTCGTCGTTGTAGAGGTAGAGGGAGGCACGGGCCGTGGCGTTCACGCCCAGCACCTTCATGAGGGGCTTGGCGCAGTGGTGGCCGGCCCGAACGCACACACCGTGCTGGTCCAGTACCTGGCTGAGGTCGTGTGGGTGGATGTCCCGGTAGGCGAACGAGAGGATTCCGCCGCGGTTTTCGAGGTCATGCGGGCCGTGGATGGCCAGATCGTCGCCAAACCGCTCCATGAGGGTCCGCAGGGCATAGGCGGTGAGGTCCAGCTCGTGCTGGCGGACGGCCTCCATGCCGATTGCCTCCAGGTAGTCCACGGCGGCGTGCAGCCCGACGATCTCCGCGATCGGCTGGGTCCCAGCCTCGAACCGGGTGGGAACGTCGGCTGGTGTGAACCCCTCGAATGTCACATTCTGGATCATCGAGCCGCCACCCAGGAATGGCGGCATGGCATCTAGGAGCTCGCGGCGGCCCCAGAGCAGTCCGATGCCTGTCGGGCCGCACATCTTGTGGCCGGTGAAGGCCATGAAGTCACAGTCCCAGTCAGCCACGTCGGTCGGATAGTGGGGGACCCACTGGCTGGCGTCCACCAGGCAGAGGGCGCCGACGGCGTGGGCGGCGTCGGCGATCCGGCGGATCGGAGGCAGGGTGCCGAGCACGTTGGAGGCGGCCGATACGGCAACGAGGCGCACGCCATCCAGGAGATGGTCGAGGTCGGTCAGGTCCAGGCGGCCGTCGTCGTCCAGGGGGATCCACCGGATCACGACACCGCGTTCGGCGGCCAACTGGTGCCACGGGACGATGTTGGCGTGGTGCTCGAGGGTGGTCAGGAGAACGACGTCGCCTTCGGAGAGGTTTGACCTGCCCCACGAGTGGGCCACCAGGTTTATTGATTCGGTGGCGTTCTTGGTGAAGACGATCTCCTCCGCGGCGGAGGCACCCACGAACCTGGCGAGGGCGGCACGGGAGTCCTCGACCGCCGTGGTGGCCTGCTCAGCGATCAGGTAGGCGCCGCGGTGGATGTTGGCGTTGATCTCCTCGTAGTACCTGTTCAGAGCATCGAGGACCTGCCGGGGCTTCTGCGAGGTGGCACCGGAGTCGAGGTAGACGATGGGGTGGCCGTTCACCTCGCGCGACAGGAGGGGAAAGTCGGCCTTGACCGTGGTGGTGTCCAAGGTGGCGGTGCTCATGGCGAAGGCAGATTCAGTCCGTTGCGATCGACCCGGTGGCCCTGAACGCGTCATAGCCGTCACGTTCGAGCCGTTCGGCGATCTCCGGACCACCGTATTCCACGATCCGACCGTCCATGAGGATGTGGACCACGTCGGGCTGTAGGTGGTCCAGCAGTCGCTGGTAGTGGGTGATGGCCAGCACTCCGAGGCCCGGGCGGTCACGCCGCACCTCGGCTACGCCTTCGGCGACCACCTTTAGGGCGTCGATGTCGAGACCCGAGTCGGTCTCGTCCAGGATGGCCATCTCGGGTTCCAGGATGGCCATCTGAAGAATCTCGTTGCGCTTCTTCTCGCCACCTGAGAAGCCCTCGTTGACACAGCGGTCGGCGAACGACGGGTCCATGCCGAGGCGGGCCATCCAGTCCATGATCGACAGCCGGAGCTCCAGGACCGAGAGGTCGATGCCCTTGCGGGCCGACAGGGACTGCCGGAGGAAGTTGATGACCGACACGCCGGCAATCTCGAGCGGGTACTGGAAGGCAAGGAAGATCCCGGCCTTGCCGCGCACGTCGGGAGGCCAGTCGGTGATCTCGTCGCTCCGGAACCTGATGGAACCGGCGGTCACGACGTATTCGGGGCTTCCCAGCAGGACCGAGGCCAGCGTCGACTTCCCTGAGCCGTTCGGACCCATGAGGGCGTGAACCTCACCGTGGCCGACCACGAGGTCGACCCCCTTGAGGATCTCGATGCCATCGGTGGTTGAGGCGTGGAGGCCTTCGATCTCGAACAGCGGGGTCGCGTCGGCGGCGGTTGGCTCAGCCATGGTTCAAGTCTAGGGAGGCGCCCCGATTACCACTATGGCGATAGGAGTAATTCGGTTCGGACCGTTACACCGGAGGGCGTTCACCAGCCCCGGGCCACCCACTCGTCCATGCTGGGCTGCTCGGCTCCGATCGTGGTGTCGTTGCCGTGGCCAGGCATCACGATGGTGTCGGGGTGGATCCCGGCGAACAGTCGCCGATCGATGGACTCGATGATGGTGGTGAAGTCTCCACCCTCGAAGGTTGTGGTGCCCGGGCCTCCAGGGAACAGTGTGTCGCCGGAGAACAGGACCGGTGACCCCTCCAGGCGGAAGCAGATGGACCCGGGCGTGTGGCCAGGCGTGCAGATGGTGTGGAGCCTCAGGCGCCCCACCTGGATGACGGACTCGTCCTCGAGGATGTCGTCGTAGGAGGGGAGCATCGCTGCGTCGGCGGCGGTGACGGCGACCCGGTAGCCGGCTTCCCGGACCGCCGGTACGGCCTGGATGTGGTCGAAGTGTCCATGGGTCTCGAGCACGGAGCGGACGTCCAGGGAGCGGCACAGCTCGAGCAGCTTGTCGTGCTCGTTGGCGGCATCGATCAGCACGGATTCGCCGGTCTGGCGACAGCGCAGCACGAACACGTTGTTTACGTAGTCGCCGACCACGATGCGGTGGATCTCGGCTTGCTCATCGCACCAGTGCAGTGCCGCCCCCTCGACGCCGGGTCGGGGATGGTCGGTGTGGCTGCAGGGTCCGGCATGCGGAGACGTCGGGGTGGTGGGCTGGTCGCTCATGGGGCCATCATGGTCCCCGCGCAGCGACGCAGGCCAGCCCGCCCGCCTGCGGGTGGCGGCTCTCCCGTCCGGTGCTGCGGTGTCGTTCGGCAGCGGGGAGTGTTGTGACGGGTGGCTATGACGCCCGATGTCGCCGAGAAGGTGGAGGACTGGTAGAACGAAGCGGTCGGATCTGTCAGCGGGGCCGCCCAACCAGTCGCGGACGGCAGGCGAAACCGACAGAGCGGGTCACGAGTCGCGGCCGGCAACCCAGATCACAAGTCGAGATAGATAGAGCAGGAGTGTGCACATGAACTTCGCCTTCAGCGAAGAGCAGGAGCAGCTACGGGAGTTCGTCCGACAGTTCCTCGAGAACTACTCGGCGGAGGCCACCGTCCGTGAGTTGATGGAGACCGAGAGCGGATACGACGCCGCTACCTGGTCGATGATGGCCGAGCAGCTGGGCCTCCAGAGCCTGATCATCCCCGAGGAGTACGGCGGGCAGGGGTTCGGCTACGTGGAGCTGATCGTGGTCCTCGAGGAGATGGGTCGCTCCCTGCTGTGCGCGCCGTTCTTCTCAACCGTGGTGCTGGCCGCCAACACCCTCATCCACTCCGGCGACGACGGTGCCAAGGCCGATCTGCTTCCCGGGATCGCATCCGGCGAGACCATCGCAACGCTTGCCTTCACCGAGGAGAGCGGTCGCTGGGACGAGGCCGGCATCACCATGGAGGCAACGGCTGACGGTGATGGATGGTCGCTCTCCGGGACGAAGATGTACGTGCTGGATGGTCACATCGCCAGCCTCGTGCTGGTGGCTGCCCGCACCGCCAACGGCATTTCGTTGTTCAAGGTCGATGGCGATGCAGCGGGCCTGACGCGGACCGCCTTGGCCACCATGGACATGACCCGCAAGCAGGCCCGTCTGGAGTTCGACGGGGTGGCGGCAACCATGATCGGCACCGAGGGTGGCGGCTGGACCGTTCTGGAGCGCGTTCTGGACCTCGCAGCGGTGGCCCTGGCCGCCGAGCAGGTAGGTGGCGCCCAGATCTGCCTGGACACAGCGGTGCAGTACGCCAAGGACCGGGTGCAGTTCGGTCGGCCCATCGGCAGCTTCCAGGCAATCAAGCACAAGTGCGCCGACATGCTCCTCGAGGTCGAGTCGGCCAAGTCGGCCGCCTACTACGCAGGTTGGTGCGCGGCGGAGTTGAACGACGAGCTGCCCTCGGTGGCGTCGCTGGCCAAGGCGTACTGCTCGGAGGCCTACTTCCATACCACCGCCGAGAACATCCAGATCCATGGCGGCATCGGCTTCACGTGGGAGCACTCCGCTCACCTGTACTTCAAGCGTGCCAAGAGTTCCGAGCTGCTGTTCGGCGACCCGACCTACCACCGCGAGCTGCTGGCCCAGCGCATCGGCATCTGAGCCGGTACCGGGGCTATTGCCCCACACCAACCGTGGCGCTGTCCAGGGGGCGTTGCCGTCCGCGGTCGTGAGCCCGTTGTGGTCCGGCTTTGCGCCTGCCACGGCAGGGCAGGCGTGGCTGGCATGATCACATGATGACCTGGTTGTTTCTGGCCATCGGAGCGCTGCTGGTTGCCGGCATCGCCATGTACGCGGTCGGATCCGCAGTGGGACGCCTCGAGAACACGGCGCTGCCTGCCGTGCTGGAGGTCGACGACGCCGTCGACTGGATAGCCGAGAGGCTCCCGGAGGAGACCGCCGGCGAGCTCAGCCGCGACGACGTGGTCGATGTGGTCGGCTGGTACCTGGAGTCCTTCGCTGAGGCCGGGTTGGCGACCACGCACGGCCAAGACCTTGGTGACGAGGCGCTGGCGGATGGCGCCGGCGATGCCGAGGGGCGGGTGGTGGCCCCACTGGACGACGCCCTCGACCACGTGGTCGCCCGGGGACTGGAACGATCCGATCCATTCGACGCCCTGGCGGTTGCGATGGTGGCCGACCTGCTCGGTACCTACCTGGTGGCGATGGGGGCCATTGGTGGTCCGGCTGGTGGGTCGGTCGGCGGTCCCGGTGGCGATCGGGTCGACCCGACGGCCCCACGGGGCTAGAGCCCTGCAGGACTAGCGTCGCAGCATGCTCGACCGACACGCTCCGGTCTTCGTGGCCGGCCACCGTGGTCTCGTCGGTTCCGCCATCGTCCGCCGCCTGGAGGCCGAAGGCTTCACCGACCTCCGGACGGTCGGCCGCGAGGTTCTGGACCTGCGCGACCAGTCGGCGGTGGACTCCTGGTTTGACGTGGAACGTCCGAGGTACGTATTCCTGGTGGCCGGCACGGTGGGTGGGATCCACGCCAACACCAGCCGTCCGGCAGAGTTCCTCTACGACAACCTGATGATCCACGGCACGGTGGTACAGGCCGCCCACAGGATCGGTGTCGAGAAGTTGCTGTACCTGGGGAGCTCGTGCATCTACCCGAGGTTGGCCGAACAGCCGATCATGGAGGAGGCGCTGCTGAGCGGGGCTCTGGAGCCGACCAACGAGGGCTACGCCCTGGCCAAGATCGTCGGCATCAAGCTCTGCGAGACGTACCGGCGGCAGTACGGGGACGACTTCATCTCCGCCATGCCGACCAACCTGTACGGACCGGGGGACAACTTTGACCTGGAGGGTGGGCATGTCCTACCGGCCCTGATGCGCCGCTTCCACGAGGCGAGGGAGGCGGGTGAGGCCACGGTCGGGGTCTGGGGGACCGGCAACGCACGGCGCGAGTTCCTGCACGTGGACGACCTCGCCGATGCCTGCCTGTTCCTGATGGATGGGTACTCGGCGCCCGGTCACGTCAACGTGGGGACCGGTGTGGACCTGACCATCCGGGAGTTGGCCGAGACGATTCGCGATCTAGTGCACCCCGGTGCCGATCTGGCCTTTGATGCCTCCATGCCCGACGGAATGCCCCGCAAGGTTCTGGACGTGTCCAAGCTGGCCGGCCTGGGTTGGACGGCGCAAACCAGCCTGACGGAGGGGATTGTCTCCACGTATGCCTGGTTCGTGGAGGCTGCCGAACGGGGAGACCTCCGGCTCTAGGGCCAGGGCCTACCTGCGCCTGACACTGGTCCTCACTGCTGCTTGGTCTTTCCGGCCGCCTTCTGGGCCTTCTTCCAGGCGCGCACGCCTTCCAGTGCCTCGGGGCCGTCGATGTCGGCCACGGACCTGGGTACGTCATCGGCGAAGGGTCCGGCCACCGCCCTCCACCCGTCAGGAGCAACGTCCATCCGCTTCGCCAGGATGGCCACGAAGATCTTCGTCTTCTCGGCGCCGTAGCCGGGCAGGGCCCGGAGTCGCCGGGCCAGGTCGGCACCGTCGGCGGCTCCCTCCCAGACATCGGCCGCGTCGCCGTCGTGGTTCTCCATCAGGTGGCGGCAGAGGTCCTGGATCCGTCCGGCCATCGAGTTGGGGAACCTGTGGATGGCAGGCTTGGTCCGGCAGGCCTCGAGGAAGGCCTCCGGGTCCATGTCGGCGATGGATGCAGCGTCGAGTCGTCCGAGCCGATCGAGCAGGGTGGCGGGTCCGCGGAAGGCCCACTCCATGGGCACCTGCTGGTCAAGCAGCATTCCGACCAGCAGGGCCAGCGGGTCGGTGTTGAGCAGGCGGTCCGCGTCGTCGTCACCGGTGATGGCAAGCGTGCCGACGGGCCGGGATGGTGGTGCGGTCATGGAGCGAACCTACCGCTGACGACCCGGGGCACGGGCTGATAGCGGGCTCACTCGGGGGAGTGTTCCCGTCCGACACCGTGACCCGTGGCTGGAACGGTGTCGTGGCGGCCCGGATCGGCGATGTCCACGTCGAGGCCGTGGTGGGCAATGGCCTCGGCCACCAGCGACGCCTCGATTGTGCCCTCCCGGGCGAGGGCGTGCAGCACGGCCACCACGACATGACCGGTGTCCACTTCGAAGAACCGGCGTAGGGCCTCTCGTGTGTCGCTGCGCCCGAAGCCGTCGGTTCCCAGCGTGTGGAAGGGACGAGGGATCCATCTGGCCACCTGACCGGGCAACAGCTTCTGGAAGTCCGTGACCGCCACCACCGGGCCCTCGCCCTCGGCCAGCAGCCGGGTGATCAGGGGTACCTCAACGGGAGCGGTGGGATGCAGTCGGTTGTGGCGCTCCACGGCGAGGGCCTCCTCCCTGAGTCTCTTGTAGGAGGTGGCGCTCCAGAGGTCCACACCCACGCCCCAGCGTTCGGCCAACTCGTCGGCTGCTTCCCGGGCCGCTCCCTGGGCTGAACCTGAGAACATGAGGGTGGCTGTCACGGGGCGGTCGGGAGCGTCGGCCCATTGGTAGAGCCCTCGGACCACGTCCGCGTCGGTGACGTGGTCCGGACGGGACGGCATCTCGTATGCCTCGTTGTAGAGAGTGATGTAGTAGAAGACGTCCTCGTTGAAGTGGGGATCCTCGTGTCCGTACATGCGTTGCAGGCCGTCGTCTATGACTGCCGCCAACTCGTAGGCGAAGGCAGGGTCGAAGGCCTGGCAGGCCGGCACTGTGGCGGCCAGCAGGAGGCTGTGTCCGTCCTGGTGCTGCAGGCCCTCACCGGCAAGGGTGGTGCGTCCGGCGGTGGCGCCAAGCATGAACCCGCGGGCCCTGGAGTCGGCCGCCGACCAGATCGAGTCGCCTACGCGCTGGAAGCCGAACATCGAGTAGAAGGTGTAGAACGGCACCATCGGGACGCCGAGGTTGGCGTAGCTGGTGCCGGCTGCGATGAAGCTGGACATCGACCCGCACTCGGTTATGCCCTCCTCGATGAGCTGCCCGTCCGTGCTTTCGGAGTACGACAGCAGCAGCTCATGGTCGACCGGCTCGTAGAGCTGGCCGAACGGTGCGTAGATGCCGAACTCCCGGAACAGCGAGTCCATGCCGAACGTGCGGGCCTCGTCCGGGACGATGGGCACCACGCGGGGTCCGAACGCCTCGTCGCGCATGAGGTTCCGGAGCAGGCCCGTCATGGCCATGGTGGTCGACACGGCTCGTCCCTCGGATCCCTTGGTGAGGCTGGTGAACACCGACGGGTCGGGCAGCGTGAGGGGTCGCCTGTTGCGGATCCGCCGCTTGGGGATGGACCCGCCGAGGGCCCGGCGCCGCTGCACCATGTACTCGTGCTCGGGGCTGTCTTCGTCTGGCCTGTAGTAGGGAGCCCTGTCGCCCTCGAGGGCCGACTCGGGGATCTCGTCGACCAGGTGGAGACGCTCCCGCAGGGCCAGCAGTTCGTCCTTGGTCATCTTCTTGATCTGGTGGGTGGAGTTCCGGGCCTCGAAGCCCTCGCCCAGCGTCCAGCCCTTGATGGTCTTGGCCAGGATCACTGTCGGGGCTTCGTTCTCCTCGGTGGCGTTGCGGTAGGCGGCGTAGATCTTCTGGTAGTCGTGGCCGCCGCGGGGCAGAGCGTCCAACTCCTCGTCGGAAAGGTGCTCGACCATGGCCCGCAGACGGGGATCGGGTCCGAAGAAGTGCTCCCTGATGTAGTCGCCTCCCTCCACGGCCAGGCGCTGGTACTCGCCATCGACCGTCGTGTTGAACTTATTGAGCAGAATGCCGTCCACGTCCTTGTGGATCAGTTCGTCCCATTCGGATCCCCAGATGACCTTCAGGACGTTCCACCCGGCACCGCGGAACACGCCCTCCAACTCCTGGATGATCTGGCCGTTGCCGCGGACCGGGCCGTCCAGACGTTGCAGGTTGCAGTTGACGATCCAGATCAGGTTGCCGAGGCCAGACCGGCCAGCCAGCGAGATGGCGCCCAGCGTCTCGGGCTCGTCGCACTCGCCGTCGCCCACGAAGCAGAACACGCGGCTCTCGGACGTCTCGTCGATCCGGCGGCTCTGCATGTACCTGTTGAAGCGGGCGTGGTAGATGGAGTTGATCGGGCCGAGGCCCATCGACACGGTGGGGAACTCCCAGAAGTCGGGCATGAGCCGGGGGTGGGGGTAGCTGGACAGGCCCCCACCACCGATCTCCATTCGGAAGCCGTTCAGGTGCTGCTCCGTGAGCCGTCGTTCCAGGTAGGCCCGGGCGTAGACGCCGGGGGCGGCGTGGCCCTGGAAGTAGACGTGGTCGCCGGGCCGACCGTCGTCCTTGCCGCGGAAGAACCAGTTGAACCCCACCTCGTAGAGGGAGGCCGAGGAGGCGAAGGTGGAGAGGTGACCGCCGATGCCGTCGGCCGCCTTGTTGGCGTTGATCACCATTGCCGCGGCGTTCCAACGTATGAAGGCCCGGATGCGGCGTTCGATGAACTCGTCGCCGGGGAACCACGGCTGATCCTCGGTGGCGATCGTGTTGACGTACGGGGTCCAGGTTGGCGGGGAGTTGCCGACGTTCAGCTCACCTGCTCGTTCTAGGAGCTTGGCCAGCATGTAGCGGGCGCGGCGTCGACCCGACCTGTCGACCATGGCGTCAAAGGAGTCGACCCACTCCTTGGTCTCGGCCGGATCGGCGTCCGGGAGCTGGTGCGTGAAACCGTCGATCATGCCCGCATCTTGCCATGCCGGTTCCGCTGGCGGACTCGCCGCCAGAGCGGTATGGGCGAATCAGGCGAGTGGTGGTGGGCATGCAGGCGCTGCCGCGGGTGACCTCCACCTCCACTGGCGGCGCTCCCCGTAGGGTCGCCTACCGTGCCCAGCCCCAATCGCCTGTTCGAGGATCCGAATGAGAATCAGCCCCCCCGGGAAACCAGGTCGGCGTCGTCGGCCGAGGAGAGGCCCGAGCCCGAGCGTGTAGTCGTCTACACGGATGGTGCGTGTTCGGGGAATCCAGGCCCGGGCGGATGGGCGTGGGTGGTGCCCGATGGCCCGTTCGCAGCCGGATTCGATGAGAGGACCACCAACCAGCGGATGGAGTTGACGGCCACCTTTGAGGCCGTCCGGGCCTTCGACGGGCCGCTGCTGATCGTCAGTGACTCGACCTACGTGGTGCACTGCTTCCGGGACGGCTGGTGGGAGAAGTGGCTCCGCAAGGGCTGGGTGAACTCCAAGCGCGAACCGGTGGCCAACCGTGAGATCTGGGAGCCACTCATCGAGGTGGTGCGTTCCCGGGGGAACGTGGACTTCCGGTGGGTGAAGGGACACTCGGGCGACAGGTGGAATGACGAGGCCGACAGGCTCGCCGTCGAAGCCGGCACGCGACAGGTGGAGATCTCCAGCTGAGCAGGCCGGGCTCAGCCCAGCAGGTTCAACCACTTGACGAGGGCGGCACGCGGCGTGCCGGGCAGGGCGATGGCGACCACCGCCTCAGCGCCCCCGTCCCAGGGGCCATCCACCGTGACTGTCGTGGTGGATCCGCAGACCTGCAGGACCGTCCGATCGTCGGGACGGTCGTCCACCCTCAGCAGTCCCTTTGCCCTCACCACTCCACCGGGACGGGCTCGGATCCAGGCGTCAATGGACTCCCTGGTGATGGGGCCGTCAAGGTGCCTTGAGATCGAGACGTGGTCGTGTGGTGGGGAGGTGGGCGCCGGAGCGTCTTCGGCGGTCAGGTTCCGCAGGCCGGGCCCCAGGAGCACGGCCGTCGGAAGGGGTGACTGTAGGACCGTGGCGTCGGTCATGACGGAGAGCCATGCCTCGGTTCCGGCCAGGTCGGCCTTGTCTGCCACGTCGGAGCGGCTCATCACCACCAGGTCGGCGCCTGCCACCTGGTTGACCACCGTCTCGCCCACGTAGCGGTCGGTCGCCCGGTCCCGGACCGAGAGAGGATCCACGAGCACCACCACGCCATCCGGGGTGAAGCCGGGAAGGTGTGCCCAGCGGGCCACCTTGCGGGGTTCGCCGACCCCACTGACCTCCACGACCACCCGGTCGATCCGGTCTGCGAACCCGCGGACCGTCTCGAGGGTCTCGGCGAACCCGTCGACCATCGAGCAGCAGATGCAGCCGTTGGCGAGGGTCAGCACGTCCCCGTCGACCGACGCCAGCAGGCGCCCGTCGATGTCGACGTCCCCGAAGTCGTTGACGAGGACGGCGATCCGTTGGCCGTCGGGTTCGGCCAGGATGCCGTTCAAGAGGGTTGTCTTGCCGGCTCCGAGGTACCCGCCGATGACCGTGAGGGGAAGGCGGTCAGGTTCGCTGCTCATGGTCGGGAGTCTCGCATCCGGATGCCCGGGGGTCGGCCGCCGGCGGTCAGGCGACCGGGCCGGGGGAGAGGGGTCCGTGGGATCGGAACGGGCCGGTCCACTCAGTCGCCTACCCCGGCCGCCGGGTGGAGTACACCGCCGCACATCGTCCCCCAGACGGGAATGTCGCGGAGCTCCACGGGGTCGAGCTCGAATGGATCGGCCTCCAAGATGGCCAGGTCAGCGAACTTCCGGGGGCTGATTGAGCCCACCTCGTCTTCCATCCGAAGCTGCCAGGCGGCTCCCATGGTCACGGCATGGAGCGCTTCGGCGACGGTGATGCGTTCATCGGGCCCGACGACGACGCCGGACGGCGTCAGCCGGTTGACCGCTGCCCAGGCCACGTGGAGCGAATCCAGAGGCGTAACCGGGGAGTCGGAGTGAATCGACAGGGGAACCCCCAGGTCCAGGGCCGTGCGGGCGGCGTTCATGCGGGCGGCCCGGTCCGGTCCGACGGTGATCGAGATGTGCTGGTCGCCCCAGAACCAGGCATGGTTGGAGAAGATGTTGGCGCACATGCCCAGCGCCCGAATCCGGCGGTACTGCCCGGGGGTGGTCATCTGGCAGTGCTGGACGGTATGGCGGTGGTCCGGCATCGGGTGGGCTGCCTGCACTTCGGCAACCGCGTCCAGCAACACGTCGACGGCCTCGTCGCCGTTGGCGTGTGTGTGGACCTGCAGCCCGGCCCGGTGGTACGGGGCGAGGCGGTCGGCGAACTGGTCCGGTGGGATCAACCAGATTCCGTTGGGTCCACCGTGGTGGAAGCCCGGCCACCGGAGGCGCGCTGTACCGCCCTGGATGGACCCGTCCAGGAGGAGTTTCAGGTAGCCGAGACGGAGGTGGTCGGTCGACTGCTTCCGCAGTTCCACCAGGGCGGCAGCGCACGTCTCGTCGCTGACGGTCCCGTTCTGCATTGCTCCGTGGAACATGACCACCCGGGTGGGGAACCCGTGGTTGACGATGCCGGCCCACTGGCTGACGATGGCCTCCTCCAGCAGGTTGGACGTGCCGAGGTCGGTCAACGTCGTGACGCCCACGTTCCTGGCCGACTTTCCGAAGAGGTGGATGGCCTCGTCGGAACGCTGCCGTCCGAAGAAGGACCGAAAGGCGGCGCCGGCCAGGGCCATGGCCGGAAACTCCTGCAGTTCTCCCAGAGGCCATCCCGAGACGTCCTTCGGTACGCCTTCAGCGACGGTGTCCGGAGTGATGCCCTCGGCCTCCATGAGGGCGCTGTTGACGGTGGCCAGGTGCATGTTGGAGTGGGCCACGAAGATGCGGCGGGTGGTGGAGACGGCGTCCAACTGGCGACGGTCCAGTCGGTCGCCAGACCAGAAGATGGGGTCGAGGCCCCAGGCCAGGAGGGGCTCGCCCGGGTCGGCGAGGAGCCTGTCGGCCTCCCTGAGCCGTTCCACCACGGCGTCGAACGTGGTGCAGCCGGGCCAGGAACGCCCATCGGGGTCGGTTCGGGCCTCGTAGCCGACGTAGGTGTACTGCCAGAGGCCACCGGTGTCCTTGTGGCAGTGGGCCTCCACGAAGCCGGGTAGCAGAACCTTGTCCGCCAGCGTCCGGTCCAGGGTTCCGCCGTAGGTGGCGACCAGGTCGTCGGGGTCGCCGACCGCCAGGAAGCGTCCGTCTCGCACGGCGACCGCTCCTGCCGTGGCCCGTGCCGGATCGAAGGTATGGACCGCTCGGGCGGTGTAGACGGTGGTGCTCGAGGTTGCTGGGGGTGGATGGGACATGCGCCGAAGTGTAGGTGACGGTACGGATCCGTACTGTCTTGGGTGCGACTCCGTGCACCGATTCCGGTGGGGGCGTAGTGTCGCCTTTACCGAGGAGAGGAGGTGGTCCACATCAGCAGCAGTAGATATGGGACTTCGGAGGTGGGCGGCCGCTGAGCGGCGCTGGACCACCCGGCGATACCACGCCGATCCACCCCTGGGACACGACCGTCGGCACTGGTCCCTGCCGTCACAACCGGTCGACTCAGGAATCCAGATGAATCGCAATACGAAACTGAAGACGTGAGGGCGCGTCCGACCGGGCGCGCCCTCCGTCGCGTTCTGCCGTACCTGCCGCTCTGGCTGGTCCAGGTCGTCTTCTTCGGGTAGCGGGCTGATCCGACCTCGAGATACGGGTCGGCCTACGTCTCGCAGGGCCCATGCCCTCGGCCAGTGCGAGCCGACCGCCCTCCTCCCCTGATGGTCAGCCGGGCTAGCCTCCGCGGCCATGGACAGACCGTCGGCCTTCGCCCACCACCGCTTCATCGGCGACAAGCGCACCCAGCAGGTCTATGACCTGGACGAGGTGGCCGACGTCGAGGCCATGGCCATTGTGCTGGATGAGCTGATGTCCAGCGAACGGTTCCTGTGCTTCGGACCCGACACCTTGGCCGAGGCCCGCAACCGCGGCTACCGACCTCGGTCGGTCTGACCGGTCAGCCGCCCATCAGCATGATCACCCCGGTCGTGGCGGCGGAGCATCGGTTGTGCTGGCAGAGCGCGAGCGGTTCCACGAGCTGGCTGTGACGGACTGGGCCCACGAGATGGCAGTTGTTGGATTCAGCGGGTCACCACTACCGATAAAATCCGCAGTATGAGAGCGGTCGACCAGCGTCGTGACCTGGTCAGTGCGCTCGCCGACTTCTACGTAGGTCATCCCGATTCCGAGCGGTTCCCCATGCTGACCGTGGTGGGGGGACTGCTGGCCGAGGCTCTTGAGGACGACGCGGTGGTGACGATTGAACCCTGTGGGTTGCCGGTGAGGCAGTTGCTGGAGGGGATCGTCGCCGACACGGGCCAACCCGCGATCGACCGGGTGCTTAGGGCGTTCACGGCGGCGGGACCGATACTGCACTGGGTCCAGACCACCGAGTACGCGGCGACGCTCTCGCAGCACTACCTGGACAACTACGGATATGTCCGGGTAATCGGCCCGGGTGGGCTGGTCGAGTCCGATATCGCCAGTGCCGGGCTGGGTGTGTGGGGAGCAGGCCTGCACTACCCGCGACACGAACACCCGGCCGAGGAGACGTACCACCTGTTACACGGGTCGGCCTCGTTCCAGCGTCGAGCCGGTCCGTGGGTGGCCAGGGCGGTCGGGGAGTCAGTCCACCACGACCCGGGGGAGCACCATGCCCAGAGGTTCGGAGACGCCACGTGCGTCCTGTCGTGGGCGTGGACCGGTGACGTCGCGGTCAACGCGCGACTGGTGCCCGCCGACGGTTGAGACCGCTTCCAGAGCTCCACTTCCCGGGTGCGGTGCCTCCCTGCACGAGGTTCCCAGGTCCCGACCGTCACACATTGGTCTATTCCCGGAGTGGGTGGCGTCCCGGTACAAGCCGGGTCGGTAACCGTTCGCCGGTGGGTGATCGAAACTCGTAGAGGCCGTCGGGTGGTCGGCTTCCGAGCCGCTGGAGAGTCGGCGTCAGGTTTGCTGGCAGATCAGGTTCAGGGCGCTACCGGCTTTGAACCACTCGATCTGGTCGGCAGAGTAGGTGTGGTCCATGGCGATGTTCGTCGTAGCACCGTCTGGCGAGGTGATGACCACCTCCACCTGCATGTCGGGAGCCAGGTTGGCCAAACCCAGCACCGAGATGCGGTCCTCAGGGCCGATCAGGTCGTAGTCGTCCCGGTTGGCGAAGGTGAGGGGCAGGAGGCCCTGCTTCTTGAGGTTGGTCTCGTGGATCCGGGCGAACGAGCGGGCCATGACGGCACGGGCGCCACGAAACCGTGGCTCCATGGCGGCGTGCTCGCGTGAAGAGCCCTCACCCATGTTCTCGTCGCCGATGGCGACCCAGGCGATGCCGGCCTCGTGGTAGCGACGAGCGATCTCCGGGTAGGCCCGGGTCTCCCCGTCGATAACGTCCAGGCCCGTGCCGACCTCACCGGTGAAGGCGTTCACGGCCCCCATGTAGACGTTGCCCGAGATGTTCTCCAGGTGGCCCCGGTAGCGCAGCCACGGTCCGGCCATCGAGATGTGGTCGGTGGTGCACTTGCCCTGTGCCTTGACCAGGACGGCCATATCGGTGATGTCCTCGCCATCCCATGCCGGGAACGGGGTCAGGACCTGCAGGCGGTCGCTGGTCGGCGACACGGTGACCACCACGCTGCTGCCATCTGCCGGTGGTGCCTGGAAGGTCTCCTCGCCGGGATCGAAACCGTCGGCTGGAAGTTCCTCGCCGGCACCGACGGTGAGGCGGACCTCCTCGCCGGCGTCATTGGTCAGCACGTCATTGGCCGGGTCGAAGTCGAGGCGCCCGGCGATGGTCAGGGCGATTACCGTCTCCGGAGACGTCACAAAGGCATGCGTGGTGGCGTAGCCATCGTTGCGCTTCGGGAAGTTCCGGTTGTAACTCGTGACGATGGAATTCGGAACGCCGTCCTCCATGTCCTGGCGGTCCCACTGCCCGATGCATGGGCCGCAGGCGTTGGCCAGCACCCGGGCGCCGAGGGCCTCGAAGTCGGCCAGCAGCCCGTCGCGTTCGATGGTGGCCCGGACCTGTTCGGACCCGGGGGTGACCAACAGGGGCGCCTTAGCGGTCAACCCCTTAGTTACGGCGTCCCGGGCGATGCTGGCTGCCCGGGTGATGTCCTCGTAGGACGAGTTGGTGCACGAGCCAATCAGTCCGGCGCTGACAACCATCGGCCAGCCCTCCCGTTCGGCCTCGGCACCCAGTTCGGCCACCGGGCGGGCTAGGTCGGGGGTGTGGGGTCCGTTGATATGGGGCGACAGGGTCGACA